>ERZ772816.2583-NODE-2583-length-11826-cov-3.007476_pt1 | contig 11826 bp, 9 predicted proteins | sample MGYA00511359_ERZ772816 | MGnify/ENA primary metagenome ERZ772816 (study PRJEB29015, sample SAMEA2737710) | human gut metagenome | biome: human gut; feature: human-associated habitat; material: faeces | place: China | collected 2012 ...
GTAGTCGAGCGTCCATCCGGTCTCGGGGATGACGATGATGTTCGTCAGGCGGGTAGGGTGGGTGCCGTAATGGAAACGCCGGGGCATCTGCTCGCGCCGCCAGGCCTTCATGTGCCCCGTCCTGCGGAGTATCCTGATCGCCGTGTCGGCATACTCTTCTTTCACCTCCAGCCCGAACGGGGTGCCAGGTACGGTACGTATGACCTGCGTAGTGTCGAGCAGCGGCATGAGGTTGATGTATCGCTCCGGCGAAAGCGCGGCCATGCCATGGTCGGCCGTTACGATGAAATTGATTCGCTCGAAGACGGGCGAGCGCCGTATCTCACGGAAAAAATAGCGGAGGACGGAGTCGATGTGTTCGGCCTGGGCGACTGCCTGCGGTGAATCGGGGCCGTAGGTGTGCATCGTGGCGTCGGGCTCTTCGAAATACCACATCACCAGCTCCGGGATCTCGGCTTCGGGGCGCGTCATGGCTTCGATCACCCAATCGGCGCGTTGGTAGTAGGTCGGTTTCGACGAGTAGGGAGTCCAGACGGTCGCCTGATGCCCGTCGATCGGGACTTCGCTGCCCGGCCACATGAAGATGTTGGCCGTGAGGCCCTGTCTTTCCGCCGTGTTCCAGATCGGTTCGCCGCTCCAGAATCCCGGCAGCCGGACATCCTCCGCGTCGAACACTGAGAGCTTGCGCCCGATCTTCCGGTCGTAGAAATTGTTGTTCACGACCCCGTGGTGGTCGGGATGCAGGCCCGTGGCCATGGCGTAATGGCTGGGGAAGGTGTTGGAGGGGTAGACCGGATAAATTTCGGCATAGGTTCCCGCCCGGGCGAGCGAGTCGAGTGTCGGCGTATGGCTGCGGCCGGCGAGATCCCAGCGGAAGGCGTCCATCGAAAGGATTACGACGTATTGTTTTCCGTCGGGTGTTGCGCTGACATGGGCCTTGCGGGACGAGGCACAGCCTGTCAGGAGGATGAGCAGCAGGAAAAACGTATATTTTTTCATGTGCGGGCTTTGTATGGTAAAGATACAAAAAAAGCGCCCGCTATTGCAGTGGGCGCCTTTCGGATGTGAAAAAATTACTTTTTCATGTAACCCTTCACATAGTGGTGGTGCGGGCCGAAACGCTCGAAGGCGGCACGGTCGAGTTCCTCCTGTGCCGACGGGTCGGCTACGGAGATGATCAGGCGTGCGCGCTCCTGCAGCGTCTTGCCGTAGAGGTCTACGGCCCCGTGCTCGGTTACGAACCAGTGGATGTGGTTGCGGGTCGTGACGACGCCTGCGCCTGGCGACAGTACGGGGGCGATCTTCGAGATGCCCTTATTGGTCATCGAGGGCATGGCAATGATGGCCTTGCCGCCCTTCGACAGCGATGCGCCGTATACGAAGTCGATCTGGCCGCCGACACCCGAATAGAACTTCGTGCCCAGCGAGTCCGCGCATACCTGGCCGGTAATGTCGACCTGCAGCGCCGAATTGATGGCCGTTACGCGGTCGTTCTTCGAAATGATATAGGGGTCGTTCGTGTAGCCCACGTCCATCATCAGCACGGCAGGGTTGTCGTCGATGAAGTCGTAGACGCGCTGCGAACCCATCAGGAACGTCGATACCATCTTGCCCTTGTCGATGTTCTTGGCTTCGCCGTTGATGACGCCGCTCTCCACGAGCGGGAGTACGCCGTCGGCGAACATTTCGGTGTGGATACCCAGGTTCTTGTGGTTGCCCAGCTGCGCCAGTACGGCGTTCGGGATGGCGCCGATGCCCATCTGGAGTGTCGCACCGTCCTCGATCAGGGCGGCGCAGTGTTTGCCGATGGCTTCTTCGGTGGCGTTCGGCTGCGTGAAGTGCGCCTCGATCAGCGGTTTGTCATCCTGTACGAAGATGTCGATCTTCGAGGAGTGGATCATGGCCTGCCCGAATGCGCGGGGGACATATTTGTTTACGACGGCGATCACGTGCTCGGCGGTCTCCACGGCGGCCAGCGTTGCGTCGACCGACGTGCCGAGCGATACGAAGCCGTGCTTGTCGGGCGTCGACACCTGGATCATCGCCACATTGCAGGGTACTGCGCCGCAGCGGTAGAGGCGCTGCGTCTCGCTCAGGAAAATCGGAATATAGTCGGCATAGCCGCTCTGGGTGACTTTGCGGACGTTGCCGCCCACGAAGAACGAATCGAGCTGGAATACGCCTTCGAACTTCTCGTCGGCATAGGGTGCCGGGCCTTCGGTGTGCAGGTGGTGGATGTGGACATCCTTCAGTTCGCCGGCCTCGCCGCGTGCGCACATGGCGTTGATCAGGCATTGGGGGGCCGAAGCCACGGAGCTCAGGTGGATGTGGTCGCCCGATTTGATAACCTTGACGGCCTCTTCGGCGGTCGTAAATTTGATCTGGGTAGTCATTTTTACTTTAAGTTTGTATTTTGGTTTTGGTTAGCGTTTCCTTTCGCCGATTTTTCGCGGACAAAGTTCCTGATGGCCTTGTCCGTGTAAGTCCAGAAAATCGGTACGTTACGCATCGTGATGATGTTCAGCGTATTCAGGGCAAGGCCCATGCTGATGTCCACGCGATCGAGCGTGTCGATACCCGGGGCAATGTTGTAGAACATGACGACGACGTGTTCGGGTTGTCCTCCGCGCATCGTGTAGACCCGGCCGTAGTGGTCGGACGAAGGATAGGCCGCGCCTTTGGCAAAGGCGGCCGTGCCGTTGCGCTCGCCGCCCATATAGAGGCGGAACCCCCCGTAGAGGGGTGTGATGTCGAAACGCAGCATCACGTTGCCCGTGATGTTGTCCCCGGCGCAGATGACGTTCGAAATGCAGAAGTCGTTTACGAACGAGGGGGTGCTGATCTCCGAGGGCTGGTGCCCGCGAGCGAATTTCTCGATGGCTTCATTGCGCAGGGATTCGAAATGCCGCGCTTCCCGGCGGAGTTTCTTTTTCTGGGCTTTTTGCAGCGCCTTCTGTTCCTTTGCGGTGGTACCCTCCCCGGGTTGCATGGCCGATGCCGCTCCGCACAGCGTGCAGAGCGACAACAGCAAAACGGTCAGACGTTTCAGCATGGCGTTGCTATTTGCGTTTCACCTCGACCTGTTCGTATCCCTCGACGATGTCGCCGACACGGATATCGTTGAACGATTCGATGTTCAGGCCGCAGTCCTGGCCGGCCGTAACCTCCTTGACGTCGTCCTTGAAGCGCTTGAGCGAACCCAGCTTGCCGGTGTAGATCACGATACCGTCGCGGATGACGCGGATCGGGGTGTTGCGCTGGAGCTTGCCTTCGCGGACGATACAGCCGGCCACGGTGCCGACCTTCGATATCTTGAAGATCTCCAGTACCTCGACCGAAGCGACGATCTCCTCCTTCATCACGGGCTCGAGCATGCCCTCGATGGCATCCTTGATGTCGTTGATCGCGTCGTAGATGATCGAGTAGAGGCGGATTTCGATCTCCTCCTTCTCGGCCAGCTTGCGCGCCGAGGCCGACGGGCGTACCTGGAAGCCGACGATGATGGCGTTCGAAGCGGCGGCCAGCAGCACGTCCGACTCCGAGATCTGTCCCACGGCGGCGTGGATGACGTTGACCTGCACGGTCTCCTTCGAGAGCTTGATGAGCGAGCCCGACATGGCCTCGATCGAGCCGTCCACATCGCCCTTGACGATGATGTTGAGCTCCTTGAACGATCCGATGGCGATACGGCGGCCGATTTCGTCGAGCGTCACGTGCTTCTGGGTCATGATGCCCTGCATGCGCTGCAACTGCTCGCGTTTGTTGGCGATTTCGCGTGCCGAGCGGTCGTCGTCCATGACGTTGAACGTGTCGCCGGCCTGCGGCGCGCCGTTCAGTCCGAGCACCTGCACGGGCGTCGAGGGACCTGCCGCTTCGACCTTCTTGCCGTTCTCGTTGAACATGGCCTTCACGCGGCCCGTGTAGGTGCCCGACAGGATCACGTCGCCCACGTGGAGCGTACCGCTCTGCACGAGGATCGTCGAGACGTACCCGCGGCCCTTGTCGAGCGTCGATTCGATGACCGTGCCCTGCGCCTTCTTGTTGGGGTTGGCCTTCAGGTCGAGCATCTCGGCTTCGAGCAGCACCTTTTCGAGCAGTTTGTCGAGGTTAAGGCCCTTCTTGGCCGAAACCTCCTGATCCTGGTATTTACCGCCCCACGACTCCACCAGATAGTTCATCTGCGAGAGCTGCTCCTTGATGTGGTCGGGGTTGGCGTTGGGCTTGTCGATCTTGTTGATGGCGAAGACCATCGGCACGCCTGCGGCCTGCGCATGGTTGATGGCCTCGATCGTCTGCGGCATGACGCTGTCGTCGGCCGCCACGATGATGATCGCGACGTCCGTTACGGCGGCACCGCGGGCACGCATGGCGGTGAAGGCTTCGTGGCCCGGCGTATCGAGGAACGTGATCTTCTGGCCGTTGAGCTCGACACTGTACGCACCGATGTGCTGCGTGATACCCCCGGCCTCGCCTTCGATGACGTTGGTTTTGCGGATGTTGTCCAGCAGCGAGGTCTTACCGTGGTCGACGTGTCCCATGACCGTGACGATCGGCGGACGGGGCACGAGGTCTTCCTCCTTGTCTTCGCCCTCGTCGTTGATGGCCTCCTGGATCTCGACCGAGACAAATTCGACCTTGTAGCCGAACTCCTCGGCGACCACGACGAGCGCTTCGGCGTCGAGGCGCTGGTTGATGGAGACCATCAGTCCCAGGTTCATGCAGGCCGTGATGACCTGCGTGGGCGACACGTTCATCATCGTCGCCAACTCGCTCACGGTCACGAACTCCGTGACTTTGAGGGTCGAGCGTTCCTGTTCCTCGCGTTCGAACTCTTCGTTCATACGCTCGGCAACGGCGTCGCGTTTATCCTTGCGGTATTTGGCACTCTTGCTTTTGGCACCCTTGGCCGTCAGGCGTGCCAGGGTGTCCTTTACCTGCTTCGAAACCTCCTCGTCGCTCACTTCGGGGCGTACGATCGGCTTGGGTGCGGCCTTGCCTTTGTTTTTGTTGCGGCGGCCTTCGCCCGGTTTGGGCTGGTTCTGGGCGCCGGGACGGTTTTGCCCGCCCTGTCCGGGACGGTTCTGGCCGCCCTGGCCCCCTTGTCCACCCTGCTTGTTGCCGCCGCCCTGCGCATTGCCCCTCGGGGCCTTGCTGACGTCGACTTTCTCCTTTTGCAGGCGCTTGCGCTTGTGCTTGCCGCCGGCCACGAATCCCGACACGTCCATCGTACCGAGTACCTGCGGCCCGGTGAGGGTCACGGTCTCCGGACGGAAGATGTTGTCTTTGGGAGCGGCCGGTTCCGGCGCGGGTGCCGGGGCTTCTGCGGGCTTGGCGTCCGGTTGCCCGGGAGCCTGTGCTGTGGGTGCCGGCGTGGCCGGTGCTGCGGGTTTTGCAGGTTCAGCGGGAGCAGCTTGTGCTGCGGGCGCCGGCGTGGCCGGTGCGGCGTGGCTTGCCTGTGTAGCCGGGGCTGGTTGTGCCGGACGGGCTTCCGGTACTGCGGGTGCGGGGGCAGGTGCGGGCTGTGCGGCAGCTTTGGGCGCCTGGGCAGGTGCCGGTGCAGCGGGTGCCGCAGGATGTTGTGCGGCGGGTTTTTCAGCTTCTGCCTTCGGGGCGGGGGCAGCCTTGGGTTTGGGCGAGAGGTCGATCTTGCCGAGAATCTTCATCTGCGGGATCTCGTCCTTCACGCTGATCACGTTGCTTTTGATGACGACCTCCTTTTCCTCCTCGCGCTCCTGCTTCTTAGCTTCTTCGAGGGTGATGGTCGTCTGCTTCAGGGAGATACGCTCGCGGATCGACTCGCGTGCATTGCCTGCGGCGCGGTTCGCCCCGAACTCCTTCTCCAGGACGGCATAAGTCTCCGCGTCGACCAGCGTATTGGGCGACCCGTCGCTCTTGATGCCCTTCTTCTGCAGGAAGTCCGTGATGGTATTCAGTCCCACCTTGAACTCCTTTGCAACCTGAATGAGCCTTAATTTTCTTTCATTACCCATATCTTGTGTTTTCCTTTCTTGCTTATGTTACTCTTCAAATTCGGCCTTCAGGATTTCGACGACCTTCTGTGCCTGTTCCAGCTCCAGGTCGGCACGCGCGGCGATCTCCTCTACGGGCAGTTCCAGCACGCTCTTGGCCGTGTCGCAGCCGACGTTCTTCAGGGCGTCGATGATCCATCCGTCGATCTCGTCGGCGAATTCGGTGAGGGCCACGTCCTCTTCTTCGACCTCGCGGTATACGTCGATGTCGTACCCGGTGAGCATCTTCGAGAGGCGGATGTTCAGGCCGCCCTTGCCGATGGCCAGCGACACCTGGTCGGGCTTGAGGTAGACCGAAGCGGTCATTTTCTCCTCGTCGATGGTGATGCTCGAAATCTTGGCAGGGTTCAGCGCGCGCTGGATCATCAGCGACGGGTTGGCCGTGTAGTTCACCACGTCGATGTTTTCGTTGCGCAGCTCCTTGACGATCGAGTAGATGCGCGAACCCTTCATGCCTACGCATGCGCCTACCGGGTCGATGCGTTCGTCGTAGGACTCCACGGCGACTTTGGCGCGCTCGCCCGGGATGCGGACGATCTTCTTGATGGTGATCAGCCCGTCGAAGATCTCGGGAACCTCCTGCTCGAAGAGGCGTTCGAGGAACTGGTTGGCCGTGCGCGAAAGGATGATACGCGGCTGGTTATTGTTCATCTCGACCGACTTGACGATAGCCTTGATGGTGTCCCCCTTGCGGTAGAAGTCGTTGGGAATCTGCTCCGCCTTGGGCAGGATCAGCTCGTTCTCCTCGTCGTCGAGGATCAGCACCTCCTTTTTCCACACCTGGTAAACTTCGCCGGTGACAATCTCGCCGACCTTCTCCGAATACTTCTCGTAGAGGCTGGCCTTCTCCAGGTCGAGGATGCGCGATGCCAGGTTTTGGCGCAGCGACAACACGGCGCGACGGCCGAACGAGGCGAGTTTGATCTCGTCGGCATATTCGTCGCCGATCTCGTAGGTCGGGTCGATGGCCTTGACCTCCGACACGGCGATCTGCGTATTGGGATTCTCGACGGCGCCGTCCTCGACGACGGTGCGGTTACGCCAGATTTCCAGGTCGCCCTTCTCGGGGTTGATGATGACGTCGAAATTCTCGTCCGTCTCGTACTGTTTCTGCAGTGCGTGGCGGAAAACGTCCTCCAGCACACCGATCATCGTGCTCTTGTCGATGTTCTTCAGCTCTTTGAACTCGGCAAAGTTGCTGATAAGATTGAGATTGTCCATTGTGTCGTTTATCTTGTTTTCAGTTTATGCTTGTTTTTGCCTGCGGCTCCCCGCCGTTTGTCCGGGGTTGTCCGGCGCGAGTGCCTATTTGAAATCCAGCCACTCCCGCGCGGACTTGATTTCGCTGAAGCCGTAACGGCGCGTCACCGTCACCAGTTGCTTGCGTTTTTTGCCTTCGACGGCCTGCTTCTCCTCGTAGGAGAGGGTGATGCCCTGGTCGTCGGCCGCGTCGAGTTTCGCCAGCACCTTGATGCCCGAGGTGAGCAGCACCTCGACCGTGCTGCCGACCAGCTTGCGGTACTGGCGCAGGCACTTGAGCTCCGACCCGATGCCGGCCGAAGCCACCGTCAGCGAGAAATCCTCCTCGTCGCGATCCAATTCCTCCTCGATCGAGCGGCTGAGCCTGACGCAGGCGTCGATGGCCACCGAGGTGTCGCTGTCGATGAGCAGCTCGATATCGTTGCCGGGCGTGCAGGTGCATCCCACGACGTACATGTCCGTCCCCTGCAGGTTGCGCTCCGCCGCCTCGATTATCTTTTTTGTGTCGATCATAGCTGAATACCGGTCGTAAATATGTATAAAATAAGGGGACTCCCCGTCCCCTTACCACTTGCTTTGTCTTTCGACATTGCAAATATAGTGAAAATTTCTAATATACCAATATTTATACGGAAATTTTACTCCTCTTTCGATACGCTTTCATAGGGCTTGATGATGCCGCGCTTCGATTCGCGGATGAATTTCACCAGCTCGTCGCGTTCCTTGCTTTGGGGTACCTGCTTCTCGACCTCCTCGCACCCCGACATGTAGTTCAGGCCGCTCTGGAAGAGGATGCGGCAGGCATCGTGGATCTCGCCGATGCGCTCGGGGGTGAAGCCGCGGCGCGAGAGCCCGATCTTGTTGATGCCCGCGAAGCGCATCGTGTCGTTGCGTACGATGACGAACGGAGGGGCGTCCTGCCCCAGCAGCGCCCCGCCCTGGATCATGGCGTGGTCGCCGATGCGCGTCCACTGGTGTATGGCGGCATGGCCGCCGATCACCACCCAGTCGCCGATCTCGACCTCGCCGGCCAGCGACACGCGGTTGGCGATGACGCAGTTGCTGCCCACCACGTCGTCGTGGGCGATGTGGACGTAGGCCATGAGCAGGTTGTGGTCGCCCACGACCGTCTTGCCGCGCGATGCCGTGCCGCGGCTGATGGTCACATACTCGCGGATGTCGTTGTAGTCGCCGATCTCGGCCGTCGTGACCTCGCCTGCGAATTTCAGATCCTGCGGCAGGCAGGAGACGGAGGCTGCGGTATGTATCCTGCATCCTTTGCCGATGCGCGCCCCGTCGTGGATCACGGCGCCGGGCCCGATCCAGCAGCCGTCGCCGATCACGACGTCGCCGGCGATATAGGCGAACGGTTCCACCGTAACATTGTTCCCGATTTTGGCGTCGGGATGGATGTATGCCAGATTGCTGATCATCGCTTACTTGTTGTTTTTGTTTTTAACGACCTGGGCCATCAGGACGGCTTCGCATGCGAGGGTTTCGCCTACGAAGGCCTTCGCCTCCACGACGGCCACGCCGCGGCGGATGGGCTCCATGAGGTGGATTTCGAACTGGAGCGTGTCGCCGGGGACGACCTTGCGCTTGAATTTCACGCCGTCGATCTTCATGAAGTAGGTCGAGTAGTTCTCCGGGTCGGGCACGTCGCCCAGCACCAGGATGCCGCTGCACTGGGCCATCGCCTCGACGATCAGCACGCCCGGCATGACGGGCTCTTCGGGGAAATGCCCCACGAAGAAGGGTTCGTTCATCGTGACGTTCTTGATACCGGCCACGTCCGTCGCGTCGCGGTGGAAGATGCGGTCGACCAGCAGGAACGGCGGACGGTGGGGCAGCATGTGGCGGATGTCGTTGATGTCGTGGAGCGGCGGCTTGCGGCAGTCGTACTGGAAACGGGGTTTTTCGCCGGCCCGGCGGATGGTGTGCTTGAGCTGCTTCATGAACTCGGTGTTGGCGAAATGCCCGGGGCGGGTGGCCCAGACGCGGCCTTTGATGCGGACGCCCAGCAGTGCGAAGTCGCCCAGCAGGTCGAGCAGCTTGTGGCGCGCCAGTTCGTTGTTGCAGCGCAGTTCGAGGTTGTTGAGGTAGCCCGCCTTGATCTCGATGTCGGGCTTGTTGAAGATCTTTTTCAGGTGTTCCAGCTGGTCGGCCGGGACAGGGTTTTCGACCACGACGATGGCGTTGTCCAGGTCGCCGCCCTTGATGAGGTTCATTTTGATGAGCGGCTCCAGTTCGTGCAGGAAGACGAACGTGCGGCAGGGCGAGATTTTCTCGGCGTAGTTGTCACCCGGGTTGAAGGTGGCGTACTGGTTGCCGATGACCTTCGAGTTGTAGTCCACGTGCACCGAGACCGAAAACTCGTCGTCGGGATAGAGGATGATGGCCACGCCCTTCTCGGGGATCGTGTAGACCATCTTTTCGGTCACGTGGTAGAATTTGCGTTCGGCGTCCTGGTCGGCGACGCCCGTTTCGGTGATGGCCTTGGCATAGGCGCAGGCCGAACCGTCCATGATGGGGGTCTCGGGGGCGTCGATGTCGATCACGGCGTTGTCCACGCCCAGCGTCCAGAGCGCCGACATGATATGTTCGATGGTGCTTACGCGGTGGCCGCCGCTCTCGATGGTCGTGCCGCGCGAAGTGTCTACGACGTAGTCGCAGAGTGCGGGTATTATGGGTTGCCCTTCGAGGTCGGTGCGGCGGAATACGATCCCCGTGTCGACTTCGGCGGGATTGACGGTCATGGTTACCTTGACGCCCGTGTGGAGCCCCTTGCCGGAGAATGAGATCGGGGCCTTCAGCGTTTGTTGTTTTGTTGACATAAGCAGTGTTTCCGATTATTTACGCGCAAAGATAAAAATTTTTTCTTAATAAAAAGTACCTATGCGGTTATTATAAAAAGTAGGGGTTTATTGCGACATCGCCGCGGGCGGGGGTGGATATTTCGGAAAAAAACAGTATTTTTGTGCGGAAAAAACAGGAAACACGCCATGCCGACGCCGGAACCGGAAAAACGAGTCAAACGCCCCCGCCTGCGCCTGCCTTTCGAGAAACGGAAGCAGGATGCCGGTTCGTGGACGTACGACCACCGCATCGGGTTGTGCGTGACGCTCATCGCCTACTTGGTGCTGATGATCGCCTTCGTTTCGTCGAAGATCGTCGTCGGCCGCAAGCCCCATACCCAGGGGATGTATATCGACCTGCAGACGCTGGCCGAGCTGGAACAGGAGCGCGACAGGCTGGAACGGCTGGCGCGCGAACGGCAGGAGCAGGATCCGATCGACTGGCGGAGCATCCAGAATCAGGTCTCGAACGAAAACGCGCTGAACGAAAAGCTCAGGGACGACCGCGGTACCAATGCCGCGGCGCTCAACGATGCCGCAGCTGCGGCCGAGGAGCGCATGCGCGCCAACCGCGAGGCTTACGAACAGGGGCTCGCCGAGGAGCGCGCCATCCGCCAGCGCCGCGGTGCCGGGGAGGATTCCGAGCACCAGGATCGCAAGGTCAAGGGGCGCGTCACGGTCTCCTTTTCGCTGACCGACCCGGTGCGGACGTCCCGCTACCTGGCCGTCCCGGCCTACAAATGCGAAGGCGGCGGCGAAGTGGTGGTCGAGATTACGGTCAACCGTGCGGGCGACGTGACGAACGCCCGTGTGGTCGAAGGCGGGGACGAGTGCATGCGCTCTTCGGCGCTCGGTTCGGCCCGCAGGTCGCGTTTCAACATCGACGACTCCGCCCCGGCACGCCAGCAAGGGACGATTACGTATATTTTTATCCCCCAATAAGTTCTTTTTGCCCCGCAGAGGCGTGATGTTTGCCGGATTTTTTTTATCTTTGTTGCCGATCGAAATTCAGGCATGCGTAAAATCGCGATCATACTGTCGGGCTTGCTGTGTTGCCTGTTCTACGAAACGGGCGGCAGGGGGATTCCTGCGTCCGTTGCGGAGCATGCCGCCGTCACGATTTCGGTCGACCGCGCTTCCCACGACCAATGGCGTTGCGAGCGCGAGTACAATGCCGACCTGAATTTACCCCGCGTGGCGGGGGAAGTATCTCCTGCCCCAGTCGTGCCCGTTTCCCAGCGCGGCGGATCCGGAACCGGCCAGAACGCCGACCGTTTTGCGGCGAACCGGTTCGAGGCGGGTGTCGTGAAAGTAACCTCGGAATTCAAATCTTCTGACCTGTCCGTCGGCCTGCATGCCGTAGACTACTACGTCTACCGGCTGCGCCGGCTCATTATTTAGCGTGTTGTATTTTACCGGTTTACAAAGGAGATACAAACGATTAATAATGAAAAAGATATGGATAGGAATAAAATTTGCGAGGCGATGTACGCCTTGCCCGGGGGCGTTGTGGTAAAACGCCGCAAGTCCCAGTTGCGCGCTGCCGTGCTGTTCATCGCCGGCGTTGCGTTGGTGGTAGTGAACAACATGTACGGGGCGGAGCTCACGAACAACATGCGTTCGGCGATCGTTTTCATCGGCGGGCTGCTGATCCTCTCGGGGATGGTCATGGCTGCGATCCA
>ERZ772816.2585-NODE-2585-length-11821-cov-3.096124_pt1 | contig 11821 bp, 13 predicted proteins | sample MGYA00511359_ERZ772816 | MGnify/ENA primary metagenome ERZ772816 (study PRJEB29015, sample SAMEA2737710) | human gut metagenome | biome: human gut; feature: human-associated habitat; material: faeces | place: China | collected 2012 ...
TCACCGAAATTGAACCCCTCCAAATCAAAACTGCTGAACTCACGAGCCTTTTCCAGTGTGTAAGCCACGCACATGACTTCGGTAAAACAGGCCAAATCGTTGGGTAGGCCATCAGGAATTTTATACGCCCGAACACCCGGCTCCAGATAGACATACTCTGCATAGCCGCCATATAGGTGATGGCCGTCATTGCAGGAGCGCATATTGCCATAGCTGAACTGCAAATGCTCACACCATGGGTAACTGGGCATATTCTTGCAGTACCAGCATTTCCCGCATACCACATCCGGGCAGATGGTGATGCGATCCCCCACCTTTAGATAGTCGCCGTCAAAGGAAAGGTTTTGGGCCGCTTCCTCATCAATGGCTACGATCTCCATAGCGATCTCATGGCCTTGAATGATTGGGAAAGGCAAATCAATCTCATTCTCTGTCCCTTTGTACTGAACCGTTTCACCTCGGTAGCTGTGCTTATCAGTACCGCAGACGCCCACAGACAGAACGCGGCACAGAGCGGCCCCCTTCTCAGGCTGCGGAAGGTCAAATTCACGAATCTCCATCAAGCCGGGCTTCACTAAAACGGCAGCTCTCGCTTTTTTACTCATAATCTATACTTCCTCCAATTGGTTGGATTTTACTCCATCCAAGGGTCGATCAGGACTTTCATGCTTTCTTTTGTCATACTGGTCTTGATTGCCTGTTCCGTCTCAGCCAGAGGATAACGATGGCTGAAAAGGCGATCCCATGGGAAGGTATCCTTGTTGCGGAGCATCATCTCCATCACCGTCTTATACTTAGTGTGCGTATGGTTGTTCATGCCGATGATTCGCAGATTCCGGGAACAAATTTCATGGACGTTGATACTAGCATCGCCGCAGTCCACAAAGTTGCCAGGTTCCAGATACATACCTGCCTTCCGTAGGTACTTCAAGCCCTCTGGAAATACCTCAGGCCGTCCCACGCATTCCACAACGATCTCGGCGCCTCGCCCATTTGTTTCAGCCTTGATGCGGGCAATACGTTCTTCAGGGGTAGTCTTTTCCACATTCAACACCACATCAGCGCCAAAGGCTTTGGCAATGTCCAACTTGTAGTCAGAGATATCGGTAGCAATGATCTTGCCGGCTCCCAGCATCCGCGCCATAGCGATATGGGCAATGCCAAGAGGACCGCTGCCCTGAATAACCACGGTATCACCGAAATTGAACCCCTCCAAATCAAAACTGCTGAACTCACGAGCCTTTTCCAACGTGTAGGTAACACACATAACCTCAGTGAAACAAGCCAAATCGTTGGGTAAGCCATCAGGGATTTTATAGAGCCGCGCGCCGGGTTCGATATACATGTACTGGGAAAAACCACCGTAGAGTTTTTTGTCGAAAGTGGTAGAACGATTGTGTCCATAATGGAACTGGGCCTTTTCACACCACGGATAACTTGGCATATTTTTGCAGAACCAACATTTGCCGCATACCACATCCGGGCAAATCGTCACTCGATCGCCAACCTTTAAATAATCTCCATCGAAGGAAAGGTTCTGAGCCCCCTCCTCATCAATGGCCACAATTTCCATAGCCAATTCGTGACCCTGAATGATGGGAAAAGGAATGGAAAATTCATCTGGCGTTCCCTTATACTGAACTGTCTCGCCGCTGTAAGTGTGTTTATCCGTACCGCAAACACCGGCCATCAGGATCTTACAAATAGCTGCCCCCTTGCCCAATGTGGGCATATCAAATTCCTGGATTTCAACGTGACCGCTGCCAACTGTGACTGCTGCTTTTACTCTCTGGTTCATGTTAGTCCTCCTTTTTCACACAGCAACGGTTAACATATTTTATACGCCCCGCTGCCTAAGTCATGTTTTTCTTACGATAAGTTCCGGTTCAAACATTATCTGGTTTACCTTGCGATAGGGCTCCTCCGAAGAGATCATTTCTGCCAGCATTTTCATGCCGTGGGAACCTATCTGGTAATCGGCTTGGGCAATGGTGGTCAAAGGATAGTCCATATACTGGTCGATGGGGATATTGTCATATCCCACGATACTGACATCGTCCGGAATACGGTATCCGCTGGCACGGGCTGCACTGAGAGCGCCAATCGCCACAATATCAGATGAGCAGAACAGTCCAAAGGGCGGTCTGCATATTTTCATAATTCGTTCAAAGGCTCGGTAGCCATCTTTAAATTGCAGATTGTCATAAAGAACACGATTTTTGGGAAAGGGAATATCCTTTTCCCGATAGGCATTGCGGATACCATGGGTCCGATTAGTGGCTACGCTGATGTTTTCCGGGCCGCTGAGGAAGTAGATATTTCTTTTTCCCTGCTCCAGAAGGTACTTTGCTGCCAGGTAACCGCCCTGAATATCATTATTAATTACATAACTCACGGTATTGCAGGTAGCACTGCACCGCGAAAGGAACATAAAAGGAATCCTGAGATTTTGATAATTGGCTTCGTTGATAGGAACCGTCAGCAAACCGGCCAAGTCCAACTGCTGAATGCGATTAAGCTGCTGAATTTCCATATCAGGGTCTTCTTGGGTGTGACAAGCCACTACGGAGTAGTTATGAGTTCTGGCAATATCCTCCACGCCCTGCCACAGTCGCGCAAAATACGGATTTGAAACATCCGGAACCAAAAAACCAATCATCTGTTGATGTCCATCACGGTAGATGTCCAACTGCTGCCCGGCTCGGTAATGGCTTACTCGCGCAACTTCGATAATTCGTCTGCGGGTATTTTCCGAAATTTCCGGGCTTTGATTCAAAGCCTTGGATACGGTGGAAACAGATGTCCCGGTCAGTGCCGCAATCTCTCGCAGAGTGATTTTTTTTGCCATGAGAGCCTCCTTTGTCTTTCTGTGCAAGCACAGCGTCAGCGTGTGTCTTATTCGTCATATCATTATAGTACAGACACGCAGGTTCAGGCAATGGCGGCAAAGAAGACTAAGGACGGAATAGGCGGGGACTTATCAAGCCCCCGCCTTTATCATTCTCTAAGAGCAAGATACTGTATGCCGCACTGCGGCATATGGAGTGCTTAGTGCCAGTTCAAATAATCCTCGGCATTCTCAGCAGTGACCATGGTGCAGGAAGTATACATATCCTTTGCAGGAGTGCCATTGACAATCAGTTCAAACAGAGCCTTCACACCTTCCTCGGCCATAACACCAGGAGTCTGGGCCACAGTAGCGGTCATGCCTCCGTCCAAAATGGACTGTGCACCAGCGGGAGATCCGTCAAAGCCGATAACCTTCACATCACGGTTAGCCGCCTGCACAGCCGTGGCAGCGCCCATGGCGCCGGGGTCGCTGGTAACATAGATGCACTGAAGGTCGGGGTAAGCAGTCAGCAGGTTTTCGGCGATGCTCATAGCGGTGCCCTGATCGCCGTTGCAAGGCTGCACATCGCCTACCAGCTCGATATTGGATGCGTCTTTAAGGCCATCCAGATAACCGTTGGTACGGTCAGTGTGGCACTGGTTGCCCAGCGTGCCGGTAATCACCGCCACCTGGCCATTGACATTGGCTGCAGTCCACTCACCTGCCAGCTTGCCGCCGTCATAGTTATTAGTACCTATGAAGGCAGCCACATCGGCCCCGGCATCCGCATTGGTATCCAAGCAAATTACAGGAACATTCTTTTCGTTGGCTTTCTTGATGGTATCCACCACCTCAGCGGTACCGCAGGGAACGATCAGCACACCATCCACGCCACTCTCCAGATAGGATTCAAACATCGTGATCTGCTCATTTACGCCATCCTCAGAGGGGGGTGCGGATGCCACGATCTCAACGGTGTACTCGTCATTTGACAATTCTTTGGCAGCAGCCTTGGCAAAGTCCTGCATAGCAACGAAATAGGGATTCGATAAGGTTTTCGGAAGCAGTGCGATGGTCAAGGTTTTCTTACCGGTGTTGTCGGTGTCTGTACCACTGGCCTCATTGCTTTTTCCGCCACAGGCCGTAAGACTTAAGCACAGTACCATAGTCAGCAAGATTGAAAGTCCTCTTCTCATTTGTGTTTCCTCCTTATTTTGTTCTATAAATGTATATCTCAAAGCGGAGATCCGCTTATGAGTGCAAAGGTATAGGGGTCAATCCACACGTTTGGCAGCCGCAGCCTTACGCTGCACATCAACGATAACAGCTAACAGAATCACTGCGCCAGTAATCATCTGCTGGTAGTAAGTGGAGATCTCCAGAAGTACGATGGCATTGCGAATAATAGCAACCACAATTGCACCAAGAACTGTACCGATGATGCCGCCCTCACCGCCCAGTACAGATGTACCGCCCAGCACGGAAGCGGCTACAGCCTCCATCTCATAAGACTGTCCAGCATTGGCCTGCGCAGCACCCAGGCGGGCCACATAGACGATACCTGCGATTGAGACCATGATTCCGGAAATGATGTAGACTTTACACTCATTCCATCGGGTCTTGATGCCGGAGAGCCGGGCAGCTTCCCGGTTAGAACCAACCGCAAGAATGTAACGGCCGGTAGCCGTGTAGGAAAGGATAAACTGGCCTACCACGGCGGCGATGATGAAGATAATAACCGGAACAGGGATCCCCGCAACACTGCCGCTGCCGATCCATCGAAAGTTTTTATCGGAGATGGTGATGGGACTGGCCTGAGTGATGACCAGTGTCAGTCCTCGGCAAAGATACATCGTGCTCAAGGTCATGATGAATGGCGGTATTTTCAAGCAGGAGATGATCGTGCCATTGGCAAGGCCCACAAGAGCTCCCACTAAGAGGCTGGCGATGATCGCTAATATAATGGATCCCTGATGTCCTACGATATATGCAGCCACTACTCCCACTAAAGCCAGTAGAGAGCCTTGGCTCAAATCAATACCTCCTGTCATCAGCACGAATGACATTCCTAACGCCATGATGACATATACGGCGGCTTGAACCAGAACACCAGTCAGGTTGCTGACGGTCAAAAACCGTGGGTTTGCGATGGGAAGAACAATCATCAGAACAACCAGTGGCACTGCGGCAGAAAGCCACGGGTAGTCGAAATGGAATTTGCGGCGTTCGGCTGTCTGTTTATCTGCAACGGTGTTTTTCTGTTCCATCAAATTCCCCTCCTCTTAAATGGAATAACTCATAATCTTTTCCTGGGTGGCATCTGCTCGATCAATGTTTGCAGTAATCCGTCCATCTCGCATAACAATGACCCTGTCGCAAATGCTAAGAATTTCCGGTAGCTCCGAGGAAATGACAATGACCGCTGCCCCTTGGGCTACCAAGTCGTTGATAATCTGATAAATTTCGCTCTTGGCACCCACGTCGATACCGCGGGTAGGCTCATCAAAAATGTAAATATTTGCCTCTGAGCAGAGCCATTTGGCAAAGACCACTTTCTGCTGATTGCCACCGCTGAGAAACTTAGTCATGCGGTTAATACTGGGGGTCTTGATACGCAATTTTTCTTTATACTCCTCAGCAGAATCGCGCTCCTTACGGCTATTAATCACTATGCCGCGGCTGAATTTTCGCCGTAGAGATGGCAGTGAAATATTTTCCTTAACCGTCTTTGTCAACAGCAGTCCCTCATATTTCCGATCCTCAGGAAGATAGCCGATGCCACATGCAATGGCATCAGAGGGATTATTGATTTTCACAGGTTTACCGTCAATTTTGATGGTACCGCAGGTTCGAGGAATCGCACCAATGATTGCCTTAGCAGTTGAGGTGCGGCCAGAGCCTACCAGACCCGAAAAGCCAAGGACCTCACCTTTATGAACCTTAAAAGAGATGTCATAAATGGTATTAGGAATCTGGAAATCATCCACCTCCAACGCAACTTCTCCGATATGGCTCTCCCGATGTGGGAATTTCTCATCCAGCGTTCGTCCCACAATCATATTGATGACCTGATCCATATCCGCCTTCTTGCAGTCATCAATTTCTCCGGTCAAAGCTCCATCTCGGAAAATTGTAGCTCTGTCGCCAATACGTTTAATTTCCTCCATTCGGTGGGAAACATAAATAAAGGTGACTCCCTTAGCCTTCAGGGTTTTGATAATGTGGAAGAGGTTGTTGATCTCATGGTCGGACAGAGAAGATGTTGGCTCGTCCAAAATAACGATGGACGGATCTTGAGAAAAGACCTTTACGATTTCCACGATTTGTTGGTCTGCCACGGATAACCTGCGAACAGGCGTCCGCGGATCAATGTGATCCACACCCAGTTCCTGAATCCAACGTTTGCACTCTGCATAAGTCTTTTTCCAGTCAATCGCACCGGTAGCTCCGCGGATCTCACGGGTCAAGAACACATTTTCCGCAACGTTCAAGTGAGGAATTAAACTGTTTTCCTGAAACACCGTGCCAATGCCCAACTTTCTGGATTGCAGTGTATCGTGGATCTTAACAGGCTCATCGTTCAGATAGATGGTTCCGCCTTCATCAGCTTGGTATACCCCTGTAAGAATCTTGATCAGGGTGGACTTCCCTGCTCCGTTCTCACCTAAGAGAACGTGGACATCCCCACGATGAATCTCAAAGGACATATTCTTCAAAGCCTTGACACCGGGAAATGTTTTCGAGATGTTTTCAAAGCGCAAAATATTGTCAGACACGACAAACAATGCCCTCCCTTCTCTGTATATTTTGGTTAAGTTGTATTATCAATATAGAGCATAGAATGATTGCTTTCAATATGTTGCAAGCGAAAAAAGTTTCATAATAACGAAAATATTTTCGCTGTTAGGAAAAGCAAATTACGAAATTACTCTGCAGCAACCTGAAAATGTGACCACCTAAATGAACATCGCATCCGCAGGAAACTTTCTGCCATTTTGAGCGCCACTCGCCCGAGTGGAAGAGCCCTTACTTGCGGTGGGCTTTTTCCTTTTGCGCATTGCCCCGATCCTGTCAGCCGATAGCTTCCCTTTTTACTCGACATTTTCCGGAGCATCGTCTATAATCTGGAGTAGAATTGTTTACTGAGGAAGGAGTTATTTGCCGTGAAAATGATCGACCCTACCGCCATGTCCCGGTTCACCGCTCTGCGGGAAGCTGCCGGGAAAATCGACCGTCTGGTTCCCCATGTCCGCCTCATGGAGCAGCCGCCCCACGAAAGCCGGGATACCGCCTCCGTGGCGCTGGAATTCCCCACGCCTCTTGTTGTCCTCAACTCCACCATCCGGCAGGCGCTGTCCTTCCTGTTCTCCGCCTGCGACACCGTGCAGACGGACAAGACGGAGCGCGGCATCTGCTTCACCTTCACTGTTTCCAAGATGTGGATCAAGGAGGACTCCGAATGAACCGCCCCTTCGTGAGTTCCCTCCACGCGCCCCTCTCATCGACGTCTTTTGACTACTGGCGAACCTTGCATGAACAAAAGGGATGAGTCCTGCGTTTGGATACGCAGGGCTCATCCCTTTTTCACTCATTTTTTAAGGCTGAAGCAGTTGGCCGCAACGTAGACGCGGTGTTCCTCACGGTTAAGTTCTGTGATTATTCAGAGATGCTCTCTGTGCGTTAGGAACACCGGTTAGAGCTGTTATATCGTCTTTTTTCCATAGATATCGCTCCGGGCAATACCAGTATTCCTCTTTGCGTTTTTTGAAGATCCGGTATGGCGCATCCAAGGAATTATCATAGATGTGGCACACATCGCAAAGCGGGACCAATTCATGAACAAGGGCCAATGCCTTATCATAGCGGGAAATTATCTTTTCGGTTGGAACACCATGACCGCCGGCGGAAACTCGGGACGCCACACGGGCAACATTGATTTGCGGGTCGGCTGTCAGGACATAATAACAGCGGACGAAAAAGCCGACATCTTTTGCTCGCTTGAGGAGTTTCAGGTTTCGGTCTGTAGACAAGACGGTCTCGAAGCAAAACCCCTTATGTTTATCCAAGTAATCTTCACGCCGCTTTTCTGCGATTTTAGCAGCCTCCATATTATCGCAATCCAGGACTCGCTGAATCTCATCTGCATTGACATAAGGAAGCATCGGAGGGCGTAGCAAATCTGTTATCGTACTCTTTCCGGAACCGTTTGGCCCTGCAAAGACAACAATCTCCGGCTTCTTAATCGGCTTGTTTTCCATATCCACCCTTTTTCACAGTCTCTCCCACAAGGGTCTTGGTGCCATCAGCGTGTTCCATATAAACCTTGCCGCTTTTCGGGTCAAATCTTGCAATGGGTTGATTCAAAAGACGCTTTTTTTCCAACTCGTTCTTTACAGCTAACCGCGCGTTTCGAACAACGATGCCATCATGCGGGACAGGTGCAGACATACCATATACTCCTTTCACATTCTCTCGATACAGCAACAAATCAGGTGTATTTCACACATTTTATCATTGTCAGTATATCACGAAGGCACTGTGTTTACAACAGCCAAAGTGCAGCCCGGTACGGCTTGGGAGATGATAGTCCTCCTATCAAGGTCAATGCAGACATTCTTTCACTCCCCTGCCAGTCTAATCGTCTTTCACATTGAGACATACCGGATGCCACATACGCAGGAATCCTATGTGCAGCAAAAAGCACGGCCCGGGCTTAGCCCAGACCGTGCTTCTATCATTACCGGATCGCGCCCTTGAATGCCTGACCCGCCTTGAATACAGGGGCCTTGGATGCAGGGATCTCCACGATCTCCTTGGTGCGTGGATTGCGGCCGGTGCGGGCGGCCCGCTCTTTGACCTCAAAAGAGCCGAAGCCGATCAGCTGCACCTTCTCGCCGGACTTCAAAGCAGTCTCGACCGTGGTGATGAATGCGGTCAGAGCGGCATCACAGTCCTTTTTGGAAAGGCCGCTGGTCTCAGCCATGGCGGCGATCAATTCAGTCTTATTCATCGTAGTTTCTCCTCGTATTCTTGTATTTTCGCTGGTATAACGCAATTATACAGGACATACGGCAAAATAGCAATCTCCGCTTGGTTTTTCAGGCCCTGCGGCACAGAAGGCTCCGCCATCCTTGTCCATGGCACGCTTTTTTGTGCTCTGCCCTATCAAAAAGTTGGTACTGCTGAAGAAGTCGCGGCAACACGCAAATCTGTTTCCGTGCTATTGGCAGAACGCAACCAGATGTGTCGGCTCAATAAGTAACTTTTGAGAGAATGATTCTCTGCCGACGCTCACCATGATCAGGAAAAATAGGGTACAGCGCAGCAAAATCACTGTACCCTATTTTCTTCCAGTTGAGTCCTGACGAAAAGGGCACCTCCAACAAATTTACTGTACCCTACTTTAATAAGTTAAACGACAAAATTTGTGGTAGAAATAGCGGCACCCGCAGCAATTTTACTGTACCCTATTCTGAGAAAAACTCCTTCATCACAGCGTCCAGCCGCTTCTTCAGATTCTCCAGCGGAAGTTCCAGACGGTCCGCTGCCCGCTGCAGATAATCCTCGTCCAAGAGCGGGCCGCAGCGGTTGATCGTCTCGGCCAACGCATACTTGGTGCTTCATTTGCGGCATGGATACCCCGTCCAATGTGAAGCATTGGGCGGGGAGGAAATGCCGTTTCCTCCTTTAAATTTAATTTTTGAATTACGCGATTAAGTAATTACTTGCTCGCTCTACAAGCTTTAACTTCTTAAAAGAAGCACTGTTATTATCTATCACCTGAAGCTCAGCACGTTCATCTGCTCTCAGCGTGACCCAAAGAGCTGGAGTGCAATGATCCTGAATGACGAGGTTTCTGCCAACGCCATTTTGAAACGGGCAACGAAGCACTTCACCGTTTTCATTAGACCCAAATCCGCAACCTAAAGGATGGGAAAGCGGCTGCCGGGAGCCATCTCCCGGTGGCCGCTGCGCCCGCCTAAAGGGTGGCCGCTGGGAGCGCAATCCGGCCGCTGAGCAGTGCATCTGTGGCCGCCGGCCAGCGCAGATTGCACAGAATTGACCTTATGTACAATTTTCAGTGGGCTAATACGATATCTGCGCCGGTAAGCTTCATATAATATTTTTTCGCCCTGGCATATTCCTTTTCTGTGATCAACTCCTGCGCAAGGAGATCCTTCAGCATATCAACAATAAAGAGGAAATTGGCGTTCTTGGTGTTCTTGTTTGACAGCACAGTGCTACCTCCTTGGTCGTAGTTGTTTTGTTGCTGTGCTATTAAATGCAGGCCACAGTGTCCCTCTAATATATCAAGGCATTATTGCCTGACTTAAAATTGCATTGCCTCGCTGTCCTTCAGACCGTGCTGGAAGAACATGATATAGTAGATGGGGATATAGATGATTTTTCCCTTCGTGGAGACCGTTCGTTCATTGGACACAACGAAGGCTTTCTGGATATGGTAGTCTTCATTCTTCACGAAGTTATTCAGCGCACTGTGGATGGTGTAGTCCTTACCGGACTTTACTTCAATAGGGACGGCGGATAAGGTGGCATAATCGTCGATGAGGAAATCCACCTCACCTTTATGGCGATTGTCATAATAGAACAGTTCGTAACCATGTGCGATAAGTTCGCTGGCTACGGCGCTTTCATAGACGGAGCCGAGATTGATGCTGGCTTCATCGTCCAGCACAGCGCGGATGTTATTGCCATAAAGGATGCCGGTCAGGATACCCACATCATTCAGGTATAGCTTCAGCAGATTTTTCCCTGTGGACTCGACCAGCGGGAATACCGGGTTAGAGATAGCCTGAACATTGAGGGCAATACCCGCGCTGATCAGATACTCGAACTCGTCTTGATAATCTGCGAAGGTCTTTCCCTTCTTATCTTCTATGCTCTGTGCTACGACACGCTTTTTCTTATTCTCCATGTTGGAGGGGATCAGGTCATAGATGCGGCGGATCTTCAGCTTACGCTCCTCGTCATACTTGGATGCATCGGCGGCATAGTAATCGTGAATCTCCTGTTGGATCTCACGGACGAACTGAATATTGTGGTTTTCCAGATAGGAATTGACTGCATCCGGTAGACCGCCGACCAGCAGATACTTCCGAAAGTAGTCCATCATTTTGTTGTGGGTCGGCCCATCCAGTGCCTCCAGTCGCTCGAACTTTTTCCGCACGGCAGAGATGGCAAACTCGTTCAGCCCGTTGGCATAGAGAAATTCCTCGAAGTCCAGAGGGAACATCCGAACTTTACGGATGCTGCCCATGGGGATCGATGTGGTCTGTGACAGTGTCACGCCCAACAGGGAGCCGCTGGCAATATAGGTAAAGCGATCATCTTGGGATAGGAATTTCAGCAGCGTCAGCAGATGAGGATATGCCTGGATCTCGTCGATAAAAATAAGTGTGTTGTCTTTCTGCTTCATCTTGCTGCCTTCCAGCATACTGACTTGTAGGTAGAAGTCCTCGACGGTTTTCGTTTCGGCGAATAGCCGAGGGCCGATGGAGTCCTCCACCATATTGATCTCAATGAAGTTTTCAAACAGTTTATGTCCCACATGTCGGATGATATAGGTTTTTCCAACCTGACGCGCACCGTCTATCAGAAGGATTTTCTTTGAATCGCTTTGCAGATGATCTTCAATAAGAGATTCGATTTTCCGAAACAGCATCGTCGCCCCTCCTCGTAATGACTTTTCAAGAGGATTATACATCATATGTGGCAACTTTTCAATATAATTTTGTCGAAGCTGTCGTCACTTTTCAAAATTGCAGATGATAGGTTTGTAGCAGTCAAGAAAAGTAGACACGAAAAATATTTATTTTTGATTAGCTTTTTCAAAAGTGGACATGATGATTCGATGCCCTGCATGGTCCGTGCTTGCAAGGGATAGCGGTCTATCAAAACTCCAACAAACAGTTGCGGTTGGTACTGCTGAAGAAGTCGCGGCAACACGCAAATCTGTTTCCGTGCTATTGG
>ERZ772816.2589-NODE-2589-length-11795-cov-3.797445_pt1 | contig 11795 bp, 7 predicted proteins | sample MGYA00511359_ERZ772816 | MGnify/ENA primary metagenome ERZ772816 (study PRJEB29015, sample SAMEA2737710) | human gut metagenome | biome: human gut; feature: human-associated habitat; material: faeces | place: China | collected 2012 ...
GCCTGTCAAATGGACAGAGACATTTAAAGACAAAAACAGATACAGCAGGTGATGGAATATGCCGTCACCTGTTTTTTTATACCAATTTCAGGGACGGCTGCAGGGAAATACAGGCAGCCATGGGAAGAGAGGAAGAGGGCTTTATCACAGCAGACTTTGATCTGGACCAGCTGATGGAAGACCGTCTTTCCTGGGGACTGTTCCGGGACAGACGTCCTGAGATGTATGGAAAAATATGTTCCGCAATCTGAACAATCAGGAAAGCTCTCAATCATTGCCAAACGAAAAAGAATGCAGTACAATAAAACGGTACGAAAGAATGGCATAAGGAGAGCGTAAAATCATGAAAAAACAAAAGACTGGGAACAACGGCTTTACGATTGCGGAGCTTTTGATCGTCGTTGCGATCCTCGGAGTTCTTGTTGCGATATCCATGCCTGTTTTTGCAGGACATCTGGAGAAAAGCCGTGAGACGGTTGATCTTGCCAATGTGCGCTCCGCTTACTCGGAAGTGATGACGGCTGTGATGACTGAGGATACAGCAAATTATTCCAGGACAGTGAAATTAAAACAGAAACGGGACAACTGGAATGCCTATGATCCCGTTACGGTTGCCGGGATCACGCATTCCAGAGCCGAGGGTAACACGGAGCACTGGATCGGGATCCCTGTTGAACATGGAGAATGTACGCTGTCATATATTCCGGATTTCGGAATGAAGGTAATATGGAGCGGAGCAGGCGGAAATGATACACCGATCTCTTTTCCGTATAACGATGATCTGCATGGAGCACTCAACAGAACCGGTATACTGGATGAGCTGAAAAACCAGAATAAGACTTATTTTGAAATAGATTCTAAGTGTCCAAAGTCTGATATGCTGAAGAGAGTTAATGAGGAAATCCGGAAGGAAGGCAGCAGCAGTCTGCTGGGAACCGGAACATGGGCCTATATGGGAAGTCCGAAAAATGCATCCAGTCGGTATTTGTTCTGGACATCTATGGATACCAATCAGGTTGGTGCAGGAAAAAAAATTCCGGTCATAGTCAGCAAAGTAGATGGTGGTTTTTATATTTCTGAAACGACAACAGCTGCAAGAAAGAAGGACGGAAAGACGTACGTTGCAATTGCGGATCATATTGCAGACTTTTCCCCTTATACATCCGGCAAAAAATATGACAGTCTGGAAGATGCCTACAATGCATATCAGAAGGATGGGACCTATGAAAAAGCATCTTGACATCCGCACGGTTTTTGGTATATGATGAATTTAATAAAGGGGAGTAACCTACGCTGGTAATCTGCGTTTGTGATGTCGTCAGTACGATGGAAGCATCCGGTGTCACAAAGAAACGGTGAGACTTTTATTGCATTATTATTGTGCAATAAAGGTCTCTTTTTAATTGAAAAACCTTCATTGCATAAGAAATACAGTGGACATATGCTTAGACAGAGGAGGCAGAAGTGATGAAAGAATTTTATCGGCAAACGGTGAAAGAGGTTCTGGACCGTGTGGAAAGCAGAGAGACAGGCCTCACCAGTGAGCAGGCCGGAAAATCCCGGGAAAGGTGTGGCTGGAATGAACTTGCAGAGGGGAAAAAGAAAAGTATCCCGCAGATTTTCCTGGAACAGTATAAGGATTTTCTGGTACTGATCTTAATTGCATCGGCCATCATATCCGGTATGCTTGGCGATGAGGAAAGCGCGGCCGTGATCTTGATCGTGATCACGATCAATGCGATCCTGGGCACTGTGCAGACCATAAAAGCGGAGCAGTCTCTGCAGAGCTTAAAGAAGCTTGCAGGACCGCAGGCCAAGGTGCTGCGCGATGGTTCCACGATCCAGCTTCCGGCGAGAGAGCTGGTGGTTGGAGACGTGATCCTGGTGGAAGCAGGCGACATGATCCCGGCAGATGCAAGGCTGATTGAAAATGCAAGTCTTAAGGTTGATGAGAGTGCTCTTACCGGAGAGAGTCTTGCAGTCGAAAAGGGCCTGGAGGCTATTTTGGCAGAGGCTCCGCTGGGAGATCGGACCAATATGCTCTTTTCCGGCAGCTTTGTGACATATGGACGCGGAAAGGCAGTGGTAACGGACATAGGAATGCAGACGGAGGTTGGAAAGATTGCAGGACTTTTGAAGTCAACTTCCGAAAAACAGACTCCGTTACAGGTGAGTCTGGAAGAGTTTGGAAAGAAATTATCCGTTTTGATTCTGGTATTCTGCGGGATTTTATTTGCAATCAACGTATTTCGAGGTGAAAAGATCAGCAGTGCATTCATGTTTGCCGTAGCACTGGCGGTTGCGGCAATTCCGGAAGCGTTAAGCTCGATCGTGACCATTGTCCTTTCCTTCGGAACACAGAAGATGGCAAAGGAGCATGCGATCATCCGAAAACTGCAGGCAGTGGAAGGCCTTGGAAGTGTATCGGTTATCTGTTCAGATAAGACGGGAACACTGACGCAGAATAAAATGACCGTGGAAGATTACTACGTGGATGAAAAGAGTATTCCTGCCGGTGCAGTAGATCTGACAGACAGTTCACAAAGCCGTCTGATGATCAGCAGTATTCTCTGCAACGATGCAACCAATGCGGATGGTATTGAGATTGGAGATCCGACTGAGACAGCACTTTTAAATCTTGCAAGTGGGCTGGGGATGGATCCGGAGGAGGTTCGGAAAAAGTATCCAAGAGAAAGTGAAAACCCGTTTGACAGCGACCGAAAACTGATGGCGACCAAGCATATGTTGAACGGAATCCCGACGATGATCGTAAAAGGAGCTGTGGATGTGCTGCTGGACAGGACAGATCTGATCCAGTTGGGAGATGAAGTGTATGAGATCACGAGGGAGGACCGTGCAAGGATTGAGGCACAAAACCGGAAGTATTCAGAAGAGGGACTTCGTGTACTTGCTTTTGCATATAAAGTTGTGTCAGATGAGATGGAACTGACGCTTCAGGACGAGGATCACCTGATATTCCTGGGACTGGTTGCCATGATGGATCCACCGAGGGAAGAGTCCGCTGCTGCGGTTGCCGAGTGCAAGAGGGCAGGAATCCGTCCAATCATGATCACGGGAGATCATAAAGTGACAGCAGCGGTGATTGCAAAAAGGATTGGGATTTTGAAAGAAGAATCTGAAGCATGTGAGGGATCTCAGATCGACCGGATGTCGGATGAGGAGCTGAAGGATTTTGTAGAAGGAATTTCTGTATATGCAAGAGTGTCACCGGAACATAAGATCCGGATTGTCCGTGCATGGCAAGAGCGCGGAAATATTGTATCGATGACCGGCGACGGTGTCAACGATGCACCGGCTCTTAAGCAGGCAGATATAGGTGTTGCAATGGGAGTAACCGGAACAGAAGTTGCCAAAGATGCAGCGGCGATGGTACTTACAGACGATAATTTTGCCACAATTGTAAAAGCAGTGGAAAACGGACGAAACTTATACCGTAATATCAAGTATGCGATCCAGTTTCTGTTATCGGGAAACTTCGGTGCAATTCTCGCTGTTTTATATGCATCGATCGCAGGACTTCCGGTTCCGTTTGCACCGGTTCATCTGCTTTTTATCAACCTGCTGACTGATAGTCTCCCGGCAATTGCACTGGGAGTAGAACCGCATACCAGTGATGTGATGAATGAGAAGCCAAGACCGGCAGATGAGTCGATCCTGACAAAAGATTTCCTGTCAAAGATTGGTCTGGAAGGACTGGTGATCGGTGTAATGACGATGATCAGTTTCCTGACAGGATATCATCAGGACGGTGCACTTCTTGGAAGTACTTATGCATTTGGAACGCTCTGTCTTGCACGGCTGTTTCACGGATATAACTGTAAATCAGATCATCCGGTGATTTTTACCAAACGGTTTTTCAATAATAAATGGATGCAGGGCGCATTTGCACTGGGAGCAATTCTGATCACGGCTGTACTTACAATTCCGGGGCTGCATCAGGTGTTCAAAGTAGAAACATTGAACTTTGAACAGCTTGGGACTGTCTACCTATATGCATTTGCCTGTTTTCCGATCATACAGCTTCTGAAGTGGGTACGTGGAAAATTATCTGAGTAACAATATGGGAAAATGCTTACTGGTTGTAAGGGGATTAACCATAAATATGTTGTAGTAGAATGGAGAAAATAGTGGATTTTAGTAAATTATCTATAAAAAAAATCCGGGAATTGATCGTATTTACAGCGCTGATCGTAGTTGCATTGTGGAAATTTGATGTGGTTCTTGGTGTGATCAAGGCGGTATGGGGGATTATTTTTCCCTTCGCTCTTGGTGGTGCGATCGCGTTTGTGATCAATGTTCCGATGAGCTTTCTGGAGAAAAAATTATTTGGAAAGGCAAAAGAGAAAGGAAGTAAGGCGGCAGGAAAGCTTGCAAGACCGATCAGTCTTCTTCTTACGATCGTACTGGTAGTGGGGGTGATTGTGCTTGTTATGTTCGGTCTGATTCCGCAGCTTACGGCAACAATTGGAAGTCTGATGAACAGTATTGCAGAATTTATTCCGCAGATGCAGAGTTGGGTACGGGAATTTACGCACAATAACCGGGAAATCATGGATCTTGTGAACCAGGTGGAGTTCAATCCGAATAAGGCAATCCAGTGGGGGATGAGTATTCTCGGAAATGGTGCGGGAAATTTTATGAATACAACGATGACAGCGGTTGGCTCCATCGTCAGTGGAGTTACTACATTTTTTATTGCCTTTTCCTTTGCCTGCTATATTCTTTTCCAGAAAGAAAAACTGCATGTGCAGGTGAGAAAAGTGTTTTTCGCGTTTATTCCAAAACGAAAAGCAGAAGTGATTCTTGAAGTCTGTTCCCTGACCTACCGTACCTTCGCAAACTTCCTTACCGGACAGTGCCTGGAAGCAGTCATCCTCGGAAGTATGTTTGTAATTACATTAAGTATACTGAAAATGCCGTATGCACTGCTGATTGGAATCATCATATCCTTCACAGCCCTGATCCCAATCTTTGGAGCTTTCATCGGCTGCGTACTTGGCGGCCTCCTGATCTTCATGGTGAGCCCGAAACAGGCAATCCTTTTCATCCTTGTATTTCTGATCCTCCAGCAGATCGAAGGTAACCTGATCTACCCACACGTAGTCGGCAGCTCCGTAGGTCTTCCCTCCATCTGGGTTCTCGCTGCAGTCACCATCGGCGGTAACCTTCTGGGAATCGTAGGAATGCTCATATTCATCCCGCTGGTATCCGTACTCTACACCCTCTTCCGGGAATATGTATACTTACGCCTGAAAAAACAACATATTAAGAGAGTGACAAAAACAGAGGTAGAAGAATATACTGTAGAAGAAATTAATCGAATGAAAGAGTTATACAAAAAAGAACATCCTGAGAAAGATAATTGAATAAAGAAATGGTTTTCTACATATAAATGTATCGAAAATCGCAGCAAAAGCCTGCAACTTTGAGATGCAATCTCAAAGAGCAGGCTTTTCTACTCCCCATTTATAGTTTGGCGGAAAAGTATGACTTGTAGAATGTCAGCCGGGCGGAAAATAAATTGTGTTCAAATTCAATTTTTTGTGCAATGGAGACGAAACTCAGGAATCGTGGAAGCCATTGCTGAACACGATTCCCGCCCTAGGAGGTTCGTCGGAATGGTTTGCACAACTTGAATTTGAACACAATTTCTTTTCCACCCGGCGTCCCCTCTCCAACACTCTTCCCCATCCAAGAAAGGAAAAAAAATGCTCAATTACCTGTGGTCGGGAATGATTCTTATTGGCATCCTTTTTGCCGCTTTCTCCGGCAAAATGCCGGATATCACCACCGCCGTCTTAGATTCCTCCAAAGAAGCTGTCACACTCTGTATTACCATGATGGGCGTCATGTCCTTCTGGACCGGACTCATGGGAATCGCAGAAAAATCCGGCATCCTGAAAACGGCAACCGTCCGCCTTTCCCCTCTGATCCATTTCCTCTTTCCAGAACTGCCAAAAGATCATCCGGCAGAAAAACCAATTGCAGCAAACATCATTGCAAATGTACTCGGACTTGGCTGGGCGGCAACTCCGGCAGGTCTTGAAGCAATGGAAGAGCTTCAGAAGCTGGAAGAAGACCGCCGCCTTGGAAAAGCAGCAGGACCGGTAAGAAAAAGAGGCGTTGCAAGCAATGAGATGTGCACCTTCCTGATCGTAAATATTTCTTCACTGCAGCTGATCCCGGTGTCGGTGATCGCCTACCGGAGCCAGTACGGAAGCGTGAATCCGACAGCCGTTGTTGGACCTGGGATTGCGGCAACGGCGGTCAGTACCGGGGCGGAGATTTTATTTTGCAGGATAATGGACCGGAAAAGCTAGAATTTCTGTAGCTTTTTGTAACATACCTTGACTAAAGTACAAAAAAACGCTATAATCAATATCACGGCAAAGCTTTAAACCATTGAAGTTTAAACCGCTAAAGTTTAAAGCTATAAAGCCAAAACGGAAAAAGTTTGTTCGAAAAGAACATAGATGGAGGTATGTTATTATGAAAACAAGAAAAATTTTAGCAGTATCACTTACTGCAGCAATGACACTGGCACTTGCTGCCTGTGGCGGAAGTTCATCAGACAAAGAATCTTCTTCAAAGGATTCATCAGACAAGGTATATAAGATCGGTATCTGCCAGCAGCTTGAGCATGCAGCTCTTGACGAGGCAACCAAAGGATTTGAAGAAGCCTGTGAAGAAAAATTCGGAAAAGACAAAGTGAAGTTTGATCTTCAGAACGGACAGGGCGAACAGGCAAACTGCGCAACCATCGTAAACAATTTTGTGGCAGACAATGATGACTTGATCCTTGCAAATGCAACAACTGCTCTTCAGTGTGCAGCAGCTGCAACAAGCACGATCCCGATTCTTGGAACATCTGTTACAGATTATGCAACTGCACTGGATATTTCAGACTGGACAGGTGCAACCGGCATGAACATTTCAGGTACATGTGACCTTGCACCGATCGACGAACAGGAAGCAATGTTAAAAGAGCTTGTTCCGGACGCAAAGACAGTAGGAATCCTCTACTGTTCAGCAGAACCGAACTCAGCATATCAGGCTAAGAAGTTCGAAGAAGCACTCGACAAAGATGGAATCAAATACAAAGAATACACAGCAGCAGACTCTAATGAAATCCAGTCTGTAGTAACAAGCGCAGTAGATGATTGCGATGCAATCTATATTCCGACAGACAACACAATGGCAGCAAATACAGAAATAATTAACAACATCTGCCTTCCGGAAAAGGTTCCGGTAATTGCAGGAGAACAGGGAATCTGCTCAGGCTGTGGTATCGCTACTCTTTCTATCAGCTACTATGATATCGGATACAGAGCTGGTGAAATGGCTTACGAAATCCTCGTAGACGGAAAAGACATTTCAACCATGGAAATCGAAAGTGCACCAAAAGTTACAAAGATGTATAACAAGACAATCTGTGACGAACTTGGAATCACTGTTCCGGACGATTACGAAGCAATTGAGGAATAATAAGTATTAGAAAGAGGCAGAAATCATGTATTTAGCAGCTTTAGATCCGATGGCTCTTGTGCGCGCCCTTCCGGGAAATGTAGCGCAGGGGATCATCTGGGGAATTATGGCGCTTGGCGTTTATATCACCTTCCGCATTCTGGATTTTGCGGATCTGACGGTTGACGGATCACTGGCTACAGGCGGAGCAGTTGCAGTTATGCTGATCCGCGGCGGTATGAATCCGGCACTGGCACTTCTTTTCGCATTTCTGGCAGGTATGGTAGCCGGATTTGTGACAGGTATTTTACATACGTTTTTTGGAATTCCGGGCATTCTGGCCAGTATTCTGACGCAGATCGGACTTTACTCGGTGAATCTCGGAATCATGGGAAAATCCAATCAGGCAGTCAATGTTATGCAGTATAAATTGGTTGCATCGCTTCGTTATGTGACCGGCGAAGGAAGTGAACTGTTTTTTGTAAAGCTGATCGTGGCAGCACTTATCCTGATCGCAATTATTTACTGGTTCTTTGGAACTGAGCTTGGTGCATCGATCCGTGCAACCGGATGTAACCCGCAGATGGCAAGTGCACAGGGAATTAATACAGGCTTTACAAAGGTTCTGGCGCTTATGATCTCCAACGGACTTGTGGGACTTTCCGGCGGAATTTACGCACAGTACCAGGGAGCAGCCGATGTTAATATGGGACGAGGTGCCATTGTAATTGGACTTGCAGCCGTTATCATCAGCGAAGTTATTTTTGCAAAATTCTGTGCAGGCAGAAAAGCAGCCTTTGCATTTACACTGGGAGCAATCTTTATCGGAGCGATTATTTACTATATTGTAATCGCACTGGTATTGTGGCTGAAGATGCCTTCTGATTATATGAAACTGTTCTCAGCGGTAGTGGTTGCATGCTTCCTTGCAGTTCCGTACATGAAGGGTAAATATTTTACAAAGAAACGGAGGACTGCATAATGGGATATATGTTGGAAATCCAGAATATTCATAAAACCTTTAATCCGGGAACGATCAACGAAAAGGTCGCACTTAACGGAGTGAATCTGAACCTCAATCCGGGTGATTTCGTGACTATCATCGGTGGAAATGGTGCAGGAAAATCCACCACACTGAATGCGATCGCAGGAGTGTGGCCTGTAGACGAAGGAAAGATCATCATTGACGGAGTGGATATTACAAAGCTTTCAGAGCATAAAAGAGCACTTTATCTGGGAAGAGTTTTCCAGGATCCGATGACTGGAACTGCGGCAACCATGTCGATTGAAGAAAATATGGCGATTGCAGCCAGACGTGGCGAGCGCAGAGGTCTGGGATGGGGCATTACGAAAAAAGAGCGGGAGCGCTATAAAGAAGCCCTGAAAGAACTTGATCTTGGACTGGAAGACCGTCTGAGCAGTAAAGTCGGACTTCTTTCTGGTGGACAGCGACAGGCGATCACTCTTTTGATGGCGTCTCTTAAAAAGCCAAAGCTTTTACTTCTGGACGAGCATACTGCAGCACTTGACCCGAAAACTGCAGCGAAGGTACTTGCCATCTCCGATAAGATCATTCAGGAGCATCAGCTTACTGCAATGATGGTAACACATAATATGAAAGATGCCATCGCGCACGGCAACCGCCTGATCATGATGCATGAAGGAAAAATTATCTACGATGTATCAGGAGAAGAGAAAAAGAATCTGAAGGTTGCAGATCTGCTGGCGAAGTTTGAAGAAGTCAGCGGCGGCGAGTTTGCGAATGACCGGATGATGTTGTCGTAAAGAATATTTTGAAAATAAAATAATAGTAGAAAACAGGAACGAGGTTTTACGATTGATGTAGAGAGCACATAAAAGAATCCAGCTCAAAGGCGAGTTGCTAAGTCCGATGAATATCCCGGATGGCTGCCGTTTTGTGACTCGTTGTCCATATGCGACAGAAGCCTGTAAAAACGGTGTCCCGAAACTCCAGGAGATTTCCAAAGGACATTCCGTTGCATGCCATAGGGCGAAAGAAATCTTGTAAAGAAAATTGACATAAAAGTGTAAAGATGCTAGTATAATAAATAGAAAAGGTGCTACCGATGACGGTTCGCCTGATATTATTTGCTTATTAAAAATAACCGCTCATGTTTTCTCAGGACGATGGGCGGTTATTTTTGTGTCTTGGAATCATGCTTTCCACGCACATACCCAAGACTGTAAAAAGTCGCACACAGTGAAATCACCATTCACATCAGTGTGAAATAAAATGACAGAATTGTCTAATCCATCAACTGCAATTCATACAATTTCTTATACAACCCATCCTTCGCCAGCAGCTCTTGGTGGGTTCCGGATTCTTTTATTTCCCCGTGATGCATCACAATAATTTTATCTGCATGCTGGATCGTAGAAAGCCGGTGTGCGACCATGATCGTAGTTCTTCCATCCATCAGCCGTGCAAGTGCCTGTGTGATCAGTGTTTCGGTTTCTGTATCGATGTTGGCAGTTGCTTCATCGAGAACAAGGATCTTCGGATCATAAGCAAGTGTCCGTGCGAAGGACAAAAGCTGGCGCTGCCCGGCAGATAGAGTACTTCCGCGTTCTGTAACCGGTTCATCATATCCGTGCGGCAGTTTCTGAATAAATGGATCTGCATTTACAATTTCGGCAGCCCGTCTGACATCGTCCGGTGAGATTGCTTCATTATTCAGCGAGATATTACTTTTGATGTCTCCGGTGAAGATGAAGACATCCTGCTGAACCTGACCAATCGCACCGCGGAGTACATCCAGATCAATTTCATGAATATCAATCCCATCAATCAGGATCTGTCCCTTCTGAATATCAAAATATCTTCCGATCAGATTTAAAATTGTAGATTTTCCTGCTCCGGTAGCGCCGACAAAAGCAGCCTTTTCACCCGGATGGATTACAAAACTTACATCTTTTAAAATATAATTTTCCTCTTCGTAGGCAAACCAGACATGGCGGAATTCAATTTCACCAAGAATATTGACCGGAGCCGGATCGACCGGAGATACGATCTCAGGTTTTACATCAAGAACACTGAAAATCTTTTCTGCGGAAGCAATGGAAGACTGCAGGGTTCCAAGCTGTTCGGAAAGCTCCTGGATTGGCTCAAAAAAGGAGCTGATGTAGGTGATAAACACGAACAGGGTTCCGAGAGAAAGACTTCCATTTAACACAGAAAGGCTTCCGGTACGGATAACAAGGATCATGGCAATGACCGAAACCAGATAGATTGAAGGCCGGAAGATCGCAAAAGTCATGATCTCGCGGAAATTGGCACGGTACAGTTCCATAGATTTGCCTTCAAATTCACTGTATTTCTCTTTTTCGCGTGCAAAGATCTGGATCAGCTTCATACCGGAAATATGTTCGGACAGGAAGGTGTTCAACTCTGTGATTTTATTTCTTGTGATCTGGTAAGCTTTTCTGGAGAGATGCCGGAAAACAAAAGTCAGGATTGCAACCAGAGGTAAAAGCAGGAAGGATATACCTGCCATTTTCACATTGATTGAGAGCATGACAACAGCGTAACCAATAATCTTAACAACGTTTTTAAAAAGTTTCACAAGAATGGTGGAAAACAGTTCGTTGACTGCTTCAGTATCGTTAGATACACGTGTTACGAGCTTGCCAACCGGTGTTGTATTGAAAAAAGAAAGTGACAGGCTGTGTATATGTGTAAATGTTTCTTCACGCAGTTTGTACACGATCTGCTGCCCCATCTTCTGTAAAAGCCAGGTGTCGGCAAGGTTCAGGAAAAATCCGCTAAAAAGCAGCAGAAGAAACAGGATTCCGGCTTTTAAGATCCCCTTAAAATCATTTTGTCTTAAAACCTTCAGATCATTGGAAGTAAGCTTCTGTGCACCTTCTCTGACATAATTTTTTAAAACAGATGTATCGGCATTTTGTAGTGCAGTACATTCAGCGCGGGTGAGATTTTCTGCCATGTAATAGTGATCCTTCCAGAGAAAAATCTGATAAAAGGAAGCAGAATCCGCCTTAGATACTGCCTGGTCGCGCGACAGTACAAGACCGTTCCAGTTTACAGCGTCCGAAGCGGAAACGTCGGCTTCTACATACGGATGATAATAACCGTTGATATACTGGTCGATTGCATTTCCGATGATGATCGGGCGGTAAAGTTCCACAGCAATGATAAAGAGAACCAGGACAGTTGCCAGGGTCATTACCCATTTATGCGGTTTTAGATAACTTAAAAGTCGTTTCATCTTATGGCTACCGTTACTGAAAACTTATAAAAAGTTACAAACTTCTATGTTTCATTCCTACTT
>ERZ772816.2608-NODE-2608-length-11712-cov-19.900489_pt1 | contig 11712 bp, 5 predicted proteins | sample MGYA00511359_ERZ772816 | MGnify/ENA primary metagenome ERZ772816 (study PRJEB29015, sample SAMEA2737710) | human gut metagenome | biome: human gut; feature: human-associated habitat; material: faeces | place: China | collected 2012 ...
CCAAGATATAGCAGTTTTTTCATATGAACATGTTCTTTACCAGATTATCATTACGTATAACTTCTATGCCCACAGAATCCTTTTGGAGATAAATATTCACACCAGCCAACGGCAATCCTTTTTCCCCATCAGTCACAATGCCATTTGTCTGTGCATTAGAAACAACTGTACAGCAGAATATTATGAACAGCACTATACATCGCTTCATAATTCATGTATATATAATTAAACTTTGGATGAGAACAAGCTTTTTACAGCCCCTCCCTTCAAAGATACAAAAAACCGCTTCAATAATGTACAAAAACAAGATAAATGTGGCAAACAAAACAAATAGCTCAGAGCTTGTTTCCCCTTACATAGGCTTCCTTTCCATTTTCTGTACGGAGTTATCAGCGCCTATCGGCCGTGATGCGCTCTGCCAACGGCCGTCAACCACTCGACTAACGACCGTCAACAAGGTGCCTCATGCCCGTTGAACACCTATTATACTCATAGTTTCCCCATACTGTGCACCTATCTTATTCCTATTATGAGCCCAGCTGCAGTCTATCGGTAAACGGTCTTTTACGAAGTTAATACCGTGTTTACACGAAACGCTTATCGTGTAAACAAGATATTTGCAAAATGCTGTACATTCTATTAATACACTAACAAACAAGATATTAACTTACTTTTCGGCGTATTTCCGCTGTGGAAGCAAAAGTTGCTTCCACCTTTTTGAGTTGCTTCCACAGCACTTGTAATGCCGATGAATAAAGGGATGCAGGAAGTAGGTGGAAGTGTGGAAGCAGAAATGATAAAACTAAGCAGAGATAATTTTCCCTTAAAAGCAATAAAACTCCAGAATCTGCTGGAGCAAAGCATCCTGCTTTCCCAGACCTTTTTCCAACTCCACACTTTTCAGGTTATAGAGTTGTGCCAGCAAAGCTGACGACTGCTTCTCGCAAAGACGGGAATCATGTACCTGCTCCATCCAGCAGACGGTCTCTCCCCAAACATCTACCGAAAGATGTGACAAGACTTCTGTCGGGGCTCCCCCCTTCTCCACCTTACGGAAGATTTCGACCAAAGCACACAACAAGCTGGACATTATCTGTTTACAACGGGAATGGGAACGGGATTCCCGGTTTCTGAAACGTAGCAGGAAATAGTACCCCAGCCATAAATAAACGGTGGTGACTTCTGCATGGATTTTCTCTATCCTCTTCCAATGCGCAACCAAGGCAGCATCAATTTCTTCCAGAATCGCATCCGTATCATCTTCTATGTAGTATTTCTGCGCAAGACACTCTATCACGCACCCCCATTTCGCCATATCCACACACTCTTGCGTACGCCCCATCCATACATGGGCTTCCTCCAATATCCGGAATGCCTTTTCTCCACATTCTGGAGCATCATAAAACCGATACTGACGAAACAACAGAAGAGACTGACATAATAACTCATCCAAAGAGTACTCCGCACTTTCCATATTTAAAATTCAAGTATCCATTCAGGTAACAAAATCGAGCAAAAGTAATCATTTCCTAAGAAAATCACGCTGTTTCAGCACAAAAACCGGCAGGAAAAAGAAGATACCGATGACGGACATCACCAGTCCGCCAATGGTACCCGCCGCCAATGGAAACCAGAAAGCTTCCTTGTCCTCACCTATCATGAAAGGGATAAATCCCAGAATGGTAGAAACTACCGTGAGGAAAATAGGAACGACCTTCGCATTCCACGCCTTGACGTAGGCACGAAGAGCGGAAAGACGGGGGAAACGACGTCGGATGCTGTTGTACTCGTTCAGGATATAGATGCTGGCATTCACCGTGATGCCGCACAGCAGGACGAACGAGGCAAAACCGCCCTGGTCGAAGTTCAGCCGGAACCAATAGAAAGTAAGAAATACCCCGATATAAGAAACCGGAATCACAAAGATGATGGCAAGCGGCTGCTTCAGGGAGTTGAACAGAACGCTGGTCGTAAAGAAGATGATGGCTATCACCACCAGCAGAAGCAGGTATTGGCGGTTGTCCTTCTCGCCCCATGACCAACTGTTGCTGTCCGACTCGGCTGTATAACCCATCGGCAACAGTTTGTTGAACTCCTCCAGGTCACGTTTCTGTATCTTGTTGCCCATCTCATTGGAGCCGATATATTCGTATTGCAGGCAGAGGCGGTACTGCTGGTTTTCTTTGGCAATCTCCTGCGGCATCTGTCCCTTTTCCACAGTAGTCAGTTCGGAAAGCTTGTAATGCTTGCCGTTTCCTACTCCATAGGGAAAGAACTGCATCGCCCAGATGTCATATTCGGCAGACTGGCGGGAAGAGAGCTTGATTTTCTCCGTTCCCTGCTCGGCCGCTACCGAGCCAATCTCCAGATTCTTGCCGAAGATGGGGCGCACCGCAGAGAAAAGCACTTGCGCGTCGATGCCCTCTTGCGCCATGCGCTCCTTGTTCAGGTTGAAGTAGAATTCCTGATAGTCATCCTTCCACCAGGAGAACTCCGAATTGATGAGCACTTCCTTGATACGCCGGTGCGTCAGCAGCTTGGCCTTCAGCTTCTCCGCCCACTCATAGAGTTCGTCGTAGTTGTAGCCGTACATCCTGATGCGGTAGGAGCCGGCACTCTCGCGGACGTCATTACTGAACCCCTGGTCCTGCAATCCGTAGATGCCCCAGCTGCCGCCTCCCAGTTCCAGTGCCTTGCTTATCATATTGGCTTTCAGTGTATAGGGAAAACCGCTGTTCCGGGCTTCCTTCTTGAAATAAATCTGCATACTGGCACGCCGGGGGCTGTAGATGGAAGTATGAAACTGCCTGATTTCCTTGAACCGGCTGAGGTAGGTCTCCATACGTTTCATCAAAGTGTTCATCTGCTCGAGGGTGCTGCCATTGGGAAGGTTGGCGTTGGCATAGAGCACCACCTCCTCATTACGGGTGAAGTAACTGCCTTCGTACACCTTCTGTATGAAAAGCCGCAAGCTGCCGCCCAGCGCCTTGTCCACAACGGGTTTCACCGACTCCTTATAGGTATCCGAACCGAATACCTTATTGTAAGCAGCTTCCCATTTTCCCCCTCCTTCCAGTTTGTCGGGCAACAGAAAAACGGGCAGACCGAAACCCAACAGTAACAGCAGGCATACAGCCCAGCGCCAACGGCACAGAAAACGGATGAGAGCAGAGTAGCAGCAGGAGAAATAAACGGGGAAACGTCTGAAAATCCGTCCCAACCTTGTTTTGAATGTTTGCGTCAGCCCCGGCAAGACAAGACGCCTCTTCTTCCCCGTAATCCGCCTCACCAGTCCTATCTTCTCAATCATCGACGGAACAAAGAACAATGCCACCATCAAGGAAACAGCCAGATTGATGATCACTACCGCTGCAAAGTCCTGCAGGTTGAGCCGTATCCTCTCGTCAAGGAAGAAAATGATAACAAGCGCACCCATCGTAGTGAGGGTTGCCGCCAACACCGACAGGAAGGCCTTGAGATTACGCCGGTGCAGAATGTGGTCGGTCATGACAATGGTACTGTCTATCACCAGATTCAGCGAGACAGTGATACCCGCCAGCGAATAAAGCTGCATCTCAAGTCCGAAGAGGTAGTAGAAGATAAGTGCCACCGCTATATTTACAGCCAGGCTGGTAACTATCAGAAAAAGATATTTCAACTTACGAGTAATGAGCCATACGAATACAAGCAGGATGAGTACCGTCAAGCCGGTACGGAAGTAAATCTTGTCCAGTTCTTCCCGTATGTACTCGGTCGCATCATAGCTGGTATGCACTTCATATCCAACAGGAAGTACCTGCCGAACAGCTTCCATCTCGTCCATCACGGCACGGTTCAGTTGCAACTGGTTGGCAGTTTCTTCCGCAGTAATGGATAGATAGACGGAATTCAGCCCATTGATGCGGCAATAGCTTTGCGGCTCCTCCTCCATACGGACAGCCGACACCAGTTCGTCCAAGCGGAGCAGTTTCCCGTCGGTAGCCGTCACGGTGATGGTAGCAGGATTAAAACCAAGGGAGTTGCTCTCCGGCACCAGTGCCAGGCGTATCCATTCCCGGCTACCGTTACCTGTATCCACATTGTGCGTACCCAGAAATTCCTTCCGGTAATGCCGCTGTACTGCCTCGCTGATGTCCGATAGGGTCACACCCAGCAAGCGCAACTGTTCACTGTCATATTCCAGTCTCCACTCCATGGGCGTGGCACCGCTGAGTTCCACCTTATAGATACCCGGAATATTTGCCAGCCGCGGCTTGATATGCTCCTCGGCATACTGCTGAATCAATATCGGAGTGGAAGGGGCATTCAGTGTGAAGGACATGAAAGGGCGTGAGGCGTTCTCGTCGGGCACTTTCATGTGAATGGTGGGATAGCTGACACCTTCGGGCAATTGGGGCCACGTCTGCCGGATGATGGTGGAAGCTTCGAAGCGGACTGCCTCGACATCGGCATGCTTGTCCAGCTCCACAGTAATGTTGCCGTAGCCGTTGCCCGAGGTGGAGTTCAGCCGCTTCACTCCGCGGATACGCGCCAGCATGGATTCCAGCTTGCTGGTCACTTCCATCTCCACCACCCGCGACGAAGTGCCAGGCATGCTGAAACCCACCGTGAAGCCGGGCAGGCTACGTGACGGATTCAGCTTGACGGGGAGCAGCGGTATCAACGCCACCCCTACCAAAGCAAGGCAGACAAACGCCACTATGACGGTGAAGGAAGAAACTCGTTTCATCAGTTATTATAATCAAATTTTTCCGACAGCGAAAATCCGCTGGCAAAGTCGTGCAACGTCAGTTTCCGTATCTTGTAATAATTCAGCCAGTAGTCCTGCAAGGCGGAGATGTAATTGCGTTGCGCTTCCTGCTGGCGGTTCAGCGAGAGGGTCAGGCTGTTGATGTCTGCCTTGCCGATAATGAAGCGCTGGCGGGTTTCGTTATACGCCAGGATGGCAAGGTCGAGGGCCTCTTCGGCACTGGCGACGAGGGCTTGCTGGACGTTGAAGTCGCTGACGGTCATGATAACCTCCTCCTCAATGCTGATTTCACTCTGCCGGGCAGAAGTCTTCACCACGTTCAGATTGTTCCTCGCCATGTTGTATTTGCCTTTCCTCACGCCCCAATCCACCAGTGGAATGGAGACACTGACCGACACCATCTCCTGCTGCATGGGATGCCTGTATGCTTCACCGAATTTCTCTGCCACCTGGTTGAAGCCGACGCTGGCGTTGATGCTGGCGTTGAAGCGCGATTCCTTCTTCGTCTTGTCTACTGTCTGCTCGGCTTCCAGCACTTCCTGACGAAGCCCCAGAAATTCCGGATTGTTGGCTTGAGCGGCCAGCAAAGCCTCATCAACCGGTATGGTCAGCGCCCTCGGACGTCCCGGAAGCGACACCCTGATATCCGTGTTCTTCTCCATATTCAGGAAAGATGCCAACGAAAACATGGCGCGCTTCAAGGCACTGGCGGCATTCTGCAAAGTATTGCGGGCGTTCACCACGTCGAGTTTCAGCGTCAGCAGGTCGGCACGGCTGATGGCGGCTATTTTCAAGCGCTGCATGCCGATGCGGTAGAGGGTATCGGTGGAGACGGCATTGTCCTTGGCCAAGTCATATTCCGCCTGTGCCATGGCAAGCGCAAAGAAATAGGTAGTGGCCTGCTCGGATACTCGCTCTGCATTGTAAATATACTCCTTCTTCACCTTTTCGTACTTCAGCGGCTCAATCCTGCGTTCCCAACGGAAAGGATTGTAACCGACCAGACTCTGCGAGTAGCCCAAACGAACCGGAACACTGGTGAACTGGGTATACTTGTTTCCACCGAAGCTCCGCATATAGCCCAGCTCCGTATCCAGATAGAACGTACCGCCCGTCAAGTCGAAATTCTGTCTGACGGCAAGATTGCCGTATGCATAGAAGGATTGCTGGCTGCGATAGATGTCAAGGTCCTGTTCGGAGTCGTAACGCTTGGTGATATCACGGTTGTACTGTGCCGGAGTCATGTTCAGCGTCAGGCTGGGAAGGCGGTTTGCCTTATAGGTGCGGTATTCCCAATAACCGGCCAGATACATGTTCTTGGTGCGGAAGGCTTCCAGCGAACTGTCATTCGCCAGGGCAATGGTCTGCTGCAAATCGAGCGTTATCCGCTGTTGGGCAAAAGCGGAAAGGGCTCCCAGACTGAACAAAAGTATAAGACTTGATTTCTTCATGCTCTTTCTTTTCTATAAATAAACCAATATATCAACGGGATGATGAACAGACTGACCAGTGTCCCCACGAACATCGCCCCAATCATCGCTATGGAAAGCGGCTTCTGCAGCTCCGAGCCCATGTCGAACGAGAACAGCAGCGGAACCATAGCGAAAATGGTGGTGAGCGATGTCATGATGATGGGCCGGAGCCTTCTGCGCCCCGCCTCGTGGATGGCCTCGAGCAACGGCATCCCCTCTTTCCGTAATTCATTAATGGCATCCAGCTTCAGGATGGAGTCGTTGATGATGATACCGCACGTCACAATCAGTCCGATGGCAGACATCAGGTTCAGGGTATGTCCGCATATCCACAACAGAAGCAGGGCAAACGCCACATCTATCGGAATTTCCAGCAGCACGATGAGCGGCTGCACGAAGCTTTCGAACTGGGCGGCAAGAATGAAATACATCAGCAAGATAGAGATGAAAAGAATCACCACCAACTCGTCCAGCATCTGGCGGTTGGAGAAGAAACTGCCGGAAAAGGCCGTATCCCAGTCACCCGTGGCATCTGCCTCCCGCTTCACCTTTTCCATCAACTCCGGAGCATCGTCCACTTCATAGAAACGGAACGGTATATATTCACCGTTGCGTCCTGCCGTAATCGTTTTCAAATCCTCGGCCGGACGCACCTTTACCAGCTCCCGAAGCGGAATATACTCCACTTCGCCCTTACTGTCCGGACGGGTCTGTATCAATGTCTGCAGCAGCACCTCGTTCACTGTCCGCTCCTCGCCCACAATGCTGATAGGCAGGTATTGCTGGTAGGAATGGAGCATAGCTACGCTGTTCTCCTTGAATGCCGTCCGCAGCGTACGGTAAAGCTCGTCATACGAAACGTCATAGAGCAACAGCTTTTCCTGCAGGATGCTTATGTCAAGCTGGTTCTCGAAAGCGATACCTACGGGCGCTGTCCCCGTAAGCTCCGCAAACTGTTGTTCCAGTCCGCGCAATTCTTCCGCCGCCGGCGCCTTCTCCTTATTGCGGGCATAAAGTTCCGCCACCACATCGGCCTCCCCGGTCACGAAAAGCTTCTCGAACACGGTTTCGGGTGGAGAAAAGGAGACTGTCGCCAACGGATATTCCCGTGTCAACCACTCGCCCGCCTGCTTCTGCAAGGGAGCAATCCCGTCAGGCGAGGAAGTCTTGAAATACAATTCTGCCTCCGAAGAAGAGAGAGCCTGCTCACGGTTCAGCAGATAGTCCTGCTGGCCTATGGCAGCCGTCTGTTCCACAGTCTCGTCCAGCAACTGTCCGAACAGCACATTCACACGATGCCGGTTCTCGTCCACATGTATGTTTTCGTTCCATTCCACGTGGACTATCAGTTCATTCTGGTCTATCTGCGGCATACGCTCCTTGCCGACGGAATAGAACAGAAAGACACAAAGAGGTATAGAAACCACACAGAATACGCTACTTACCGTCTTGTGGGAAAATACCCAGTCGATGCCCGCATCATAAAAACGGTCCAGCGTATGTTCCTTCAACGGATTGTTGATGCGGATGCGGGAGAACCACGACCTGCCGCGCAACCCTGTCCGGTAGACCAGCATATAGAGGACCGGCAGCAGCATGATACCCGTGAAGTAGGAAACCAGCAACCCTACCGTAACAGAGAATGCCTGGTCATAGAACAACGCCCCTGCAATGCCGCTCATAAATATCAGCGGCACAAATACGGCAATAGTGGTCAGCGACGAACTCAGCATGGGCGTAATCACCTCACTCGTTCCCGTCACGCAAGCCCGCCGCAACGAATAGCCCCGTTCGCGATACTGCGAAATGTTCTCCGTCACAATGATGCTGCTGTCAATCATCATACCCAACGCCAGGATTAATCCCGACAAAGAAATGATATTGAGTGACATCTTGAACAAGTAGAAGAACAGGAAGCAGATGACAATAGATACCACCATACTCAACCCGATGATGAACGGTGATTTGATGTCACCCAAGAAGAGTACCGCCACAATGCAGATGAACAGGAAACCCAACGACAAATTTTGCTGAAGATTGGAGATGGTATAGTCCAGCAACTCCGTCTGGTTACGGCTGATGCTAAAATCAATGTCGGGATATACTTTCTTGAAGTAGTCCATCGTGCTGTTGATGGCAAGCTTCATGTCTTCCATATTCTCGTCCGCCTGCTTGATGACGGCAAGGGTAACGGCACGCTTGCCATTGCTCATGGAGACACCTTTCTCCTTGGCAGGAACAATCTCTACCCGGCAGAAGTCTCCCAAGCGGATGATACGTCCTTCCTTTCGCAGCAGGATGCCCTTCACGTCCTCCTCTGTCCGCAGCAGGGTGGAGAACTTAATGTTGTATTCGTAGTAGCCGTCGCGCACGGTCATGCTGCCCGGCTCCACGTTGTTTTGCGCCAGCACGTTTTCTATGTCTTCAATGGAGAGCCCCAACACAGCAAGCTTATCCGGGTCGGGCACAATCTGTAACTGGCGTTCGACCAAACCCGTGACATCCACCATTGCCACTTCCGCCAACTGCTCGATGCGACGCTTTATGACATTTTCGGCAAACTCGCACAAATCAAGAAACGCGCGTTCGTCCACCTTGCCGTATGCACTGTCATTTTTTAGAGTCAGATTGAGGTAGAAGACAGGAATGTCCGTCGCACTTGCCTTTATCACCTTCGGGCGTTCGGCATCCTTGGGCAGATAGTTCATGGCGGCGTCAATCTTCTCGTTCACTTCTATGAAGGCAAGGTCGGTATTCGTACCGAAGTCGAAGCCCAGGCGGATGATGCCTGCACCATCGCGCGTCTCGCTGTCCATGTCCTTCAGTTTCGCCACCTGGATGAGCTGCTGCCGCAGAGGTTTCACCACCGTATTCTCTAATTCACGCGCCGAGGTATTCTGCGCCGACACCTGCACTGTAATTTCCGGGATGGCAATATCGGGCAGCAAGGATACCGGCAAGGTGAAGTAAGTCACCAGCCCGACAATGAAGCATGCTGTAAATGCCATCAGTACGGCAATAGGCCGCTGTATCAAGAACTTTATCAATTTTCAATTATGAATTTAAATTGTGAATTATGAATTTTCTACTTTCAATTCTCATCTTTCAATTTTCCACCACCTTCACCGGCGCCTCATGTGCCAAATTCACATTTCCCGTCACGATGACCGTATCGCCTTCTTTCAGGGCATCGTCGGCCATGCTGTAGCTTTCCGCATTCTCCAGTCCGGTCTGCACATAGTTCCACTGCGCCTTTCCGTCTTTCAGGGTAAAGACGACTTGCTTACCCGAACGCAGTACGACGGCACTTTTGGGTATCACGAGCTGACCGTCCAGAGAACGGTGTACATTTACCCTCACATTCATGCCGCTAAACAGACGTCCCCTGCCATTGACGGATGCCTTTACTTTCACCATTCCCTTATCATCTACCAGAGGATTGATTTGGGTGATGCGGCCCTCTTGTTTGGAAGCGGCATCCGAGTAAGGGGTGACAATCACCTTGTCGCCATTCTTTATCAAGGGGAGTTCACTTTCCAGTACCGTAAAGTCCACTTCCATGCCCTGAGTGCCAATGATGGAGCAGAAAGATTCCGAAGTGCTTGCCTCGTTGAAGGGCTTGGAAAAGAGGTTCGCCACCACGCCGTCGAAGGGGGCAACCAGCGTAGCATGCTCTTCTTCATAGGCGGCGAGTTCGTACTGGGAAAGGCTTTGGTCGTAACCGCTCTTTACTCGTGCCAGCTTCATGATGTCGGCAGGAATTTTGGAAGTATCACCCACCGGATAGCCTTGCCCTATCAATACGTCCTGCAGCTCAAGTTCCGCTTTGTCCAGAGCATCCTTGGCTTGCGCGGTCTTGTTCTTCAGACGGAACTTATCCAGTTCGGCAAGTTTCTGCCCTTTGCGCACCGGGGCACCGTTCTTCACGTAGATGTGTGCCACTACACCGGTGGTCTCAAAACGCAAATCCGCCATGGCACCGGCGGTTACTTTTCCGTTGCTCACCAGTTCATGCTCAAAGGTCGCCCGCTTCAGGACTTTCACGGTCACTTCATTGCTTTCACTTGGCAGGACGGTTGCCACCCCTTCCTCGGACTCTTTTCCCTTTCCGGCATCGGAGCAGGCGGCAAGCAGGGCAACGGCCATGCATAGCAGGTATCGATAGTTCTGTGTCTTCATATTCATACTCAATTATAAATTGATAAAATTAATCGTTTCAAAAAAACGAACCGATATTTGCATGTGGACACTTTTTTCATAGCACTTTAGCAATTAGTTCGCTCATTATTAACGCTTTACGTTTTTATTCATCTTTTTTAATATGGACAAAAATAAGCTGAATCTTTTTTATTTCCTCCCTCATCTGTCGTATTGCCGTAGAATGCACTTTCGGCTCTTTCGTCAATACCATCCACTTCATTTTTTCAAACTTGTCCGGTTGCCTGAAGCTTGGTTCCGCATAAAGCTTCGCAAGCAGATAATAGGGATAAATACGTCCCGGCAAACGATGGGTGGAACGGATAAACCAGTCTTCCGCTGACAAGCAATCACCCATCTGCTGATAGTTCTTGCCTATCACATTCAGTATCATGGGGTCACAACTACGCTGTAAAGCTTCTTTCAAAATACGGTTGGATTTACTGAACTGCTGCTGCTTGTGCAATCCATGCCCATATTCGAACAAGAAAGATGCCCGGTCCCTCAACAGAGGATAAAGGCGCCCGTACTCTTTCTCTGCCGATTGATACGCACCTGCATTATACAGCACCCGCGCATTCATCCACTCCCGACAGGCCTGCTCCACTTGCAAGTCATTCTTCAGGCGAAAACCGCCAATGATGCCTACTGATACAGCCAGCCCCAACCATTGCCAACGGTCGGCACCGGACAAGCACGCCACAAGCAATCCTCCAAATGTAACGATAAATACCGGAAGTTGTAGCGGATAGGAGGAAAAAGAGAATATCATCAAAGAAAGAATAGCCCCACAGATACCATAACGTCCTTTACGGACTCCCCTATACAAACACAGCACGACCACAACCAATAGACATACCGCCAAAGGAATGCCCAGTTCGACCGCAGCCTGCAGATATTCATTGAATGCATATTCCGGACTTCCCGCCACACGTTCCTCCCACGGTTCATAATCACCTGCTGCAAAATAAGTTTCCTGCGCATTTCCATAGGCTGCTGCGAAATTATGAATCCCATATCCGGTCAACGGCTTTTCTGCAATGGCACGACAAGTTATCTTCCACATGAAAAGACGGCCACGTGCAGAATCGGGTTTCAAGACAAACAGTAAATAGCCCGCCAATAGCAAGACACAGAATCCACCGACCACTACCATCACCACACGCTGCCTTTGCTGCTGCCATAATAATCTGAACTTATCCGTCCAATCCATATGCCAAGCATATACACACAGACAGGAAACTCCTGCCGCCAACCATGCCGAACGGCTCATTCCTGCCGGAAGCACACAAA
>ERZ772816.2620-NODE-2620-length-11642-cov-4.853025_pt1 | contig 11642 bp, 7 predicted proteins | sample MGYA00511359_ERZ772816 | MGnify/ENA primary metagenome ERZ772816 (study PRJEB29015, sample SAMEA2737710) | human gut metagenome | biome: human gut; feature: human-associated habitat; material: faeces | place: China | collected 2012 ...
ACCGCCGCATGGTATACATCGAACTGAAAGACGGATATAAATTCGAAGAAGTAGCCGCTGCCATCAAAGCAGATCCTTACTTCGTGAACGATGAAACACACGTGAAACTCGTTCCGAGTGTAGACGCCCTGCTGGATATGGGTCATGGTGTAAATCTGACTCGCAAAGGTGTATCCGGCAAAACACAGAACCAGTTGTTCGAATTTAATATGCGTATCAACAACCCCGCACTGACCGCACAAGTACTGGTATGCGTGGCACGCGCTTCCATGAAGCAACAACCGGGATGCTACACGATGGTAGAAGTTCCCGTTATCGACCTTCTCCCCGGCGACCGCGAAGAATGGATCGGACATTTGGTATAATATATTTTATACATAAAACAAAATTAAAATAGAGAAAGGCGGTACACCTTTCTCTATTTTTTTTATCTTTGTGAGCATACTACAAAAAACACAATTATGAGAAAACTATTCATTCTCTGCGCATTTCTATTACAGTTCCTGTCGCCTGTCTACCCACAACAAGCCACAACAGCCACCATAGAGCCCAATCTGAAATACGGAAAACCCTCCAAAGAAGAACTGTCTCTTACCTCTTATGCCCCGGACACCACCGCTGCGGCTATTTATCTCTTCCATCAGGGGCAAAGTGACTTCATCTACCATGACGGTTTTCAACTAACTACCGAGCACTGGGTACGCATCAAAATCCTGAAACCACAAGGAGTGTCATACGCCGACGTGTCCGTTCCCTACTACTCTCCTACCGATAAAGATGAAGGACAGGAAAGAGCCAGTGAGATAGAAGGCTGCTCCTACAATATGGAAAACGGGAAATGCATAAAAACACCCATGAAGCGGGAATCCATCTCTTTCGAACGGTTCAATAACCTGTATAAAATACTAAAATTCTCTCTGCCTGCTGTCAAAGAGGGCACTATCATCGAATATCACTACAAACTCTACTCCGACTATTTCTCACACATCGACAACTGGATGATGCAGGAAGAACTCCCGATGCTCTACAACCAGTATAAAATCACCATCCCTCATGTATTTGTCTACAACATCGAACTCCGGGGAAAGGACTACATACAAGTGAAGCAAAGAGACTCCTCCATTCATGCCACAGAACGTGAAGGCTCCGGTGCGGGTGGAGTCAGCAAAGACTTCACCGTTTCGGCACAAGAAACCACCTTTATCTCACGCAACCTTCCGGCTATCCGTCAGGACGAATCCTACTGCTGGTGTCCGGAAGACTATAAGGTGCAAGTGAGCTTCGATCTGCAAGGCACTCAATTCACCCCCAATGAATACAAACCATACAGCCAGAAATGGGAAGATGTAGACAAGCAGTTGCTCAAACCGGAAAATACACAGTTCGGCGAACACCTCTCACTCACCAACCCTTTCCGCCCTGAAACCAAACAAGCCTACAACAGCGAAATGAATTTCGAGGAGAAAATCATCTGCGCCTTCCAGGTGCTCAAAAAGAAAATGGCCTGGAACGGACGGTATCAGCTCTACAGCAAAGAGCTCGAAAAAGTAATCAAGAAAGGAAGCGGCAGTAATGCCGACCTGAATTTCATCCTTATCAGCATCCTGAAAGACTTTGGACTGGAGGCCTATCCGGTGGTTATGAGCCGACGTTCATCAGGTATGCTGCCGTACAACTTTCCTTCTCTGCAAAAACTAAATACGTTCTTTGTTGCTATCCACGATATAAACAAACAAAAATATGTATTTTTAGACAGTTCTATGGACGTACCTGCCTTTAATATATTACCGCTTGAATTGTCTGTAAACAAAGCACGCATCCTTTCCCGGAAAGAGAAAGAAGAGAATAAATGGGTGAATGTGATGGCTCTTTCCAACAACAAAAGTTTCATGAAAATCGATGCCCGAATAGAAGGAGATCAGGTGAAAGGACATCGCAGCACAGTTCTTTACGGACAAGAAGCTGTAGAGTATCAGGCAAATGCAAAACATAAGCAGGACAGCCTCGTCTCGAATCCCGAAAACAAGATCAGTAGTCAGAAAGAGCAACTCACTGTCACCAACCTGAAAGTGAAAAAACAAGAAAATGACTGGGCACTGATAGAAGAAGAATTCGATTTCGTCTTGCAAGTCAACCGGACGGACAATCATCTTTATATCAATCCGATGCTCTTTCCGCAACTAAAGAGTAATCCGTTTATCCAGACGGAACGGGTGCTCCCCATCGAATTTCCATATCCGTACAAGTTCACGATGTTGTCTACGCTGACTCTCCCCGAAGGCTACGAAGTGGAAGAACTCCCCCAACCACAAGCCATCCGGTCGGAAGGAGACGGCCTGCAATGCAAATATATGATTCAGAAACAGGGAAATACAATCCTGCTCAATTATGTATTCCACTTAAAGGGATATATATTCCTTTCCGAACAATATAAACAACTACAAGAACTGTGGACTAAAGTGATCGAGAAAAATAATGCGCTGATCGTACTCAAGAAAATATAAACTTTACCTATCTATACCGATGATCCGTTCCAGCTATCTCATCCTGAAGCAAATGACACATCGGGCATTCAGCCTGTCCTGTGTCCTTATCTGCCTAAGTCTGCACATACAGCCGGCATGTGCACAGGATATTCTCAAGGATGCCAATTCCGTTATCGTTGAAGCACGCACAGAGGTTCTCTGCAAATCTATGACCCAATCCATAGAAAAAGAGAGCCTGACAATCACCATCCTCAACCGTAAGGGGTTGGAAGCTGCACATTTCTTCTGCGGATGTGATATGTTCCGTTCTTTGCAGAAATTCTCCGGGGAAATCATCAATGCCGATGGACAAAGTGTACGTAAGATAAAGAAATCTGAACTACAGAAAAGTGAATACAGCTCCTCGCTTAGCACGGATGATTATTTTTATTTTTACGAATGCAATTATCCTTCTCTCCCTTTCACGGTGAAATACGAATGGGAAGTGAAGTGCAACAACGGTCTGATCGGCTATCCCCCCTTTATACCGCTGGCAGACTTCAACCAAGGTGTGGAAAAAGCGACTTACCGGATCGAACTGCCCGCAGGACAAGGATGCAGATATCGTGAACTGAACACGCAAGGAAAAGGAATCCAGGTAAAAGAATCCACCGGAGCCAACAGACAGCAAGTGATTGAAGCCACCGCCTCCAAACTCTCTCCCATCATTAAAGAACCTTTCGGACCGGATTTTACTGAACTGTTTCCACGTGTCTATTTTGCGCCTTCCGCCTTCAAGTACGACAAGTCGGAAGGCGATATGAGCAACTGGCAAAAGTACGGAGAATGGCAATACCGATTGCTCGACGGGCGCGACCTGCTCACCGAACCTTTCCGCGCCAAACTGCACGAACTGACAGCCCACTGCACTACCGACCGGGACAAGGTGAAAGCAATCTACGATTATCTGGCCAAAACCACCCGTTACGTGAGCATCCAACTAGGCATCGGAGGTTTACAGCCCATTGCCGCCGCCGATGTTTGCCGCACGGGATTCGGCGACTGTAAAGGATTGTCCAATTACACCCGCGCCATGCTGAAAGAGTTGGGAATTGCTTCCACTTATACAGTCATCAGCACCACCAACGAGCGTTTACTACCGGACTTCTCCAGTGCCAACCAGATGAATCACGTCATCCTACAAGTTCCACTTCCCCAAGATACGCTCTGGCTGGAATGTACAAACCCATCGTTTCCCTTCGGTTATGTCCACCAAGACATTGCGGGACACGACGCCTTACTCATCGAACCGACCGGCGGCCAGATGTATCGCCTACCCACCTATCCCGACTCACTGAACACGCAGCACATCGTTGCCAACATCACCCTCTCCCCCACAGCCGAGGCACGGATAGAGGTGAACGAAATCTCCCGGATTTTTCAATATGAGAATGAAGCAGGCATCGTCTATCTGGAGCCTAACAAACAGAAAGACCGCATCCGTTCAAGCATCAACTTATCCCAAGCCGATATTCAGAACCTGCAAATCAGCGAGTGCAAGGAGCCCAATCCGTCTATCACCTTCGACTACACTGCCACCAGCAATCAATACGGGCATAAAACGGGCAACCGTCTGTTTATCCCCACCAATGTGTTCCGAAAAGAATTCAGTGTTCCTCCTGTGACGAAGCGCACCTATCCCATTTACATCAACTACGGATACACAGATACCGACAGCATCCGCATCCAACTGCCGGAAGGATATGTAATCGAAGGACTTCCGAAACCGCTTGACGTGAAAAGCAAGTTCGGCAGTTTCCATTCCGGTATTCAGGTGAAAGATAAGGAAATCTACATCACTCACCGATTGTTTATGCGCAAAGGGGTTTACAGTCCGGATGAATATGCGGCATTCATTGATTTCCGCAAGCAAGTGGCAGGACAATATGGAGGAAAAATCATTTTAAAAAAAGAATAAGGAGGGAAACGCTTTACAGAAAATAAAGTATCTTTGCGACTCAACATTTTTTGTGACTTAACCATTCAAAAAAAGGAACATTGAAGAACAAACGATACAATCATATAGAAGAATGGGCAAATACCCTTAGCCACGGAATAGGCATCCTGCTTGGAATCGTGGCCGGATATTTCCTATTGGAAAAGGCTTCCGAGAATATGGAACCGCAGTGGGCAGTTGCTTGTGTATCCGTCTATCTGGCGGGGATGCTTTCCTCTTATATCAGTTCTACGTGGTATCACGGCAGCCGTCCGGGGAAACTGAAAGAGTTGCTCCGCAAATTCGATCATGGAGCTATCTACCTGCACATCGCGGGCACCTACACTCCTTTCACGCTACTTGTCCTGCGGCATGCCGGAGGATGGGGATGGGGAATCTTCGCTTTCGTCTGGCTGTCGGCTATTGCCGGTTTCATTCTTAGCTTCAAAAAGCTGAAAGAACACAGCAACCTCGAAACGGCCTGTTATGTGGGTATGGGTGCGTGCATATTAGTGGCCATGAAGCCTTTGCTGGATCATCTGGGAGAACTGGGAGCCACTACTGCTTTCTGGTGGCTGATCGGCGGCGGAGTCTCATACATCGTGGGAGCTGTCTTTTATTCATTACGCAAACCGTATATGCATGCCACTTTCCATTTGTTTTGCCTGGGAGGCAGCATCGGACATATCATTGCGATCTGGCTGATTCTGTAAGGAATGGTAGGGACAAAAAAAAGGCTATCTATCCCAGACAGCCAATCTTTGTTAACCTTAAATCTAATACTATGAAAAACACAGTACAAAGATACGGACTTCTGTGAAATCTGCAAATTATCCAAGTAAAACGCTATGTTTTATAACATTGATTAAGTGTTTGTTTTACGCTTTATACTTTTGTTAATACTTTCCGATGGTCTGAAAGAGGACTGCTTTCCTTCTTTTTAGAATAATAAATAGCTGAAGTTAGAGAACTTTACAGTATTATTTCTTATTTTTGTTCTTAATTGGATTACAGAAAGAACTACGAAATGATGAGATGGATGAAGACGATGAGATATCTGAAGTGGATGCTGGTGCTGTTTTGTTTAACCGGGATGACGGCTTGCCGGCAGGATACACCCCGTTTTCGTATTGGGGTGGCTCAATGCAGCGATGATTCATGGCGACATAAGATGAATGATGAGATTCTTCGGGAAGCGATGTTTTATAATGGTGTTTCGGTGGAAATCCGTTCGGCAGGGGATGATAACACTAAGCAGGCGGAAGATGTCCATTATTTTATGGACGAAGGAGTCGATCTGCTGATTATTTCCGCTAACGAAGCTGCTCCTATGACTCCGATTGTAGAAGAAGCTTATCAGAAAGGCATCCCCGTTATTCTTGTAGACCGGAAGATTCTTTCGGATAAATATACTGCCTATATCGGAGCCGATAATTATGAAATCGGTCGTTCGGTAGGAAACTATATTGCCTCCAGTCTGAAAGGGAAGGGAAATATAGTAGAACTGACAGGATTGAGCGGTTCGACTCCTGCAATGGAACGGCATCAGGGATTTATGGCTGCCATCAGTAAATTCCCGGATATAAAGCTGATTGATAAAGCGGATGCTGCTTGGGAACGTGGTCCGGCAGAGATAGAAATGGATAGTATGCTTCGGAGGCATCCTAAGATTGATGCTGTGTATGCCCATAATGATCGTATCGCTCCGGGTGCCTATCAGGCAGCAAAGATGGCAGGGCGGGAGAAGGAAATGATTTTTGTCGGCATAGATGCCTTGCCGGGTAAGGGAAACGGGCTGGAGCTGGTTCTGGACAGTGTGCTGGATGCTACCTTTATCTATCCGACCAATGGTGATAAGGTACTGCAACTGGCTATGGATATTCTGGAGAAGAAACCCTATCCCAAAGAAACGGTGATGAATACCGCTGTTGTGGACCGTACCAACGCACACGTCATGCAGTTGCAGACCACACACATTTCCGAACTCGACAAAAAGATTGAAACGCTCAACGGACGTATCGGTGGCTATCTCTCTCAGGTAGCTACACAACAGGTCGTTTTATACGGCAGTCTGATTATCCTTTTATTGGTAGCCGGCTTATTATTGGTCGTTTATAAATCACTCCGCTCAAAGAATCGCTTGAATAAAGAACTTTTTAAGCAGAAGCAACAATTGGAAGAGCAACGTGACAAACTGGAAGAACAGCGTGACCAATTGATACAACTTTCTCATCAACTGGAAGAAGCTACTCATGCCAAGCTGGTATTCTTCACCAATATTTCTCACGACTTCCGTACTCCGTTGACATTGGTTGCCGATCCGGTAGAACATTTGTTGGCGGACAAGACACTGAGCGGAGATCAGCACCGGATGCTCATGCTGATTCAGCGGAATGTGAACATCCTTCTGCGTCTGGTCAATCAGATTCTGGATTTCCGTAAATATGAAAACGGCAAGATGGAATATACTCCGGTTACGGTGGATGTCCTTTCTTCTTTCGAAGGATGGAATGAGTCTTTTCAGGCGGCAGCCCGTAAGAAGCATATCCATTTTTCTTTTGATAGTATGCCGGATACGGATTATCATACACTGGCAGACATGGAGAAGCTGGAACGTATTTATTTCAATCTCCTGTCCAATGCCTTTAAGTTTACACCGGAAAACGGGAAAATAGCCATCCGTCTGTCTTCCCTTAGTAAAGAGGACAAGCGATGGATACGTTTCACGGTGGCAAATACCGGTTCCATGATTTCTGCCGAACATATCCGCAATGTATTCGACCGTTTCTATAAGATCGATATGCACCATACCGGTTCGGGAATCGGACTGGCATTGGTAAAAGCCTTCGTAGAAATGCACGGTGGTATGATCTCTGTAGAGAGCGATGAGAAACAGGGCACGGTCTTTACCGTTGAACTGCCTGTACAGTCTTGCGAGGCTGTTGCTGCCGAACCGGATACCACCCTTGTTTCTGCGGATTCCCGTACAACAGATGTTCTATTGGCAGAAGAGGAAGAACTGGAAAAAGGATATGACTCTTCCAAATCGTCCGTATTGATTATTGATGATAATGAGGATATCCGTTCGTATGTTCATACGCTGTTGCATACAGACTATACGGTGATTGAAGCGGCAGACGGCTCCGAAGGAATCCGTAAGGCTATGAAGTATGTTCCGGACCTGATCATTTCTGATGTGATGATGCCGGGCATTGATGGCATTGAATGTTGCCGCCGGCTGAAAAGTGAGTTACAGACCTGTCATATTCCGGTTATTCTGCTGACAGCGTGTTCACTGGACGAACAGCGTATTCAGGGATATGACGGTGGTGCGGATTCTTATATTTCAAAGCCGTTCAGTTCACAGCTGTTGCTGGCACGTGTCCGCAATCTGATCGATTCTCACCGTCGTCTGAAACAGTTCTTTGGTGACGGGCAGACATTGGCAAAAGAAGATGTCTGCGATATGGACAAGGATTTTGTAGAAAGATTCAAGTCATTGATTGAAGAGAAAATGGGAGACTCCGGTTTGAATGTGGAGGACTTGGGCAAAGACATGGGACTAAGCCGTGTGCAGCTTTATCGCAAGATTAAATCATTGACTAACTACTCTCCGAATGAATTGCTCCGTATCGCCCGTTTGAAGAAGGCAGCTTCTTTGCTTGCTTCTTCGGACATGACCGTAGCGGAGATTGGTTATGAAGTCGGTTTCAGTTCACCTTCTTATTTCGCCAAGTGCTATAAAGAGCAGTTTGGAGAGAGCCCGACAGATTTCCTGAAAAGGAAAGGATGATTTCATTGATATCGTAAAGAGGGATATATGAAAGATTATAAAGTAGATAAAGAGAGCTTTTCCGAATCCTTTCGGAAGGAAGTGTACGAAGTCGTATCCCAGATACCTGTGGGAAAAGTATCTACCTATGGAGGTATTGCTTTGTTGTTGGGGGTACCCCAATGCTCGCGGATGGTGGGACGTGCATTGAAAGAAGTGCCGGATGAATTATCCATTCCCTGCCATAGAGTTGTAAATACCGCCGGAAGGCTGGTGCCCGGTTGGGTGGAACAAAAACAACTCTTGCTGGCAGAAGAAGTTTCTTTCAAAGCTAACGGATGCGTTAATCTGAAAGAACATTTGTGGCACGTGGATGAATGAAGGATGCAAGGAAGGTAAGCCATATCATCCGTATCCATACAATAAAGAAAACCCATACATGAAGCCATAAGGTCCTGGTAATGAAATCTCTGATGGGTACAGGGACGAATATGTCGATAGGAACGATACATAACAGCACAAAACAGCACCAAAATAGAATCTTGTCTGTTGCGGTACGTGTTGGTCTGCTCCAATACCAGAGCATGAAACCTGCCAATGCGATAATATAGGTATGCTTCTCGGCGGAGTCACTCAGTAATACTACCCAGCCCATGAGAATGCCCAAAGCCTGGGCACGGAAGGCAAAAGACGACCATTTGCGGAAATTCCCCAAAAAGAGCAGAGTCAGCAAGCCGAGCATTCCTATCTGAAGTGCACGGAAGTGTGGCAATGTCCATGCTGCAATGGGGCGGGCATAGAAAAATGAATCATAAGCTCCGGCGGACTGATGAACAGCAAGACTATGGCACCATTCTTCATAATAGGGGAGCAAATCTGCAGGAGCTATTTTGATTAACGGTAATGCAAGCAATACAATGCCCATTGTAACGGCATAGCCAAAGTTACGCCATACGTGAGGATAGCACAGCAACAATGCCAGTTCGAAAATTCCATATACTTTGGTACATCCCGAAATCATGATTAACAGAACAGCCAGAAATCCACGGTCTTTTTCCAATAACGTATAGGCGAATAAGAATAAATAGGCTACCGTTATGTTATACTGAAATGAAAGTAAACTTTGTCCTAAAATCAGTAACAGAAAAAGGAACATACGGCATTTCTGCTGCTGGGTGAATTGTTGGGGCAGCGTGAAGATCGCCATAAAGAACAGCGAATAATTGAATAGATTCCACGCGAAAGGTCCCAGCCATGCAGGCAGATACGCAAACGGAGCGAACAATACCGTGAAAACTGGAGAATAAAGGAAGTAGCGTCCGTGAGCTTCTACAAATTCAGTTGTGTATGGGCTGATGCCTTGCCAGAAGAATTGAGTAGCGTCCGAGAAGACCATAAAGTTTTGATGCCGTCCTCGTATAAATTCGAGCAGAGTCACTATAAAAGCGAGCAGGAAACCTATCATGTAGAGATTCCGCCGGCTATAGAAAAACGGCATTTTGGGGTTCTTTTTACTAAGGAACTGTACTTGGCTTTTGTCGTCTAGTGTGGCAGTACCTGTTTGTTTTTCTTTTGTTGTGTAATGACAATTATCCTTCCCCAGGAAAATTGTAATAGCCCTGTTGAACATATAAATCTAGTTTAGTTATTGACGCCAAATATACGGTGTTTAAGTGAAATATTCAAACTTATTTTATATTTATCTGCCGGTTTGTTCTATTTTGCTGAGTGATAGGGGAATATTACCCGGAAACTTTCCATATCATTACAAATAAAGCCCTCTGTATGCCCCGGATTTTGAATATAATTTGTATGTTTAATCCGTTTTTTGTATCTTTGTGCCAGCAAGATACTGGAACAGGCTGTTTTTATACATAAAAATGCTATTTTTTGCTATTCGTTGAAAGGATTATCTTATCAAATTCTATTCCTTTTTTAATTACTCAGTCTGTCAATAATCATTTTATTAATTATTTCGGGATTCATTGTTATTTGTCCCTTATTTAAATCAGAACTTTATACGATATAAAGAAAGATTCCTGTTATCGTTTGTTCTTGTCTTGCTGTGTATATTATTTTAATAACCTAAACCATTTTATTGTATGAGTAAAATAGAAATTAAAGATCTCTATCTGGTTTTTGGCAATGAGAAGCAGAAGGCTTTGAAGATGTTGAAAGAAGGTAAAACAAAAAGTGAAATATTGAAAGCGACCGGATGTACAGTTGCGGTGAAAGATGCGAATCTTTCCATTAATGAAGGCGAAATATTCGTCATTATGGGGCTGTCCGGTAGTGGAAAGTCCACTTTACTCCGCTGCATCAACCGTTTGATACGCCCTACTTCCGGAGAAGTGATTATCAATGGAACAGACATAGCCAAAGTGTCGGATAAGGAACTGTTGCAGATTCGCCGGAAAGAACTGGCTATGGTCTTTCAGAACTTCGGTCTGCTTCCTCACCGTTCTGTCTTGCATAATATAGCTTTCGGGCTCGAACTACAGGGAGTAAAAAAGGGAGAACGGGAGCAGAAAGCGATGGAAAGTATGCAACTGGTGGGGCTGAAAGGCTACGAGAATCAGATGGTAAGTGAACTGTCGGGTGGGATGCAGCAGCGTGTCGGGCTGGCGCGGGCTTTGGCCAATAATCCCGAAGTCCTGTTGATGGATGAGGCCTTCTCGGCACTCGATCCTTTGATCCGTGTGCAGATGCAGGATGAACTGCTGACTTTGCAGTCGAAGATGAAAAAAACGATTGTCTTTATTACTCACGACCTGAGTGAAGCGATTAAATTGGGTGACCGGATTGCTATCATGAAGGATGGAGAAATTGTACAAATCGGTACATCGGAAGAAATCCTGACCGAACCTGCCAACGCTTATGTAGAACGATTTGTGGAGAATGTAGATCGAAGCAAGATTATAACAGCTTCCTCTGTTATGGTAGATAAACCCATAGTGGCACGTTTGAAGAAAGAAGGCCCGGAGGTGCTGATCCGTAAGATGCGCGAACGGAATCTGACCGTTCTTCCGGTAGTCGATTCCAATAATCTGTTAGTAGGAGAGGTGTGGTTGAATGACTTGCTGAAACTACGAAAAGAGCAAATCCGCTCCATCGAGTCCGTAGTAAGGCATGAAGTTCATTCAGTGCTGGGTGATACGGTGCTGGAAGATATTCTTCCGTTGATGACAAAAACGAACTCGCCAATCTGGGTCGTAAATGAGAATCGGGAGTTTGAAGGCGTAGTGCCACTTTCCTCATTGATCATCGAAGTAACGGGAAAAGATAAAGAAGAAATTAATGAAATCATTCAAAACGCAATAGAATTATGATAAATATCGGACAATATATAGAGACTGCCATTAATTGGCTCACAGAACATTTTGCTTCCTTTTTTGATGCTCTCAGCATG
>ERZ772816.2635-NODE-2635-length-11598-cov-15.462185_pt1 | contig 11598 bp, 16 predicted proteins | sample MGYA00511359_ERZ772816 | MGnify/ENA primary metagenome ERZ772816 (study PRJEB29015, sample SAMEA2737710) | human gut metagenome | biome: human gut; feature: human-associated habitat; material: faeces | place: China | collected 2012 ...
CACATTGTCATATCGTGTATAACCGCATCAACAATGAGGGCAAACTCATATCAGACGCCCACGATTACAGGCGTAATGAGCAAGTGACCAAGACTCTAAAATCCAAGTATGGACTGACTTACGGAACGGATAAGAGCAAGACTAATACTCGTAAATTGCGCAATGCTGAGCGTGCCAAATACGAAATACACAATGCTGTCAAGGATGCCTTGAAAGTCGCTGATAATTGGCAAAAGTTCAAGAATGAACTTGCAAAGCGAGGTGTTCGCTTGGAAATTGTCTATAAGGACAAGGAGCAAACCAAGGTTCAAGGCATCCGTTTCTGCAAGGATGGATATAGCTTCAAGGGTACACAGATTAGCCGAGAATACAGCTTTGGCAAACTGAATGCGAGATTTGAGGGAACGGAGAACCTTTTATCAGCAAGAGCCAAATCTGCTCAGCAATATGAGCAGGGCTGTCAGAGGAATGAGCAGATGCCATTCATGTCGGAGAGCAGTCAGAATCCTTGGGGCGGTATTTCTTCCATTGGACTTTTTGCTCCAGCCAATGCACAGACCTTTGAGCAATTCCCAGAGGATGAATCATCCAAAAAGAAAAAGAAGAAACGCAGAAGAGGTTTCAGCCTTTGATGCAAGTCATAAACTTAAAATTATAATCGAACATGAAAGAAGAAATGTTAGAAGCCATCTACGGCACTGTTGAGAGATTGGAGCAGAAAGTCGATGAACTTTCTTCTTCACCTAAGAATACAGAGACAGGAAACACTCCTGTTCCTGTAAGTGTTGATACAAGCAAACTTGAAAAAGCCATCATTGCTATGGCTGTAAAAGAAGGGGAAGCTTTAGACAAATTAGTAAGATTAAGAGAGGCTATCTGCATTTTTACCGACCTTACCAAGAAAGAAGCAAGCAAAGATGAACAGCGAAGTAAACTCTTGTTTGATACTGTTAATCAGGTGAAACAAGAGCTGAATGCCACATCAAAAATTGTGCAGGACAAGCTTCACGCAATGGATAACGCACCTCTGAAGAAAGTAGTGACTCATCGCTTCGAGCCAACTTCAAAGTATGTTCTTCTTTTCATTGGAGGCTTGGCTCTATCTCTTGTCATCTCCATTTGGGGCAACCTAGCCCAATGGCGAGAGTATCAAGCTTGGGAGGTAGCAGACTTGAAATATCGGGCATTGAAGATGGTTCTTCCATCTGACGACCCAAATGTTCGATACATCGAAAAGCATTTTTCTGTTTGCCGAGATGAGAAAGTTATAGATGATGTAAGAAATTGTGTTGCTGCCTACGAGGATTCTATTCGCCATCATCATGAAATGGTTGAAATGGCTACTTATAAAGATAGTATAGCCAATAAGCTTTTGCAAGAATCAAATCGCATAATACGTGCTATGAAAAGCTCAAAATAAAGTTTCTGGAAACTAACTAAACTAAATGAGAGGGAAATAAACTTAATACATTCCCCTCTCATTTATTTAGTGTAATTTTGGAATATAATCTTTATCCCTTTATAATAAGGACATTGGGAGGATTGTCCGATTTTGAGGTAACGAATTGCCAACCGTTCTTGTTGCTGCATTCTGCTTTGATATGCTTTCTTGGCATCTCGTCTATGCTACAAAACGTTCTGAAATTTGCTGTGCTTTCACTAACGAGTGCGATTGTAACTGAATCAATATAGCAGAAATACGGTCTATTCTATTCATTTTGCATCTTTAATTTGAATATTTGAATCTTCAATAATAACAGCTTGTTTATTACTTATAGGAATAAGCTGCAACTTCTCATTATATAGTTGAACTATCTTTTCACCTTTTTTCTTGAATGGAAAATTTCCATAATGGGGAATCGTATAAAAATCGACCAAATCTAAAGAAGTACAGTCTTTCAATTCAGGAGCCTTTTCTATTGGATCAAAATTCACACTTCTCATATATTCTGCATCGGGAGAGGCTATTATTGCTCCGGCAGATTCCCCAATATACAGTTTACCCAATTTCACTTGTTTAGATATAATTTTATCAACACCTTTTCTTTTTAACTCTTGCAAAAGGAAAAATGTATTTCCACCTGTTATGTAGATATAATCGCATTTATGTAATATAGAAGATATTTCCTCTTTGGGCAGTTGGGTAATCTCGACTTCTTCAACAATCATTCCTGCTTCTTCTAAAGCCTTTTTCCCCTTTTTTACATAGAATCGTATTGGTTCTGTAAGGCTTGCAGTTGGTATAAAAGCTATAATTTTCCCTTGCAAATCTTCTTTGGCACAATCGACAAATAGATTAGCAACATCAGCAAATGATGAGCATAAAAATAATCTTTTCATATTCTATAATATTAAGTTTAATACTTTTTGATACAAAGATAGCGTCTTCTATGTCAGTAAGTCTAAATATTGAAGAGTTTTTTCATCGAAAGTACTTATTTTTTATAAGTAATTGAGAATGAGATAAGTTTTTATCTCATAAAAAGAAGAGGTTACGAATTAGAAATATACAGAATGTAGCATCCTGCTGTGATTTGCATAACCATTCAAAGAACTCTTTCGGTTGCAAAGGTACGATATTTAATCGGGGATAAAGAATGTTTTAAGATTTTTTATCCTCGATTTTTTGCTTGGGTAAATCTGTTTTCATTAAACCATATTCTTCTCTATTCTTTGCTATTGCCATTTCAATCCATTCAAACTTATGTGGCAAGGGTTCCTGTTTTTTGAATGGTCTATTTCGTTTGCATATTCTCATCCTTTCGTGTGTTTTGTATAAAAGTCAGCCGTCGTCGAAGAAAGACAGTCCTCGTACCTCAGACTAACTTCCTCCGACTATGGCACGGCAAGAAAAATCCTTGGCGGTATGCCTTGAAATGCTTCAAGACTATACTGCCAAGGACTTTTCTTTGTTTGCCGTGCTGACAACGGCTGACTTTTATAGCCACAACTCGCAGTTCCATTTTAATTGCACAATCCAAACGACATGAAACAGTGGCACGCCACCCTTTCATGTCTCAGTAGTACGGCATGAGGAAAAGTGTTTCTTTTTGTCGGTTGCAGGCTAACCGATCAAAATAAACACCATTCCTTGATTTGCCGTACCATTTTGTTTGCATACTCCACCGCAAGAAAGAAGTCATTGATGTAAACCCCAACGACCACTTTCATGCTTGGCTGCACAGCCTTGGAGAAAACCCGATGCAAGAAGCATGGACAAGCCATACTCTTCTTTCACCGGAATTTCTCTGAAGGCTGTGCCATTCTTGTATGCGATTTCCATTTTCCTAAAAACATTTGCAAGACAGTAATTGTATCCATTTCTCAGAAATGAGTATGCGATAATCGAGCAGTCCAAAAACTTCCGTGAAGTTTCTATTTTCATTTGCCGCTCTGATTTTCTTTCCTCCACATGGTCTTTCCTTTTGGCATCAACCGTTATCGTGCAGGTGCAAAGGTATGGCAGCGGGCTTTGGAAATAAAAGGTCGAGCCTTCGGTTTTCGAAAAAATCTCCACACCGTTGGGTAGTATTTTTCCGAAAAACCTTGTATTTCCAGCCTCGCCGCCCTTGAAAGGCACCTGAAACGAAACGACCGATGCGACAGGAAGACGCAAAAAAAAATGTCGGAAAAGGGAGCGACAAAAAGGTGAAGAAACGAGAACTTCCCTTCAGTTCCTGGAACCGCAAATAAATTTAATTCAAGGCTATATGACAACAAACATCAATACAACACAGACTTGGTGGAGATTACTCTCCGCAGTCGGCTCAACCCTCATCACTTTGGTGGCTTGGTTGGGATATATGGCTCTCTGCATGGTCGGTGAAGTCATATTGGGAATTGTGAAGTTCATCTTCGGCATCATCATTTCCATTCTTTCTATGGTGGTACTGATTGGAACATTCATTTGGTTATTAACACTTTAAAGTACAAGCGATATGAACAGAAGCATTGAAGCGATACCTACATGGGCACTCTGCTACATCATCAATGGCGATGCAAGCGGACTGACAGACGAGGAAATCCGTATGGTGGACGAAGCCATACGCAAGAACAATATTGAGATAGTAAGTCCAAGATACAACGAGGACATGTGCACAGAACCTTACTTCAGCCATTATCCGTTCTTCGGACTGCCTACAGAAGTTGAGGACTGCGACATCATCTATCACGAGTAACACCCCCTTTAACAACATCAGATATGAACACTACAGAATATTTCAAGAGAACCATACAAGCCTATTTGGAGGAGCGAGCAATGGAGGACGAACTCTTTGCAGCCAAGTATGACAACCCCGACAAGAACATAGACGATTGCGTCACCTACATACTTAATTGGGTACAGAAGAGCGGTTGCAACGGCTTTTGCGATGACGAGATATATGGGCAAGCCATCCACTACTACGAGGAGAAGGACATCGAGGTCGGCAAGCCATTGAACTGCCAAGTGTCTGTCAACCACCACATCGAACTCACAGAGGAGGAGAAGGCACAGGCAAGACAGGAAGCCATCCGCCAGTATCAGCAAGAGCAGATGAACAAGATGCGTAACCGAGATACCGCCAAGCGCACCTCACAGAGAACAGAAACAGAAGTACACCAACCATCATTATTCGACACGTTATGAAACCAAGAACGAAATATCAGAAGCAAGTCGTAACCTCAAACAAGGGGTTACGACCTATCAAGGGAGCGCAAATGCAATGGGCATTCCGAGAATGTCTTGACCACTATGCCTTTCAGTTGAAACACGGACAGACCACTTGCATGGACTGCGGACACACTTGGACTACGGACGAGGATGCGGACAAATGTGTATGCCCGAAGTGTAAGGCAAAGTTGGAAGTGCAGCGCACCAAGCGACAGAAGGCAATGTCTTCTACCTATTTCAGCGTACTCACCGAGCGCAAGGGACTACAACTTATGCGAGCATATCAGATGAAAGCCTATTACCGCAAGGGACAAAAGGCAGACATCTATTGTTGGGAGGTGGCACGCTATTGGATGAACGAAAAAGGCAAGGTGGAGGTTATGGCACGCAAGCGCACAATGGGTATCTATATGGACACGTTCTGCTACGACTCCGACATTGAATTGCGCAAGGACAACACCACCTATCAGCATATTGCTTCATTTCCGGTCTGCCCCGATATGAAAGTCATTCCTCAGATATGGCGCAACGGCTTTGACGGAGCGTTTCACGGCATCGAACCGCTTACATTGTTCAAGGCAATGCAGACAGACCACCGCATCGAAACAATGATGAAGCAATGTCGTTACGGACACGTCCGCCACTTCATAGACCATCCACGGCACTTGGAAACTTGTTGGAATGCCTACAAGATAGCCAACCGCAACCATTACCTTATTACAGACATCGGCAAATGGGCGGACTACATCTGTATGTTGGTGGAAATGGGCAAGGACATCAAAAGCCCACATTACATTTGCCCCGACAACCTTGAAGCCGAGCACGACAGAATATCCGAGAAAATCAGAGCCAAGAAAGAAAAGGAGCGCACCGAGGAGGAGATACGCAAGGCATTGAAGAACGAGGACAAGTTCAAGGAAATGAAGAGCCGTTTCTTCGGTTTGATGTTCACGGACGGCAATATCGTGGTGAGAATGCTTGAAAGCGTCAGGGAGCACGTTCTTGAGGGTAAGGCGATGCACCATTGCGTAGGCAGCGGTACAAACTACTCACTCAATCCCGACTGCATCATCTTCTCTGCAAGAATAGCCGAACAAAGGGTTGAGACCGTGGAGTTTTCTCTCGAACAGATGAAAGTCGTACAATGCCACGGACTACAGAACAAGGACACCGAGCACCATGCCGACATCATCAACTTAGTGAACAGCAATGCAAGACTTATAGAGCAACGAATGGTTGCAACGACATAACACCACATTATTATAATTTAGGCGGAGCGATGAAAATTCGTTCCGCCACTTTCTTCATGAGCCGAGGAGCGGAAAGAAAGTGGCAAAGAACCGTTTTTTCCTTATCTGCGATGCTTGCAGAATAACAAAGGACAGCTCAAATCAAAAGGACTGTCCTTTATTCATAAATCGTTTTTTTCTGTTCCTTGGGAGATAGTCCCATCTGGCGATTGACACTTTTGCTTACTAATGCGGCATGATGCCGTCCTGTGGATTCAGTGGCAAGCTGAGATTTTAGCCGTAGTCTTTCTTTTTCATTGGCGTACTCTTAATTTATTGTCAGAGGCGATACGACTTGAGACCTTCATCGAATGCAGCCTTGATTTCGGCTGCATAGGCATTGAAGTGTTCGTTGATGATGTTATCCACATAACTTGCAATGGAAATCTTTCCCTTGCCTACGATACTGACAAATTTAGTCACACGCTCATGAATGTCCTCGCTGATGCCAACATGTCTGCCATATCTTGCGGTAAAACCTGCATTTGCCATGAACTTGCCGACATACTGCTCAGCACGCTTTTTCTCCATTCTGTCTATTGGCTCAAATTCACCCACATCATAATCAAAACACTCCTCCTTGTCGGAAATAGTTGACGATGTACGGTCTTGAAATGTCTCTTCAAGACAAGCGTCAATCTGTTTTCCAGCTTCCTCCATTGTCTCTTCATAATTTCTCATGAAAGCCTCATACAACTCCTTGGCATCTGTCGAAGTGAGTTGTCCTTTACCACAGTTTTTTGTTTTGTCTGCCATAATCATTTTTTAATTGTTATACAAATTCTCTGCTATTGAAATACTTGTTGACTATTGAAAATCTGACTTCAACAGTTTTTGTCAGATACCTGACATATGCAATTCCATCAACGCATCTATTTTGCGTTTAATAATCTTTGAGCGTTCTGCGATTTCAGCTTGTAGCTTTTCGCTGTCCATTTCCGAGAATGTTTTGCCCACATGTGCAAATCTATCCTTTGTTGCATTGTTCTCTTCTGTTCTTTCCATAATTCTCCTTATTAAATTGTTATACAAAGTCGAGGATATTGAAGTCCTCTATACTGTCTGGCACCTTAAACTCTTTCTTTGGCTTGGAAATCTCTACAATCTTGTGAGTTTGCAAGTAGAAGGTGACGTAATCATGGATGTTCTTCTTGCACTCCTCGCTGTTCTCCATGAATTTCTCATAGAATTGGTTGCCATCCATCTCATGGAAAACCTTGCCTGCATGTCTTTTCTCCTTGTCCGTTGCTTTCGGTGCCTTGACGGTATTCACAGCTGCGTCAATGTCCTCAAAACTTGACCCTTTGGCTTGTGGTACATCGGCATCTCCCTCATTATCAGAATATTTCACACCAATATCTTCTATGCGAACATTCGTAAACACGTCATCAAGCTGTTCGTCAGAAATCCGTGCCGTACTCTTTGGAGAATCGTCAAATGTCACGTCATTATCCGATACGGACATGGATTCTGTTTGTTTTTGTTCCGTTTCTTCTTTCTTCCGCAGTTGGGACACTTTGAAAAGACTTTTGCCTACAAGTGCCATCGGGTCGATAGGTGGTTTTTTCTCCTTTTCCTTGCCGTTCGCAACTTCAAGGAGCAACTTGTTGTAAAAATAGATAGTCCAAACATTGAATGCAGCCAAGACTATCAAGAATATAGTTTCCATTGTCATGCTTGTTCCTTTTTGTTACACATTCCAATCGTCAATCTCTTTTCTCAGCAAGCCGTTGATTTCTTCCTGGTTCTCTTCAAGATGTCTCTCAAGAATAAGGTCGATGTAACCACCGACTGTCAACTCATGCTTTGCGAGCACACTGACTATTCTTGAAATTCTCCTGTGTATCTCACGGCTGATATAAACGCATTGACGAGTCTTTATCTCGTTTCGCTTGAAGAATGCCGAATCGTAACTTTCCGAAGAAGCCTTGGGAGGCTTGCGTGAAATTGGCGACTTATCGGTCTGCGAGCATTGGGACTTCCTGCCAACCTCTTCTTTCTCTTCGGTATCTTTCACTTGGGATTGGGAAGCTCCGTCAAGAATGGATGCCGTTGTCGTGCCAATCTTGCTCTTGCCAATAGAGGCAATGAGCAGATTTTCATCTATTGCGTCAGTGTTGATTTTTCTGCTTACCATAGGCTCATGTCTTTATGATTTCACAAATCTCGTCGGACAACTCCTTGATGCCACTCCCTCGCAACAGGTTTGGGTCTGATGGAAAGATGGTGGAACGGAACACTGCCTTTCTGTTCTCCGACAGCTCTCTTCTGAAACGTTTGCTGTCTGGCAGTCGTGTGTTGAGAACCGAATAGTCGAGAGACTTGAACATACCTTCATATACATCATACAAACTCGTGCGTTCTCGTTTGTCAACCATTGTCCAAAAGAAAGCAAGTTTCTTGGTGACCGACCAGCCCTGTGTCAAAAAGTTGTCGTGGAACAACTGCATGAAGCTCATTGCGCTTTCTACAACAAAGCGGTCTGCGCTGACGGGTACAAAGATGTAATCCATCTGAGACAAGGTCTTCATGACGCCCTCACTTTTGATAGTCCCAGGCATGTCAAAGAAGATTAAGTCAAGTTTAACCTCTGTTTCATTCAACACTGTCTCTGCGTCGTCAAGCGCATTGACAGCATTGCTTCTCGTTACGCTGAAGGACTTCTTGCCCAGCTTTTTGAAATGCTCACAGGCTTGCGCCTTGAAATAGTCGCTGCTTTTGATGAGTTCCAGTTCCTCGTCTCGCAGGTCTGCAAGGTTGTATTGTGGCTCGTCACAGTCTATGACCGCCACATTGTAGCCCTTGACATTGTGAAAGTAGTTGGCTACAAGAGCCGTGATGGTGGACTTTCCTATTCCACCTTTCTGTGTCGCGAATGCAACAAATCTTGTTTTACTCATATCTTTAACTTTTTAAATTGTTGATAACTCACTTCTATAATATTCTGCCAATTTAACGATGTGGACACATAAGAGTCCATGTCTATAATTCATTGCTTCATTATGGAGACCTTGAACCATTGCAATGCTTTATCATTTCCATACGACAGTACGACAGTGAATCATTAAGTCTGTACGTCAGTAGCGCATCATTGATGCAAGGCGATACTGCAATAATGACAGGTTTATTCATTTCTACAAATGCTTGTTTCATCATATTTTCAAATCATTAGTTCGATGTTTACGGCTGCAAAGTAACAACGCTTTTTCCGAAAAACAATGGTTTTCAAATCCTGTGGCAGCATGTTGCCGATAGTTGTAGTGGTTGTCTGGGGTGCATCTGTTTCAAGGGTGCTATTTTAGCCGTAATTTTGCACCCGAAAGGCAAAGCGATGGATGGCGCATCCATATCGTTCCGAGAAGAACAAGGCTTGATATTCCGCAAAGGACTGGATATCCCGAACTGCTTCCATTCGGGATGGGGACAGCTTCTTACGAAGGCCAACTTCAATCCACCCTAAGCGGATTTTTATGTCCTCAAAGACATAGCAAGGTATGTTTTGAGTTACTCAAAACCTTTGGAGTTACTCTCCAAAGACCTTGCCCTGCCGGGTTGGTAGCCTCTCCGAAGTCGGGCTCCCCATATTCCAATCTGACGATAGTTAGCACTGTTCCATCATTGCCGTATGTACCACTTAATCCATTTTATATGAACACAGAAAGAAAACGAGGGGGACGAATCCCCAAGCTGAACCCGAAGTCGCACCATGTGATGCTTCGGTTCGACGATGACGAGTGGATGAAATTCCTCGTCATGTATGAGCAGACTGATGTGAAGGCGAAGGCTGTTTTTGCCAAGGCACGCATCTTCGGCGAGCCGTTCAAGGTGTTGCGTAAAGACAAGACTTTGGTGGAATACTACACCAAGCTTTCTTCTTTTCACTCGCAGTACCGAATGATTGGCAACAACTACAACCAGGTTGTCAAGGAACTCCGTTGTCATTTCTCAGAGAAAAAGGCGATGGCTTTGCTCTATAAGCTGGAGAACTGCACCAGGGAACTGGTCTCTCTTACCCGTGAGATTGTTGAACTAACCCGTAAGTTTGAGGAAAGATGGTCGCAAAGATAAGTTTCGGAAGTTCATTGTATGGCGCATTGGCATACAATGGTGAGAAGATTAACAAGGAAGAGGGAAAGCTCTTGGCAACGAACAAGATCTTCGATGATTGTTCGGGAAAGACGAGCATCGCCAATGCCTTGCGTGATTTCCAGCGATACCTTTCTCCGCACATCAGAACAGAAAAACCAGTCGTGCATATCTCCCTGAATCCGCATTCTGATGATGTGCTGACGGATATGGAGATGGAGAATATCGCACGGGAATACTTGGAGCGCATGGGATATGGCAACCAGCCATATATGGTTTACAAGCATAAGGATATTGACCGACACCACATGCACGTGCGCCCATAAGGGCATATAATAAATGTATTGGTAGCGCAATACCTGACACGAGTTTACAAGTCTGTCATCAACCGGCTTATCCGAAGGGGAAACCCAAAGGGGAGTATAGCATACCGGCAAATCCATAAGTCAACTAATCGTCATGTTGCGACTGAATGGGAAGATGAAATGATAAGTATGAGGATAAAATCCGTATTGATTAAACGATAGCCTGAGCGGACAAATGCGGGTCTATGACGAAAGACGATTAATGGCGTCATATTGTGATACTCCGTTATCATGTGCATGTAGCGGAAGCGTAAACTGATCACAACGCAATTGCGGTAAGCAATAAAAGGTGGATGTCGTATCCGACAACTTATCGAGCTATAGTTATTATATGTCTAAATGGGGATTGCCTAACCCAAAATGCCAGTTGTAAGGCTATAAGGTTTCAGACCTTTGAATATTTGGCATGGCAACGGAGTCTCCGTAGTAGTCTGAGCAAGGGAAAGCCTTGTACATGGCAAAGGGAGACAGCTAATATTTTTAATACAATTAACGGAAAATGTGTGAGACATTATGAGATCCAGAAAGAGTATTAAACAGTCTGGCGCAGCAAAGTAAAATCTCAATGTACAGATTTGAAAGGCTATATCGGATTCTGTTCAATAAGGAAATATATTATGTTGCTTACCAAAAGCTATATGCAAAGGAAGGTAACATGACTCCCGGAGTTGATGGAAAAACCATTGACGACATGAGTATATTCCGTATTGAACAATTGATTGAATTGCTCAAAAGTGAGCAATATCAGCCTGTATCATCAAAAAGAATTTATATTCCGAAGAAAAACGGATCTAAACGACCTTTGGGAATACCTTCTTTTGATGATAAACTGGTGCAAGAGGTTATCCGTATGATTTTGGAGGCGATCTATGAAGACAATTTTGAGAGTTGTTCTCATGGATTTAGACCAAACAGAGGATGCCATACGGCACTATCCCGTATCAAGGATACTTTTACAGGTTCCAAATGGTTTGTTGAAGGAGACATTAAAGGATTCTTTGATAATATCGATCATGATATTTTGATAAGAATACTTGAAGAAAGAATTTCTGACAACAGGTTCATTAGGCTAATCAGAAAGTTCCTGAATGCTGGATACATGGAGGAATGGACATTTCATAGGACATACAGTGGAACACCACAAGGTGGAATTATTAGTCCAATACTGGCTAATATCTATCTTGATAAGTTCGACAAATATATGAAT
>ERZ772816.2638-NODE-2638-length-11572-cov-72.836676_pt1 | contig 11572 bp, 9 predicted proteins | sample MGYA00511359_ERZ772816 | MGnify/ENA primary metagenome ERZ772816 (study PRJEB29015, sample SAMEA2737710) | human gut metagenome | biome: human gut; feature: human-associated habitat; material: faeces | place: China | collected 2012 ...
ACCGAAGGTCTGTCTAAACTGATGGATATAATGGCATCATGTATCGAGCCTATAACAAACGAAAGTAACAGTAAGTAAATATATGAATTTGATTCAAGCATTAAGATTGCCAAACAGTCAAGCAGTAATGACAAATATTGCACGGTTTCATTATCAAAATATTTATAATGTAGGTTTGACCCCTCCGATTGCCACGCAAAGTAATTTGACATTTCAAATAAAAGGATATACCCGTAACTATCGTTTTCTTAGATTAGACTATGCCTGTGTCATATATATTGCGGATAGAATAGCAGTCGTTGCTTCAAATGGCATAGATACTTTAAGTTCAGGTTTTTCGGGGTGTTATATGGCCAGTTTTAGGCACAATGGCATTAGGTATGTTGCTCATATTCCAACGCCTAACAATAGTATTAAAACATCATGGAATCGGGCGGTTAAAAATCGAATAATAGATAATGTTGTTCTTTTTAAACCTACTGAAGGATTGGCGAGAATCCCAGGAACAATTGGTATTTGGGGAATTATAACATTTAACGATAGATGTTATCGGCTTGATGTAAATGAAAACGCTCCTCCAAGTCAAGCCATACGTGGCCAAAGAATTTTTAACTCAATCCCGAGAAATCCCATACTAACAGAAATTCCATCTATCGCCGGTGGTCAGATGCCTTAATAATTATAACAATTGTAAATAAGGGAAGAATGGTTGTTTCATTGAGGAGTAGAATTCTATTCGGATATATAATTCTGGTGGCGGTCATAGGCAGCATGGCCGCCATTCTCATCCATGAACCTGCGAAGTTCCACGACCTATATGCGTATGTTGAATAACGGTATTTACACAAACAGCAAATGAGCGAACAATTCGTTACCACTACCAAGCATTTCCGCAAGCTGCTTGCCGCAGGCTATCTGTTGATAGTCCTGCTGGTGGGCGGCATCATCTGCACGTGGCTCGGAGAATGGCGCGACTTGGAGTTGCTGGAACGGGAGAACCGTGAAATCAACCGCTTCCGCAAGGAAACACACGATGCGTATGTGGGTGTGGTGGAGTTGTCTCTTTTGGGCGAGTCGGTGCTGGAATGGGACGATAAGGATGTGGCGGCATACCGGCGGCAACGGATGACGGTGGATAGTATGCTTTGCCGCTTCAAGAGCCATTACGAATCGGTGCGCATAGACAGCGTGCGCCACTTGCTGGAGGACAAGGAAAAGCGGCTGTGCGCCATCATGGAGGCTCTGGAACAACAGGCGGACATCAACCGCCGGATAGCCAAGCAGGTGCCGGTGATAGTGCAAACGAGCAGGCAGGAAGAGCCGAAGAAACAGAGGAGGAAAGGTTTTCTCGGGTTGTTCGGCAAGAAACAGGAAGCACCTCCGACGACGACCACCACGATGCTCTACACACTGAACCGTGATATGATAGCGCAACAACGTGCCCAAAGCCATCGTCTGTCGGAATATGCCGACAGCCTTGCCAGCCGCAATGCGGAACTGAACCGCCAACTGCAAACCCTTATCCAGCAGATGGACCACAAGGTGCAGGCTGACTTGCAGGAACGTGAGGCGGAAATATCCGCTATGCGTGAAAAGTCGTTCTTGCAGGTAGGTATCATAACGGGTGTCATGCTGCTGTTGCTCATTATTTCATACATCATCATTCACCGCTATGCCACCCGCATCAAGCAGTACAAACGTAAGACAACAGATTTAATCGGGCAACTGCAAAAGTCAGTAAAACAAAACGAATCGTTGATAGCCTCACGCAAGAAAGCGATGCACACCATCACCCACGAGCTACGCACACCACTGACTGCCATACATGGATATGCGGAACTGATGCAGGACAACGAAGAAGAAAAGATAAGCGGTTATGCGGACAATATCCTGCAAGCCTCCAAGAGAATGACCGACATGCTCAACTCCCTGCTTGACTTCTTCCGCTTGGACAGCGGCAAGGAACAGGCGAATGTCCGTCCGTTTCGTTTGGAAAACATCGCGGAGCTGTTGCAAACGGAGTTTACGCAACAAGCAGAAGCAAAAGATCTTAAACTTACCATCGAGTGCCCGGAGGGTATTATCCTGAATGGCGACAAGGAGCGCATCATACAGATATGCGACAACCTGCTGGGCAATGCCGTCAAGTTCACGAATGCCGGAAGCGTTTCACTTGTCATAAGCTATGACGGCAATAGGCTGACCCTTGTAGTAGAGGACACCGGAACCGGCATGAGTGCGGAAGAACAACAGCGAGTGTTCGGAGCGTTCGAGCGGCTTTCCAACGCCGCCACGCAAGACGGTTTCGGATTGGGGTTAAGCATTGTGAAACAGATAGTCGGGATGCTTGGCGGCACTATACGCTTGGAAAGCGAAAAAGGAGAAGGCAGTCGTTTTACTGTGGAGTTGCCAATGAACACTGCCGATATTGGTATTGAAGAACAGACAGCCGCAGAAAGTCTGGCTCATATAGAAAGACCTTATTCTGTCATCGTATTGGACGACAATCCGATGGTATTATCCATGACAAAGGAAATGTATGCTGGTATAGGTGTGCATTGCGACACGTTCACCACTATTGGCGATGCAATGGAAGCCATGCGGCAGCACACATACGACCTCATGATAACCGATATGAAAATGCCGGAGATTAACGGCTATGAGGTGTTGGAGTTGTTACGCTCGTCAAGTGTCAGCAACTCGAAAGAGATTCCCATTGTCGTGGCGACCGCCTCCGGCAGTTGCAGCGAAGAGGAGCTGTTAGAAAATGGATTTACCGCCTGCCTGTTCAAGCCATTTTCCATTTCCGAACTGGTTGCTGTATCAGACAAATGCCTTTTGACAAGTACGGACAAGGATGAACTTCCCGACTTGTCCTCTCTGCTTGCATATGGTGACAAACGGGCGATGCTCGACCGTTTGATAACCGAAACAGAAAAGGATATGCAGGCTGTCCGGGAAATCATGGAGAGGAATGACCGCAAGGCGTTGGACGAATGGATGCACCGTCAGCGAAGTTCATGGGCTGTTATCCGTGCTGACAAACCCTTGTGGAACCTGTATGAACTGCTGCATCAAGAATCTGAATGTTCCGAAATGGAATTGCGGAAATGCGTGGATGCCATGCTTCGTATGGGAACAGTTATCATAGAACTTGCGCAAAAGGAAAGGAGGTTGTCGGATGAAAGTATTTGTGATTGAGGACAACCCCGTCTATAACGATTATGTCTGCAACCTGCTGAAGAAAGACAGCTTCGATACTATGTCGGCATATAATCTTGCCACTGCCAAGAAACTATTGGTAAAGTCAGAGGTGGATGATATTGTCGTTGCCGACCTACGCCTCCCCGACGGTGAAAGCATAGAGTTGTTACGGTGGATGCGTGCCAACGACAAACAACAGGTGTTTATCGTTATGGCCAATTACGGGGAGGTGCATACGGCAGTGGAAAGTATGAAGCTCGGCTCAAAGGATTACATACAGAAACAGTTGTTGGAGGATAAACTGATACCGCTTATCCGCACCCTGCAAAAAGAACATGAAAAGCGACTACAATGGAACATTCCGATATTCGTCCGGCAGGGCGAAGCCTATCAGAAAATCAAGAAACGTGTGCGCCTTGTAGCCACCACCCGGATGAGCGTGCTGATACTGGGCGAGAACGGTACGGGCAAGGAACATATCGCACAACATATACACCAACAAAGCAAACTTGCCGATAAACCTTTTGTGGCAGTGGACTGCGGAGCCTTGTCCCCGTCATTGATACAATCCGCCTTCTTCGGACACGTCAAGGGTGCGTTTACTGGTGCCGAAGCAAACAAGACGGGGTATTTTCTGGAAGCGGATGGCGGCACGCTGTTCCTTGACGAAGTGGGCAACCTAACAATGGAGATGCAACAGATGCTGCTCCGCGCCATACAGGAACGCCGTTACCGTCCCGTCGGAGCAAAGGAGGACAAAACAGCCAACGTGAGGATAGTGGCTGCAACCAACGAGGATTTGCAGAAAGCCGTAACGGAAAAGCGGTTCCGGCAGGATTTGCTCTATCGCTTGCAGGAGTATGTGATAACCATGCCGCCCTTGCGCGACTGCCCGGAAGACATCATGCCATTGGCCGAGTTCTTCCGTGAAATGGCAAACCGTGAGTTGGAACGTGAAGTAAAAGGTTTTGCCGCATCTGCCCGTAATGCCCTGCTCGCCCATGCGTGGCCGGGCAACGTGCGCGAGTTGAAACAGAAGATACAGACGGCAGTCCTGCAATCAGAAGGCGATATGATAACCGAAGCCGATTTGGAACTTGACAATGAACCGTCCGCTACTTCCGCTTGTTTTACATTGAAGAGCGGGGATGAAGAAAGAGGACGTATCCTGCGTGCTTTGAAACAAGCAGCCGGTAACAAGAAAATGGCTGCAAAGATACTGGGTATCGGCAGGACAACGCTGTATAATAAATTGGTAGAGTATGGATTGAATGAAGAAAACTGACCGGAGTATGGCTGTAAATGGCAATAATTGATTAACTTTGCAATTGTATTTCAGAAAATAGCAGGCGATCGGGTAACTTTTCGCCGATGATATAGACATAAGACCGCAAGGCGTTTCGAGCGAAAATCTGGTAAATTGAAACTACGGAGACGATTGCGTGATGCTTATGCTATGCTTACGCATAGCGTGCATTCACGTACTCTCCGTAAAGGCTTTACCAGAGCCATCGCTTGAAAGTAGTGTGAATTGCACGCTACTTTTTTGCCTCGCCAAAAAGGAAAGAAAATACGTTATGGCGAAAATACAATTACTTGCCGTTATCTCAATAGATGGCTGTCCGATGAAACTGCATCCCCGGAAGCGGTTGCTTCAAACCGAAGATTACGGTATGGATGAAATACGTGCCAATGCCCTGTATAAGCTGACATCCGACTATTCGGTATCCGTGCTTCAAGAATGGAGGGAGGAAGGTGGAAGCATTTGCCATTTGTTGGAAGTAACTGCCGGGAATACCGAATATGCCAACGGACTGTTACGGATGAACGTGATAGATGAAATCATACTATACGTTGTTCCAACCATCGACGGAAACGGAGCGCATTTTTTCAAGTCAGCACTACCTATGAATGACTGGCGGCTTATGGAGAACAAAACTTATAGGGACGGAGTAATCCGGCTTACCTATCATAAAGAGCCACGGGCATAAAATGTTCAGATTATGAACATCTTGGCGGGATTTCCGTGCTCAGAAAGTGAACACATGTTCAGAATCTGAACACATTTCACAAGGGATGCAATCAAGGATAAAATTATTTTTGAATTTTATCTTTCTGAAAAACAATGTAGTACAATTTTCTCACAATCTTTTCTCGTATTTAGGGCTATGATTTGCACCATATATCAGTGTGCGCACACTGATAAACAAGTGTAAACCCTCAAAACAGAAAAGATAATGAACCATCTCATACTGGCGGAAACACAGTTTTTCGCCATGATAAACGGAAAAGACAACGGTAGCACGGAAACGGCATACGGCGGATTCGTGCAGGAAGTAATAAACCTGTGCTACGGCGGCAATGATGCCAAGCATATTATTGTGGCGTTGGCTTTTGCCGAAATCGAATTACAGCACCATCCGCAGAACTTGTCGGCATCGGAGGAGAATGTCGTCACTGTGTATATCCGCAAGGCGTTATCCTTCATCCGAAAGATGCAGAAGATGGTATCCGCTTCTGCAATTACCTCCGTGCCACCACTAACATCCACATCCGAAACCAAAGCCACAGTCCCAGCCTTGCAATGGACCGGTAATGCCGTCGAGTTGGTAGAACTAATCTATGCCCTCTACGCCACCGGCTGCATCAATGGCGGCAAGGCTTCGCTGAAAGAGCTTGCCCCTGTCCTCTATTCCTTTTTCGGTGTGGAGTCCAAAGACTGCTACCGCTTCTATACGGACATCAAACGCAGGAAAAGCGACAGTCGCACCTACTTCCTTGAAAAGATGCAGGACAAACTGAACGCGAAGATGCGACATGACGATGAATTGGAGCGGATGAGGAGATAAACGAATGCCAAACAAAGGATAAGCGGCCGGATTATACGGTTTCTTATCCTTCTTCATTTACAATCACTCTATTATCTGCCGGAAAGCCGATTAAAATCATTAACTTTGCAAGTATTAATCAATGACGGATGAAAATAGATAACCTCGAAATATTGAATGGACTGATTGCCGGAGCCGAAGGCGGGACAGTTGAGTTCAAAGAAACTACCGGGCAGTTGGAGCGTGGAATGGAAACTCTTTGTGCCTTCTTGAACGGTACGGGCGGCACGGTGCTGTTCGGTGTAACCGACAAGGGAAAGATTATCGGTCAGGAAGTGAGCGACAAGACGAAGCGCGATATTGCGGAAACCATCAGACGAATCGAGCCGTTTGCGACCATTGATATATCCTATACAGACATTCCGGGAACGAACAAAAGTGTTATAGCTTTATCAGCGGAAGAACAACGATATATGCGCCCGTTCACCTATAAGGGGAGGGCTTATCAACGGATAGAGAGCGTTACATCTGCCATGCCGCAGGGTATATACAACCTGTTGGTTATGCAGCGAGGCGGAACCTATGCTTGGGATTCCATGCAAAATCCCGGCTTGAAAATATCCGACCTTGACGAAACGGCAATCTTGGGCGCAGTACGTGGAGGAATCAGAGGCGGACGTTTGCCGGAAGGTTCTATGCAGGAGGATGTCCGAACCATCCTTGAAAAATTTGACTTGTTGAATGATGGAAAGCTGAACAATGCTTCCGTTGTCCTATTCGGACGGAACTTCTACCATTATCCCCAATGTCTGCTCCGTTTAGCCCGGTTCAAAGGAACGACAAAAGATGAATTTTTAGATAATCAGCGTGTGACAGGCAATATATTCAACTTGCTGGATGCTGCAATGGCATTTTTCTTCAAGCATTTGTCCCTCTCCGGTAAAATTGAAGGTTTGTACAGAGAAGAGGAACTGAATGTGCCATATAAGGCATTGAGAGAATGTTGCATAAATGCTTTTGCACATCGTGTTTACCATCGCCCCGGCAGTTCAGTCGGGATTGCTATCTATGATGACCGCGTGGAGATTGAAAACAGCGGAACATTTCCGCCTGATATTACCATTGAGAAACTGTTGGGTGGCCACAATTCCGAACCACAAAATCTGATAGTAGCCAATGTGCTGTACAAAAGTGCAGTATTGGAGAGTTGGGGACGTGGCATAGCCCTTATGGTAAACGAATGTCGCCGTGTCGGTATTCCGGATCCGGAGTTTCATACCGACGGCAATGCTGTATGGATTGTGTTTCATTATACAAGAACTACAGTAGGACAAGACCCCACAGCAACCCCACAGCAACCCTATAGTAACCCCACAGTAACCCCACAGTTAGGAAAACTGTTGTCTGCTATTGGGAACAACACTCTCTCTGCTAAAGAAATCATGGAGAAAACGGGAATGAAAGATAAAAGGAATTTCTTAAAGAACTATATCCATCCGGCAATAAATTCCGGTTTGGTCCTTTCACTTTATCCCATAGGCTCCAAGAGTCCGCAACAGAAATACTATCTTACTGATAAAGGTAAAGGTTTCCTGCAACAATAACGGGTATGGCTAAAAAGAAGAAACATAAGAATGATGTAAAAACTGATTTACCGATAATCATGGATTATGGTATCGGCAGTATATCCGTTTATGACCCGGCAGACATAATGCCATACAACGAGCCGCCAATTAGCGAACAAATCCGCTTCAAGAAACTCGGCAAAGAGATGAAATCCGAGTTCAAGTGGCTGGTATCTTCCGTAGTGATTGAGTATTGGCAAGAAAACCGACAGATACCTTTCGGTGAAGAAATGTCGAAACTCAGAACCAGACTGTTGAGAATGTTTGCCGAAGAATACAGCATACTGCTTAAAGACGATACAGAGCTGAAAAATTATTTGCTGACGCTTGCCATTACCACCATCAACAAGCATCTCAAATCTGAGAATAAAAAGAGGGTATCAAAACTCTCTTTTTAACAAAATTACCCTTGCTACAGATATCTGTGACAGGGGTAATTTTCATATTTTGGGTGTTTTGACACATCCCCTTTTTCACATATAAAGGAATCTGTTATTTCTGCTGCAACAGGTGTTTCAAGTTTTCATCATTTGCGATACGTTCCAGTTCCTCTTGAACAATCTGCTTCACTTCCTCCTTGATGCGCCTGTAATTCGCCTGAACCGTTTCCTTCATGCGGTCGTTGCCGTCCCCGTCCGTAAAGTCGGTAATGACGGGGATTTTCTTGTAGGCTTTCTCCTCGCGCCTCACCTTCTCGGCATCCACGACAATCTCACAATGAAAAATCTTCTGCTCGATACGCTCGTTGAAGTTGTCGGACACCGAACCGACAAACATACCCTGCGTCAAGCCGGAAATCTTGCTCGGCGGGATGAGTGAATCCATCTGCGTGTTGATGGAGGTGGAAACATCCTGCCGGTTGATGGAAATGGACTGCCGTTTCTGCAACACCTTACCGAAGCGTTCGGAAAGCGTCTTGGCGGTTTCACCCACCACCTGACCGGAAAAGATATTGCCGACGGTGTTCATCACGACCTTCGCTTCTTTATCACCGTAGTCGCGCACCAACTGGCTGAAATCCTGAAAGCCCAGACACACGGCAACCTTGTTGCTTCGCGCGGTGGCGATAAGGTTGTCCAACCCCTTGAAATAAATCGTGGGCAGCTCGTCGATGATGACCGACGACTTCAGCATCCCTTTCTTGTTGATGAGTTTCACGATACGGGAGTTATACAGACCGAGAGCGGCCCCGTAGATATTCTGACGGTCGGGATTGTTGCCCACACAGAGTATTTTCGGTTCTTCGGGATTGTTGATGTCCAGCGTGAACTCGCTGTCCGACATCACCCAATAGAGCTGCGGGGAAATCATCCTTGACAAAGGGATTTTCGCGCTTGCTATCTGCCCCATCAACTGCTCCGCAGCCCCTCCGAGCCATGCGTCCATGAACGGAGAAAGATAGTTTTCCAATTCCGGGTAAGAGGTCAGTATCGGGAAAATATCCTCATAGCGGCGGTTCAGGAACTCAATCGCATGGGGGAACGTGCAGTATTTGCCGTTCTGGAAAATTTTGAGATACCAGATAATAGCCGCGAAAAGGATGATGGGCGATTCTACGAAAAAGTCGCCCTGCTTTTGCACCCAACTTTTATTTAAGTTGAGCATAATGGTGTACGCACTCTCATAAGCGTCCGTAATATCCTCCATGAAGTCCGGGTGAATGGGATTGCAACGGTGCGAACGTCGCGGGTCATCGAAGTTTATCACATAAAACTTCGGTTTCACCTTGTAGCCCTCCGGGTGGTTCAGCAGATGGTTGTATGCTATCGTGGACAAGTCGCTGAATTTGAAGTCGTACACATACATCGAGAAGCCCTTTTCTATCTGCTGCTTGATGAAATTATTTACCACTGCATAGGATTTACCGCTGCCCGGCGTACCCAACACGATGGAAGCCCTAAAAGGATTCACGACATTGATCCAGCCGTTGTTCCAACGCTTTTTGTAGTAGAACCGTGTCGGCAGATTGACCGAATACTCACTTTCGATAAGCCTTGTTTCCTGCATGAAGCTCTCGTTCTCGTTATTGAACACGTCATCCATGAGGTTGTGCTTCAACAGGCGGCTCATCCACAGACCGCCCATCAGCAGACAGACATAACCCGCGCTGACGGTCATGATATACAGTCCCGTCACCGCCTCTATCGGCAGCGGCAAAGCCAGTATCCACCAGTTGAGGAAGAACAGCACAAAGCCAACGCCAAGGGCTGTCCAGATTCGTCCCCAAGTGATTTTCTCACCTTTCACGCCCTTTGTCCCCAGACAGGACAGGGCAAGCAGTAGGACAGCAAACAGTTTCGTGTACAGGATGGAACGGAACAGTCCCGCCGTGCGGTTGAAGTTCATCAGGATTCTGTCCACCACGCCGATGTCCACTCCCCAAAGCCGGATGGCTTCATAGCAGAACCAGTACACGTTCATGACCACTAAAATAATACTCACGGCACGCAGAAAATCCATGATTTTCGCCAATGCCCTCAAATCGTCTTCTTGTTGTGACATACATTGATTTTTTTGATTGTTGATACTTTCGGTTACATTCCCAAGCCCTTGCGCTTCTTCTTTTTCTTCTTGCGCTGCATCGCCCGGATGAAGGCTTCCTCTTCGGCGTCCACTGCCGAGCCTTCGGGCGTGAGCAGTCCGACACTGACCGCTGTGTTTTCATGGTCGGATATTGCCTGTTTGCGCATATCTTCCCCGGCTTCCACCGGAACGGAAAGCGGAATCGGCGGCTGTCCGGCATAAGGTAGCGTGAAGTGTTCCTGCAAGGCGTTGGCGGAAGGTTCCTTGCCCATGCGCGAGCCGTTCAACACGCAGCCCGTGCGGTGGTCGATGAATGTGGCTCCATAGATGCGCCCTTCCTCCGTGTAGCGCAGCACGGTGTCGATGCCCTTCCCTTTGAGCGTGGCTACAAACTTCTCCTTGTCATACGTGCCTTCCAGCACGGAAAGGACGATGCGTTTCGTCATGTCAGCAAGTTTCCTGTCCTTAATCTCCTGCTTGGAACGGGCAAACTTCTTCTGTACGGTTTCATAGCCGACGGACTTCCCGAACAGCGAGGACTTGAAAGGATTGCCGACCTTGTTACCCTTATCGTCCGTGGCAGAATAGACCAGCCCGTGATACTCACGTCCGCGCACATTGCCATGCGCTTCCTCCACTGTCATATTATATAAGGAAAGAAGGGCGCGGTATTCGCCCATCGTTTGGAAATGATACCTGCGGTTCAGTTCTTTAATCACATTCCCCGCCTGCTTCTTCACGTCACCCGCAGAGGCATCCACCTTGCGCAGCGGCGTATCAAGACGGCGGTTCTTGCGTTCCGCATCGTGTAGCCCGTACTTTCGTTCCAGTTCGCGTGTTATCTGCTTGCTCCGGTAAAAATTGTTCCGGGTGTCTATGCTCCTGCCGTTCTCATCCACCCTGACCGTCACGATATGCAGATGGTGGCGGTCAATGTCCTCATGCTTGAAAACGAGATACGGCTGGTTGCCGAAGCCCATCTTCTCCAGATACTCCCGTGCGATGTCCTGAAGTTCTGTGTCCGTCAAAATATCGTCGGGATGCGGATTGAGCGAGATATGCACCACCGGTTTCTCCACCTTCGACCGCACGGGCATCATGCCGAGAAAATACTCCATAGCCCGGTGGATGTCCACCTTTCCCGTACCGTCATTGTAGATGCGGTTGGTCGTTAGAAGCCGCCCTTTTGCCTCGTTGATCTTTTCCCCGTTGTAGGCAAGTGCGCCGTACAACGAGTTTCCTACACTGATTTTTGCGACCATTTTTCCTGCATCTCCCTTGAAAGTTCCACAATCTTACGGCTCAGTTTCACGAGTTCGACGGTCTGTTGCTCCAGCTTGTAGAGCAACGCCATCGCCTTTTTCTCGGAAAAATGCAGCCTCAGTTCCTTCA
>ERZ772816.2648-NODE-2648-length-11522-cov-8.442749_pt1 | contig 11522 bp, 9 predicted proteins | sample MGYA00511359_ERZ772816 | MGnify/ENA primary metagenome ERZ772816 (study PRJEB29015, sample SAMEA2737710) | human gut metagenome | biome: human gut; feature: human-associated habitat; material: faeces | place: China | collected 2012 ...
TACTTACACTTGCCCACGGTCTTAGTGAAACTCATACAGTCCATATTGCAATGACTGAGTTTGCAGATAAGGTAAAGGAACGTACAAATGGAAGAATCCAGATCCAGATCTTCCCAAACGGACAGCTGGGATCTGAAAATGAAAATATGGAGCAGCTGATGGCAGGCGTTATCTCCATGACAAAGGTATCCGCACCTGGTCTTGCTACTTATAATGAATCCTACCATACCTTCGGCCTTCCATATATATTTGACAGCACCGAAGATTTTTACCACGTAATGGATTCTGACCAGATGCATGATTTCTTCCTTTCATCGGAAGATGACGGCTTTGTAACGCTGACTTATTATACTTCCGGTGCCCGCTCTTTTTACACAAAAAATAAAGCGATCCGTAAACCAGAAGATTTAAAAGGCTTAAAGATCCGTGTCCAGGATATGAAGTCCCAGACAGATATGATGAAAGCTTTAGGCGGTATTCCAGTAGCTATGTCCTATGGTGATGTTTATACTTCTTTACAGACCGGTATTATTGACGGAACGGAAAATAATGAAACCGCTCTTACCACAGGTAAGCACGGTGAGATCTGCAAAGTGTATTCAACAGATCAGCATGCCATGATCCCGGATGTTATGGTCATGAGTGCCAAAGTATGGAAAGAGATCAGTCCTGAAGACCAGCAGATCATCCTTGAAGCAGCCAGAGAATCTACTGAAAGTCACAAAATTGCCTGGGATGCTGCAATTGACCAGGCGATTGAAGAAGCCAAGAACACAATGGGAGTTGAATTTGTCAATGATGTAGACAAAGAAGCCTTCCGTGAAGCTACAAGCGGCATGATCAATGATTACTGTACACAGTACCCAGGAGTTAAAAAGCTTCTTGATATTATTGATTCAGTAGAATAAGGGAGGTTCGTCATGAGAGAATTTTTAGCACTGATCAAAAAATGGATGACCCGCCTGTTAGCCGGCATCGCTACTGTCCTTCTATCCATTATGACACTGCTGGTTTTATATCAGGTATTTACACGTTATATTTTAAACAGCCCTGCTGCTTTTACAGAAGAACTGGTCCGTTATTTTCTGATCTGGACCGGCTTCATCGGAGCTGCCTATGCCTTCATCACCAGGGAGCACATGTGCCTTGTACTGGTACGTGACAGCTTAAGTCCTTCTGGAAAACGTATTTTAATGACGGTTATTGATATTCTGATCCTGCTTTTTGCTATTTTTGTTATCACCATTGGTGGATTTAAACTGGCTTTAAGTGCGCAGAAGGTATTCTCTGCCCTTTTAGGTATTCCAAGAAGCCTTGTATACGCTATGGCTCCTATATCAGGATTATTTATCATTCTGGCTCAGATCATTAATATTTATGAAGATGTAACCGGAATTGCAGTTGAAGGAGGGAATGAATCATGAGTATCGGACTTACAACCGTTGTCTTGTTTGCAGTTTTCGGAATTTTGCTGTTTTTAAGCTGTCCGATTTCCGTAAGTATTATTATTGCATCTATTGTCACTGCCATATCCTCTCTTTCATGGGATCAGATCACCTTTATCACCATGCAGAAGATGAACAGCGGTGTAGAAAGCTTCTCCCTTCTTGCCATTCCTCTGTTTATCCTGGCTGGAAACATCATGAATAATGGTGGTATTGCAAGACGTCTGGTAAACTTTTCAAAACTGTTTGTAGGCTGGATCCCAGGTTCACTGGCTCAAGCTAATATTGTGGGAAATATGCTTTTCGGAGCACTTTCAGGCTCCTCCGTTGCCGCTGCATCTGCTATGGGTGGCTGTATCTATCCCATTCAGAAAGATGAAGGATATGATCCTGCGTTTGCAACTGCCGTTAATATCGCATCTGCTCCTACCGGCCTTCTGATCCCACCTACCAGTGCGTTTATCGTATATTCCACTGTAGCAGGCGGTGTATCCATTTCAACCTTATTTATGGCTGGCTACATTCCTGGTATCCTTATGGGTGTTGGTTCCATGGTAGTTGCCTTTATTTACGCAAAAAAGCATAAATACCCTACTTCCGGAAAAACACCTATGAAAGAGGCGATCAAGGTAACCTTAGATGCTATTCCAAGCCTGCTTCTTATCATCATTGTTATCGGCGGTATTGTTGGCGGTATTTTTACCGCTACAGAAGGTGCTGGCATTTGTGTTCTTTACTGCCTGATCCTCTCTATCTGTTACCGTAGTATCACTGTAAAATCTTTTATGAAGATCCTGGTAAGCAGTGCTTGTACCAGTGGTATTATCCTGTTCCTGATCTCCGCATCCTCTGCTATGTCTTTCGTAATGGCATACTCTGGAATTCCGGCAGCTATTTCCACCGGTATTATGTCCATCTCAACGAATAAATATGTGATCCTTCTTCTGATGAATATTATTTTGATGGTAGTTGGTATGTTTATGGACATTACACCTGCAATCCTTATTTTCACACCAATCTTCCTGCCTATCGCCCAGAGCCTTGGCATGACGGATATCCAGTTTGGTGTTATGCTGATCTTTAATATGTGTCTTGGAAACATCACACCTCCTGTTGGTTCTGTTCTTTTCGTAGGCTGCGGAATCAGCAAGATCAGTATTGAAGAAGTAACAAAAACCCTGCTTCCGTACTTTGCGGTACTGTTCCTTCTGCTTTTAGCAGTTACCTATATTCCTGCATTATCATTAGGCGTACCGAAGTTAATGGGGCTGATCTGATCCTTTCAAAATCATTTCCGGGGCTGTTTAAAACACAGCCCCTTTTTTATATTTCTAAGATTTTATATCAAGGTGTTTCCATTGTTAATACTGTTACCGTTCCGTCATGCCGTCTTCTTGTTTCTTTAAAAAATCTCTGGTAATCTAACATAAAGTAGGCTATAATAAAGCGAAAAACATTTAGGAAACAATAAATAACCATAGACATAGAAACCTTAGGGAAAGAGGGTGAAGGAAATGCACAAATTTATGCGCACCATTGGATTTGGCGGCTGCGACAGTGATCTGGAAATGGATAAGATCATGCGTAAGCTTGCAAAGACAGCATCAAAAACAGCTGTATTAGAAAGAAATGACCATCCCACACTTTATGATCTGCGGGCGGAACTGGCACCGGGAATGGGAATTGCCATGATCGGGCAGATGACAGAAAAAGGGACTTTTAAGCGGGAATATGCGTTCCCTTATGTAACTGGCAGTGATATTTCATCTACTGCTGAATGCTCCATCCAGCGCCATGCGGAACGGGAAACATATGCCGGTCTTTTAGATGAATACCGCGTAGGCATTTCCCTTATCTTTTATATGACCAATTCCATTGAATACAGGAGCCGCCGCAGTAAGCGTCTTCCAGTGCTGGCAAAAAATATCTGCCTCTCCGGACTTGCTTCCCAGGGAAAGATCCTGCTGCCGGTAAAAAAGACTCCCAAACAGGCGGAAGACTTGAAACAGGCTGCCAGAAAGCGTGGAAGCCTCTTAGAAGCCGCACGCCGGGGCGATGAACAAGCCATTGAAACACTGACCGTAGAGGATATCGACCTGTATTCCATGGTCACCAAGCGCATTATAAAAGAGGATATGTACTCCATTATCGAGACCTGCTTCATGCCAAGCGGTATCGAATGTGACCAGTATTCCATTATCGGAAATATCTTAAGCGTCAATCTGGTGGCAAATGATCTGACAAACGAAGAGATCTACCGCCTGCGTATAGAATGCAATGATATGATCTTTACAATTGCCATTAACAAAGCCGATCTCTTAGGCGAACCGGCACCAGGCAGACGTTTTAAAGGGCAGATCTGGATGCAGGGAATTGCTGATTTCGGTGTCAATGATATGTTGTATTAAACTTAAAATACCCCCGCAACCGCGGGGGTATTTTGCACTTTCTATTTCTCCCAGAAAGCTGCAAGCAGCTCTCCAATCGCTTTCTTTTCATCTACTTCCACTGCAAACTCCACAGTCTCTGCTTCAAATGGATGTTCTCTCATATCTGTAACGATCATTCCCCTGCAATACTGGCCTTCGCACTCTACTCTGGCTTTGCGGGTCTGTGTCAGTACCAGTCCCGGTACAGAGGCACACATGACAGCTAAAGGATCATGAAGAGGGCTGTCATCCATACAGTAGTTTCTGTCCTGGTTTCCCATGAAATACCATTCAAAGGCCTTTCCAAGATACTCTGCAGCCCGCTTTAACTCCGGTCTGCAATGTGTCTGGATCCAGTCCAGATAGGCGCGTTTAAAGCGCACCTTCATGGTCACGTCCAGTCCAACAGCTGTGATCTTCATTCCAGACTGGAAAACATAGTCAGCTGCCACCGGGTCACAGGCTACATTTGCCTCTGCCACCGGTGATACATTTCCACGCATGGAAAGTGTTCCACCCATCATGTACATATGTTTTACCAGTTTTACAAACTGGGGATATTTTTTAATGGTTCTTGCAATGTTGGTAAGAGGTCCTAATGTGATCAGGACCATTTCTCCCTGTAAACGTTCTGCGGTTTCCAGATAGAATTCTTCAATTCCTTTATCGAATGGCTTACGCTCACTTTTTGGAAGTTCTACATTTCCAAGTCCGTTTTCTCCATGGATAATAGACACGCGCCCGGCCCATTTTCCTGTAAGAGGTTCATTGGCACCGATAACTACCGGGATATCCGGCGCATTTACCAGATCCAGGATCTTCATGGTATTTTCTGCTGCCAGCCATGACTCCACATTTCCGTAAACACAGCCAATGCCCTGTATCTCATAAGCGAGTCTGTTTAATGCGTAGATAAGCGCAAGGGAGTCATCTACGCCTGTATCCATATCAAAAACGACTTTCATTAAGCTACCTCCAATGCACACCGGATCATGGTGTCCAGATTTTTCTCTCTTTCCTCATTTGTAAGGGCTTTGCTGCTGTGGATGCTGCTTCCTACAGTCAGCATGGTGAGCGCTTTCTTTCCTGCTCTGGCTGCGGTACAGTATAAGGACATAGTCTCCATTTCCTGTGCCAGAACGCCCATTTTCTCCCACTGGCCCTTTTCGCCTGCCAGATCCTCATAAAATACATCGGAACTGTATACATTTCCCACATAGAAAGGCGCTTCCATGATTCTTGCCTGGTTGACCGCTGACTCTAACAGACCGTAATCAGCCAGAGGTGCAAATATTCCCGGCAGATGATACTGGGAAGCAAAATTGGAATTGCTGCAGCAGCCCATAGCCAAGATCAGGCTTCCTACTTCCACATCACGGTTTACAGCCCCGCAGGTGCCCACGCGGATGATCTGATTCACGCCAAAGGTATTAAACAGTTCGTAGGAATAGATGCCCATAGACGGGATACCCATTCCGCTTCCCTGTACTGAAACTTTCTTTCCATTGTAATAACCGGTATATCCGTTCATCCCACACACCTGGCTGTAGCAGATCACATCGGTCAGATAGTGTTCTGCAATGTATTTTGCGCGCATAGGATCTCCTGGCATAAGAACGGTCTTTGCAATCTGGCCCTCTTCTGCCTCTATATGAAATGTCTTCATTTTTTACTGCTCCAATCTGTTTTTATGTATATGTCCCTTATCTTTGGGCTCATACCTATCCGTTGGGGCAGTTTTATTTTCTGGTCAAATTCCCCAACGATGATTAATGTTTTTGAATGTTTCGGTCATTTCTGCGGTTAATATGCAGTTCATGCTGGTCCGGGGTAAAGAACAGTTTCTGGGAAAGGACCGGGGTATCATATTCGGAATAAAGCTCTTCTTCCAGAATTAAAAATGGCTCTCCTTCCGGGATATTTAAAATACCTGCCAGACGCTCTCTGGCATTTCCCAGACGCAGCTTTGTATCGCTGTAAAGGCCGCCGGAAGTCAGCAGTTTGGAATAAAACTGGTATACTGTATCCGGATTCTCTAAATCTACACTGCTCTTGTCTAATACCTCATATGGCATATATACCATGGCAAAACCAACGACTGTATCACCGCTGTAGTATGTAATATTGATCACAGCCACAATGCTGGAAGCCCGAAGCTTCAATACCTCCTGGTGCTTCTGTGTGGCCGGCTGGAAGCCTACGGTGGTCTCTACCTTATCTACTGGCTGCAGGCAGAAATCCACCAGCGGATTTTCGATCTTTTCCAGTCCTGCTTTTGCCGGACGCTGGGCGGAAAGTACAATATTTCCTCTTCCCTGCTGATTGACGATAAACCCGTCTTCCTGAAGAAGGAGCATAGCCTGACGCAGTGTTCCCCTGCTGACATTTAACTGTTCTGCCAGTATATTTTCGCCTGGAAGCTTATCTCCCGGCTTATATTTTCCCTCTTTTAACCATTCGCTGATGGTCTCATAAACAGTTACATACAGGGGGATCTTTACATTTTTTTCTTTAATAACGTTCTCTTTCACTGGCGGTTTAGCTCCTTTATGTCTAATTCATGTTCATATCTGCAATTATAACTAAGTATAGAACTAATCCACCAGTTTGCCAAGTACTTCCGGTCCCTTCACACGCTTTCCAACTACTACCAGGACCACTAATGTTACCACATATGGCAGCATCTGTACGAACTGGGACGGGATCGCCTGACCGGTAAGATAGAACCTGGCTGCCTGTGCTACCGCGAATACCATTCCTGCGCCTAAGGAGCCAAGTGGCTGCCAGCCGCCGAAAATATTTGCCGCAAGACCCATGAAACCGCGGCCTGCAACCATGTCGATAACGAACAGGTTATTCTGGGAAATGGACAGATAGGAACCGCCCAGTCCTGCAATGGCGCCTGCTGTCATCATTGCCACATAACGGTAACGGTTTACGTCCACACCGGCTGTCTGCACTGCAAATGGCTGATCGCCGATGGCACGGTAACGCAGACCATATTTTGTCTTGTAAAATACCACCCACACGCCCAAAGTAATAAGCAGTGTCAGGTACAGATAAGGAGACTGTTCAGAGAAAAATGCTCCTAAAACAGGCACTTTACACAATCCCGGAACAGTAATGTTAGAGATAGACGGTACAGAACCGCTCATTCCCTCTGTATTCCAGATTGCCTTTAACATAACGGCTGTAATGCCGCTTGCAAACAGGTTTACACCGACACCAACTACAGACTGCTGGGCTTTCCATTTCAGACAGAACAGGCCATAGATCCAGCCCATTACTGCACCTAAAACAACGGAAATCACAGCTCCTGCCAGTGCAGAACCAGTAAAATAAGAACCAACGGCACCGGCAAAGGAACCGATGAGCATCATGCCTTCAACGCCCAGCATAACTACGCCGCCGCGCTCTGCAATGGTGCCGCATAAAGCACCTAAAATAATGGGAACAGATAACTGCAATGTAAGGGCAAGAAAATTATTGATCATTCCCATGTTAACCCCTCCTCTTTCTGCTCCAGCGGATCAGCTCAGGAGCAGCTACAAACAAGATGACCAGACTCTGGATCACCGTTACCATGTTAGTGGAAACAGCGGTTTCACGGCTCATACGCAGGGAACCCATTTCCAGGACACCAAAAAGTAAAGACGTTAAAAGAACACCTGCCGGGTGGTTCTTTCCAAGAATGGCAACCGCAATACCGGTGAAACCAAAGGAAGGAGAAAATCCTTCAATAAAACGATGATATTTTCCGAAGATCTCTGTAACACCGGCTAAGGCAGCGATACCGCCGCTTAAGGTCATAGCCATGATCAGATAGAAATTTACAGGAATACCCGCTGTTTTCGCTGCAGATGCATTGGCACCTACGGCTCTTAACTGGTATCCTACGGATGTTTTCCAGAGGAAAATGTACATAAGTACGGCTGTTGCTAACAGTAAGAACAGCGCCCAGGTCAGTTGGGTCTTTGGAAGCAGTCTTGCAAACCAGATGTTCTCCGGAAGCATTTCTGTCTGTGCAGTAGAACCCGGTACCTTAAACGGTCCGTTTACCAGCCATGATGTAAATAAAGTACAGACATAATTTAACATGATGGCTACAATGACTTCGTTTGTCTGGAATTTTGCCTTAAAGATACCCGGCACACTTCCTACTAACATTCCGGCTGCAATACCGGCTGCGATACTTACAACCAAAAGAATCGGCGCCGGAAGGAAACTCAGTGTCAGACCGGTCAGTGTAGCTGCCATGGCACCTGCATGAAGCTGGCCTTCTGCACCGATATTTAACATACCGCAGCGAGAACCTAAGGCTACTGCCAGTCCGGTAAACGCTAACGGGATACTTTTACTTACTGTATTGGCTACTGCCTGAGGTGTTCCAAGAGCACCTTTCAACAGGGAAGAATAGGCAGTTGCCGGTGACTCTCCAGCCACAAGGATAAACAAGGCTCCGATCACAAGAGCCAAAACGATTGCTGCAAGGGATTTTCCCAGTTCTGCAGCCTGTTTACTGCTGATCCATTTCATTTGCCACATCCTCCTGTTTTTTTCCTGCCATAAATAAACCGATCTCTTCTGTGGTGTACTGTCCGGCCTTAAACTGTGCGCTCATTTCTCCTTCATAGAGAACAGCGATACGGTCGCTTAAGTTCATGACTTCAGACAGCTCCGCAGAGATAAGAAGAATGGCTTTTCCTTCCTTTTTCAGCTGAAGCAGTGTTTTGTGGACACGCTCAATAGCACCGATATCCAGACCACGTACCGGCTGTGCAACCAGCATAAAGGACGGATCATGGCTTGTCTCACGGCCTAAAATGACCTTCTGCTGATTTCCGCCGGAAAGCTGTCCAATGTGCTGGCTTACGCCTGCGATCTTGATTTCAAACTGCTCTACCTGGACTTTGGCATCCTCTTCCAGTGCCTTGTAATCGATAAAGCCTTTTTTGCAGTATTTGGGATCTTCCTGATAACCTAACAGGAAGTTTTCTGTAATAGAAAAATCAGGAACCATAGCGTCTTTGTGACGGTCAGATGGGATATAGCCCAGTCCCATTGCCTTACGCTCTTTTACAGACAGGTTCTGGACTTCTTTTCCGTTCATGGAAATAGTTCCTTCTTCTGTCTTTCTGTTTCCAACGATCATTTCTTCCAGTTCCTGCTGGCCGTTTCCATCTACACCGGCAATACCGAAGATCTCTCCTGCATGTACCTGGATGCTGACAGTCTCCTGGGCGCGCTTGTGCAGACGCACATTTTTAAGTTCCAGGACTACCGGACCATGAGGATCTTCTGCCTTGGTAACAATAGACTCAACCTGACGGCCTACCATCTGGGTTGCCAGTTCTTTTTCGTTTGTATCACAGGTATCGCAGTTAAATACAACCTTTCCTTTTCGTATAACAGTGATACGGTCAGATAAAGACATGGTCTCGTTTAACTTGTGGGTAATGAAAATAATGGTTTTTCCATTTTTCTTTAACTGGCGGAGGATCTTAAACAGTTCCTCAACCTCCTGAGGTGTAAGAACGGCTGTTGGCTCGTCCAGGATAATGATATCTGCGCCGCGGTACAGTGTTTTTAAGATCTCTACACGCTGCTTCATACCTACAGAAAGGTTTTCCACTTTTTCATCCAATGGAAGCCGGAAACCGAAGCGCTCTACCAGTTCTTCTACTTTTTTGCGGCTTTCTTTTCTGTTTAATAAAAATCCGCCGGACTCTTTTCCTAAAATAATATTTTCTAAAACAGTCAGCTGGTTCACCAGCATAAAGTGCTGGTGGACCATGCCGATCCCTAAAGCATAAGCATCATTTGGATTTGTGATCGATGCCTTCTTTTCATTAATATAGATCTCTCCTGCATCCGGGTGATAAAGGCCGAACAGGATGTTCATCAGGGTACTTTTACCAGTACCATTTTCACCCAGCAGACAGTGGATCTCCTGCTGCTTTACGATCAGGTCGATACCGTCATTTGCCCGCACCGGCCCGAAACATTTTACGATCCCCATCATTCTGATCGCATCCATAAAAATTAAACCTCCCGCAATTATGCGTTTTGCTCACTTTCATTCATGGTAACATCACCGTCAGGTGACATGTGTATCTCATTCCTTATTACTTCAGTTCGTAAGGTACTTCGATCTCTCCGGAAATAACTTTTGCCTTTAAGTCATCTAACTGCTCTTTGATGCTGTCAGAAACCTGGATATTGCTCTTTTCAGTGGTAACATCAACACCGCCGTCGCTTAAACCAAGAACCTGGTTCTCACCGGTATAGGTGCCTTCAACAACGCTGGTAATTGCATGGTATGCGCAGGAATCTAACTTCTTTAACATACTTGCCATGATGTAATCTGGATCGATCTCATTCTGGTTTAAGTTTACGCCGATGGCTACAAAGCCTTTTTCTTCTGCTGCCTGGAACATACCCATTCCTGATGCGCCGGAAGCATGGAAGATCACGTCTGCGCCCTTTTCAACGAAGGTATTTGCAATGGTCTTTGCAGTGGTAGGATCGTTGAAGCTGCCTGCATAGTCGATCAGAACCTGCATATCCGGGTCAATGTACTGTGCGCCGGCCTGATAGCCTGCTGCAAAGTGGTTGATCAGTGGGTTGTCTACGCCGCCGATGAAGCCGATCACTTTACCGTCGTTTAATTTATCGTCGATTTTTTCCTGCTTTGCTAAAACAGCCAGAGCGCCTGCTAAGAATGCGCCTTCCTGCTCTTTACAGGAATAAGAAGCTACATTGTCTAAATCGGAGTTTGCGTCTAAGAGAGCGAATTTCTGATCTGGATAAGTAGTTGCTACGTTGGTCAGAGCATCTACCTGTTCAGCGCCTACGCAGATGATCAGGTCATATTCGCCGGAAGAAGCCATTTCGTCCTGGATGATCTCTTCGTCAGATACGGATTTTGGCTCAACTTCATCGTAGGTGATGCCGTAATCATCAGCAGCCTTCTTAACGCCCTCTAAAGCCAGGTCGTTGAAGGAGTTGCCGCTTAAACCAGCCTCAGTAAAGATGATGCCTACGTGAATGTCGCTTCCGTCTGCTGCTTCTGCCTCGGCTTTGGTCTCTGCGTTTGCTGCTGTAATGCTCTCTGTCTTAGAAGAGCCGCATCCTGTTAAAGATGCTGCTGCCATACATCCTGCCAGTCCGAAAGCTGCCGCACGTCTCATGGTTGCTTTGGTGAAAATGTTCTTTCTCATTGTTTTTTGTCCTCCCTTTGGATCATTAAAAATAATAAATTCTACATGTTTTTCATTCTATCTGTACATGTATATTAAGTTGTTCAACAAGTTGTTTCAAATGTAGCATATTTAATAATACTTGTAAATATGTGGTTGACAAGCTTTTATATTTTCGTTAATCCTATACAATTTATCTGCATTGTTTTTGTGCAACTTTAATTATCATTTTGGGAAAATTACCCAGAAATACAAAGGACTTGCATTTTTCATGGAAAAAGGGTAGAATATTTAAAGATTGTGTTTCTGTAGCTCAGTAGGATAGAGCGTTCGCCTCCTAAGAAGTAACCATGGTTAAAGCCGTGGAACTTAAAAAGGTGGTAACAAAGAGTTAGATTTGAACAATGGCATATAGAAATGTCGAAATAAGAAATCAGATGATTCATCAC
>ERZ772816.2650-NODE-2650-length-11513-cov-21.537616_pt1 | contig 11513 bp, 11 predicted proteins | sample MGYA00511359_ERZ772816 | MGnify/ENA primary metagenome ERZ772816 (study PRJEB29015, sample SAMEA2737710) | human gut metagenome | biome: human gut; feature: human-associated habitat; material: faeces | place: China | collected 2012 ...
ATCAGGATATATATTTTGAACATTATTTCCAATTGATATCGGGCAATGAAATCCGCTTTATATGTGAAGAAGTAGAGTTTCATGAATACCCATATTATAAAGATGAAGAAGATTAAATAAAAAGAAAAGCCTTGTTTTGGTCAAAAGCTAAAACAAGGCTTTTTGTATAGTACTTTAGACTGTTTAAGACAATATTAGGATTCTTCACATTCAATATACAAAAAGATACAGTTTGTTTATAATATATTGTAATGCTAAACGAAGACAGGGTTTTATTACTTAAAGACCAGATACTATGACCCAATTACCTGCCGATTTATTAATGCAGATAGTTATCTTCAAACAGCACAAGGTTTTTACGACAAAAATGTATTTGCCTATTGTGAGAATGACCCTGTAAACAGAGTTGATACAGAAGGCGATTTTTGGATTTTTGGTATTATTGGAGCGGTTGCAGGTGCGATTATTGGAGGAGTTTCAAAAGTTGTAGCGAATGCTTGCACCGGTCGTCCTTTACAAGAGGGTGTAATTGGAGCAGCAGTTGGCGGATGGGGAAGTGCTGACCCGTGAAGAGACTGCGCAAAAGGCTGCTGCGGAAGCCGTAGAGGCGGCCAAAATCAAAACCTTCCGGCAATATGCTGAAGCCGTCTATCTGCCAGAGAAAGCCGCCACGCTGGCGGAAAAGACCCGGGCCAGTTATACCCAGCTGTTGGAGCAGCATGTCTTTCCGGCTCTGGGCCATGTGCTTCTGCCGGAGATCACCCCGGCCATGATAAAGGCGTTACTTTCCAGTCTGTCAGAGGAGCTTGCCTTCGCCAGCGTGACAAAGGTGTATGCTGTACTGCATAACCTGTTTAAGGCTGCCTTGCTGGATGATACGATAGACCGGAATCCAATGGACAAGGTTCCGCGCCCCCGGAAGTCGAAGGATGCAGCCCTTCCTACAGAGCACAAGGCTTTTACTGCGGAGGAGACGCGGTATATTCTGCGCTGTCTGGATAGCGAGCCGCTCAAGTGGCGGGCGTTTATCCTGCTGCTTATCGATACGGGCTGCCGCCGGGGCGAGGCCTGCGGGCTGCAATGGCAGTCGGTGGATTTTGATACCAACACGATCACCATCGAGAGGAATCTACAGTACACCTCCGAGCGGGGCGTGTACGAGACTCTGCCCAAAAACGGCAAGACCCGCGTTGTAGACGTCTCGTCTGACGTGGCCGCGCTTTTGCAGGAGCTGCGGCAGAGTCAGCCGGTAACGGTGCGCTGGGTGTTTACGCAGGACGACAGCCCGGAGCCTATGCACCCAGACACTCCAACTCGTTACTTCCAGCGATTTGGCAAACGGTATGGGATAGAGCACTTCCACCCGCACAAGCTGCGCCACACGTCCGCCAGCCTTGCCATCACCAACGGTGCCGACGTGGTAAGTGTCGCCGCACGGCTGGGGCATTCTGACAGCAGCACCACGCTGCGGATGTACGCCCATGCCAACGAGGACAGCATCCGCCGGGTCGGTCAGACCGTAAGAGAGGCCTTGAAGCAGCCAGAAAAGAGAAAGGCTTGAATTTAATGCTGCTTCGTTGCGTCTCTTGATGACTCATATTCGTCCTATAAACGAGATGCTAAAAAACCGCAACTTGACCGCAACAAAAACCGCAACATCCTCGAAAAATCGAAGTAATTAACGAGATTGCACGATACAGAATCAGACAAATAAAATGATTGCATCACGCAATTTATTTGACAATGAAACAACATGACACAACACGTTAGAAGTCCCTTTTATAGCTCGTAATGAGCAGGTCGTCCGTTCGAATCGGATCAGTAGCTCCAAAGTAAAATCCCCGAAAAGTGGCTTCGCGCCTGGCTTTTCGGGGATTTTTGTTTGGCTTTATCTGTAAGTAACTACGGAATAGCCAAGTGGCATCGATAAGAACAAAATCATAGCCGAGCTATACTCTTTTGTTGACATGGCTTTACCTGCGTGATACAATGCAGATTGTAAGGGGGGCGAAAACCGATGAACGAACGTATTAAAAAAATTCTTGAAGAGCTTGGATTAAAAAGAATCGACTTTGCAAACAGGTTGCACATTTCACAGCCGTTTGCATCCGAACTTTGTTCTGGTGCTAAATCTCCCAGTGAACGTACAATTAGTGACATCTGCCGCGAATTTGGCGTCAATGAATCATGGCTGCGCACCGGAGAAGGTGAAATGTTCGCAGCGCCAACTGCCGCCAGCGATAAAATTATGGACTTTGCTGCAGAGATTGCACGTAATGACGACAAAGAATTTCGTAAGCGATTGGTTGTCATGTTGGCCGACTTAGAGCCGAAGGACTGGGAACTACTCGAGCGTATAGCAGAAAAGCTGACAACGTAAAAAAGAGGCAGTTTCCCAAAAGGCTCCCTCTAAAGTAGAATGATTGCCTTCTCACCGCAATTCAGATGAGCCTCAGGACTTCAGTAATTAAAGCTTGCATTATCAGCTGGACCATATCAGGTATAAAAGGAGCAGGGAATATGGATGAATTGTATTTGCGGCTGGCTGCACTGGCCCGGCGATTCGGGGCAAAGCGGCTCGTGCTGTTTGGCTCACGGGCCAGAGGGGACAACCGCCCCAACAGCGACATAGATCTGGCCGTGTACGGGATGCCGCCAGACAACCGAGCAGAATTTTGGATGGAATGCGAAGACCTGCCCACGCTGCTGAAATTTGATATTGTCCATATGCAGGACGGGATGAATCCCGCCTTTGTTGCAAACATTGAAAAGGATGGTGTAGAGCTGATGGATAAGCTGCATGAAAAATATAACTATCTTAAGGAAGCTGTGAAGCGGCTGCATGAGGCATTGGATGATTATAAGAAATACCCGCTGGATTCTGTGCGGGATGGTGCCATCCAGCGCTTTGAGTTTTGCACGGAACTTGCATGGAAAACCATGAGGGAATATCTGCTCGACCAGGGATATACCAATATCAACAGCCCGAAAGAGGTCATCAAGCAGGCTTTTGCTTTCGGCATGATAGAGGATTCGAAAGTGTGGCTGGAGCTGCTGAACGACCGCAATTTGACCAGTCATGTTTATGATGAGGCGACTGCAAGAGCGATTTTTGACCGTATCGAAAGCCAATATCTGCCGCTGTTCGATAAGGCACTGGCTTATATGCAGGAGTAACAGAATATAAAACAACAAAAATCCCCGAAAAGTGGCTTCGCGCCTGGCTTTTCGGGGATTTTTGTTTGGCTGGGAAAATGCCTTTCGAAGTGAGGTGTTGTATGTTTCCGCAGACAAAAAAGAACCACAGCGTTACTTAGGACACTAGGCTTCCAAATGCTTAGCGAACTGCAACGCTATGGTTCTATGGGTAGTATATCCTATCATGGGCAAAACGTCAAGATTGAAGGTGTGCCATTTACAAAATCGGTAGAAGCCTCCGGTGGTACCCACGTAGAATCCGAAGATTCAAGGAGTAGATTGCCGGAGGCCTCTGAGCAAAGTATAGCACAAGCCTCCGGGGAAAGCAATGCAAACGAAACAGCTGTCCTAAAGACGACTTTGAAAAGGCTGATAGAGCAGGTTTCGAGTGCTCTGCCAAACCGCCATATGCGGTTGAAAAATTTTGTGCAATTTTCATAGTTTTCTTCGCGCTGTTTTGGTGGTACAATAGAGGCAGAATCTAGTGACATTCAGGAGGAGCCGCATGGCAGAAAAGAGCATTGAATTAGACAGCGTAGAGATCGCAGCCGCCGTATTCGGGAACTGTGACCGGAACATCCGTATGCTGGAGAAAGAATTTTCGGTGACGGCGGTGTGCCGCGGTACGATGCTGCGCATTTCGGGCGAACCGGCCAATGTTGCAGCTGCGGCCCGTGCTGTGGAGGGGATGCTTCTCCTTATCGAGAACCATACGCCGCTGGAAGACCAGACGGTGCGCTACTGCCTGAGCCTTGCGCATGACGGCGAGGAAAAGCGCGTCCGGGAGCTGACCGAAGACTTCGTGACGGTGACGGTCAAAGGTCGGCCCATCCGTCCCAAGACCCTGGGCCAGAAAGAGTACCTCAACTCCATCCGGAACAACGCCATCACCTTTGGCGTCGGCCCGGCGGGCACCGGCAAGACCTACCTTGCTGTGGCCATGGCTGTCAAGGCGTTCAAGGCCAAAGATGTCTCCCGCATCGTGCTGACCCGCCCGGCGGTGGAGGCAGGCGAGAAGCTGGGCTTTCTGCCAGGTGACCTGCAGCAGAAGGTAGACCCCTATCTGCGGCCTCTGTACGACGGCCTGTTCGATATGCTGGGCGCAGAGACCTATGAGCGTCTGGTGGAAAAGCAGATCATCGAGGTTGCACCGCTGGCCTATATGCGCGGCCGGACGCTGGACGATTCCTTCATCATCCTCGACGAAGCGCAGAACACCACCCCGGAGCAGATGAAGATGTTCCTCACCCGCATGGGCGTCGGCTCTAAAGTGGTCGTTACCGGCGACGTCACTCAGATCGACCTTCCCGACCGCACCCGCAGCGGCCTTGTGGATGCACTTCAGGTGCTCAAAGGCGTGAACGGCATCGCGCAGTGCTACTTCACCGAAAAAGACGTGGTGCGTCACCGTCTGGTGCAGGAGATCATCAAAGCCTACGAGGCCGCTGCCCACCCGGCGAAACACTGAAAAAACAACCCCGGCGGCATACCACAGAAACCGGGGGCATTCGCTCAATAGAATGTAGAAACGAAAGGAGCGGACGATTTATGTCCAATAAAGTTTTGATCACCAACTCGCAGAAAGCGATCAAGGTCCCCTCGGGCCTTCGCATCCTCATCCGCCGCGCCTGCAACGCTGTGCTGGAATATGAGCATTTTGACGACCCGGCGGAGATCAGCGTGACCTTCGTGGACAACGCAGCCATTGCGGAGCTGAACAACCAGTACCGCAACAAGCCGATGCCCACGGATGTGCTGAGCTTCCCTCTGGGGGAGAACGGCGTCTATGACGTGGACGAGAACAACGGCTGCAAGATGCTGGGCGACATCGTCATCAGCATGGAGCGCGCACAGGAGCAGGCGACTCTCTACGGCCATCCGCTGCAGAGAGAGGTCGCTTTCCTGACGGTCCACTCCATGCTCCATCTGCTGGGCTATGACCACGAGAACGGCGGTCTGGAAGCCATGCGGATGCGTGAGAAGGAAGAAGCTGTCCTCATCCAGCTGGGTCTGCCCCGCACGGTGAGCTACACGGAATAAAAAGACAGGAGTTCTATTTTGAAAAACGAAACACCGATCCAGGGCCATTATGATACATCCTCTGTGTTCGTGGCGGTCATTGGCCGCCCGAACGTGGGCAAGTCCAGCCTGACGAATCTGCTGGTGGGGGAGAAGGTGGCTATCGTCACCTCCAAGCCCCAGACCACCCGTACCCGTATTACTGGCGTCATCACCCGGGGGCCTCTGCAGTACGTTCTGCTGGACACTCCCGGCGTGCATAAGCCCCACAATAAGCTGGGCAAGCGGATGGACAAGACGGCCAGCGACTCCATTGCTGACGTCGATGTGTCCATGATGCTGTTCGAGCCCTACGGCGCGCTGAATGAATCGGAGATGGTTCTGGTCGAGGCTCTGAAAAAGGGCGGCCCGGCCATCGCGGTCATCAACAAGACCGACCTCGTCAAAGACCCGGCGGACCTCGAGGCCCGCAAGGCGGAGCTGAAGGCCCTGGGCGTCTTTGATGATGTCTATACCGTCAGTGTCCGCGATAATGACCACTGCGAGGAACTGTTCGACGCCCTGAGCCGCTATGCCGTGGAAGGCCCGCATTATTTTGACGATGATGCCTACACCGATATGCCTGAGAAGGAGCTTGTAGCGGAAGTTATCCGTGAAAAGGCTCTGCTCTATATGCGGGACGAGATCCCGCACGGCATTGCGGTCGTGGTCGAGCGCTTCAAGGAGCGCCCCGGCACCGACCTCGTGGACATCGACGTGAACATCTACTGTGAGCGGGAGAGCCACAAGGGCATGGTCATCGGCAAGGGCGGCGCGATGCTGAAGAAGATTGCCAGCGCAGCCCGCACCGACTGCGAAGAGTTCCTCGGCTGCCGCGTCAACTTACAGTGCTGGGTGAAGGTCAAAGCCGACTGGCGCGATAACGAGTTCATGCTCAACAATTTCGGCTTCAAGCAGCAGCCCAACCGCTGAGCCTCATAACAGGACAGATTTCCCGGGGATAGCGCAGTACCATAGAGGTGACACTATACCTTAAAGAAAAGAAGGGAGCGTTGTCCGATGGATGTGGAGCTCAGCTGGCAGACGTTTGCCTGCACCGGTGATATTCTGTGTTATCTGGACTACAGGCGGCAGCTCGCTCAGCAGCGGCTCACCGCCCCGGCAGGAGAAAAAACAGATGGATACCATTGTGACCCCGGGCCTTGTCCTGAAAGAGACCCGGTATAAAGAATCAGACCGGATCATCACGCTTCTGACGCCGGGGCTGGGAGTCATCTCGGCCTCTGCGCAGAGCAGCCTGCGGCTGAAAAGCAAACTGTTCAGCGCCTGCGGGCTTTTTTGTTACTCGGAGTTCGTGCTTGTCCCCGGACGGAATATGTATACAGTGCGAGAGGCGGATGTCAAAAACGTCTTCCATGGCATCTCGTCCTCCATCGAAGGGATGAGCCTTGCCATGTATATGGCGGAAATGGCCTCGGCGCTTTCGCCCACAGGAGACGAAGCCGCAAAAGAACTGAGGCTTCTCCTGAATTGCTTTTACATGATAAGCGAGAAAAAGGCCGACCTCCGGGTCATCAAGGCCGTATTTGAGCTGCGCACCATGAGTGAGTGCGGTTTTCTGCCGCAGCTGGTCTACTGCCGCGACTGCGGCACCTACGACGGCCCGGCCTTTTATCTCGACCCGGCGGAGGGCTGTCTGCTCTGCGAATCCTGCGCCCAAAAGGCGGGGAAGAAGTGCAATCTGGACGCCGGGGCGCTGTTTGCGCTGCGGCATATCTGTCTGGTAGAAGATAAAAAGATATTCGGCTTCCGTATTTCCGTCGGCAGTCTGGCAAAGCTCTCTACAGCAGCAGAGCAATATGCGCTGACCCATCTGGACAAGCCGTTGAAAAGCTACGCTTTTTTGAGATCCGTCCTGCCATAACCATTTGAAATCGATTTGATATAAGGAATTACTATGGAAACAAGTTATTTGAAAACGCTGGAACTGGACAAGATCATTGCCCGGGCGGCGGAGGGCTGTGTGTGCAAAGAGTCCCGCGAAAAGCTCCTTGCCATCGAGCCTCAGTGCGACCCCGATGAAGTGCGGTATGCGCTGGAACAGACCGATGCCATCAATTCACTGCTCATCAAGAACGGCTCGCCCCGCTTCGGTGGAGTAGAGGGCGTCAGTCAGCTGGCCGCCCGCGCCGTCAAGGGCGGTGTCCTCTCAATGGGTGAACTGCTGATGGTGGCCGGTGCGCTTCGCAACTTTCAGAATCTCGTCAGCTGGTACGGCTCTTCGGAACACGATGCACTTCCGACGGACGACTTATTCTATGCGCTGGCTCCTCAGCCGGGCCTCGAGCAGCAGATCTCGAGTGCCATCCTTGCACCGGATGCAATGGCAGATACGGCATCGCACACCCTGAACGACCTGCGCAAAAAGATCCGTGCGACTGAAAACAGCATCCGCGACCGTCTGGAAAGCATGGTCCGGAACATGGACACCTCCAAGTACTTACAGGAGAGCGTCGTCTCCATCCGAAATGGCCGTTATGTCGTTCCTGTCAAAAGCGAGTATCGCGGAGAGGTGAGCGGTATCATCCATGACGTCTCGTCTACCGGTGCGACCGTCTTCGTCGAGCCGCAGGCTGTTGTGGAGGCAAACGCACGCATTTTACAGTACCGCGCACAGGAAGCCCAGGAGATCGAGCGTATCCTGGTAGCATTTACCGGGCAGGTCGCAGCCATTGAGCCGCAGTTCCAGTACAGCTATAAGGCCATGCTGGAAATCGACGTCCTGCTTGCAAAAGCCCGCCTTGCACTGGATATGAAGGCGTTCAAACCCACTGTCCGGACGGATACGTCGTTCTCGCTCATCCGGGCGCGTCATCCGCTCATCGACGCAAAGAAGTGCGTTCCTGTCGATATTTCGCTGGGCAGGGAATATGATTCGCTCATCATCACCGGCCCCAACACCGGCGGTAAGACCGTCACTCTGAAAACGGCCGGTCTGCTTTGCGCGATGGCACAGTGCGGCTTCCTCATCCCGGCGGATGAGCGCAGTGAGATCTGTGTCTTCGACGAATTCCTCGTGGACATCGGCGATGAGCAGAGCATCGAGCAGAGCCTGTCCACCTTCTCCGGTCATATGAAGAAGATCACCGGCATCCTTGAGCTTGCCATGCCCCACACGCTGGTGCTTCTGGATGAGCTTGGTGCCGGTACCGACCCGGCGGAGGGTGCGGCACTGGCTGTTGCCATCATCGAAGAGCTGCGCCGCCGCGGTGTGCTCCTGATGGCCACAACGCACTATGCAGAATTGAAGGTGTTCGCTCTCGAGACAAAGGGCGTCGTCAACGCCAGCTGCGAGTTCGATTTGGAGACGCTGCGCCCCACCTATAAGCTCAGCGTCGGCGTTCCGGGCAAGTCCAACGCTTTCCTTATCAGCGAAAAGCTTGGCATCCCGGAGCGGGTCATTGAGGCGGCACAGCAGCATCTGTCCGCAGAAGACAAGCGCCTGGACGCCGTTCTGGGCCAGCTGGATGATTTGAAGCTCCAGCTCAAAGCCAGTCAGGACGAGGTGGAAGGCCTGAAAAACGAGGCCGCCCACCAGCTGGATGCAGCCCGTCAGAAGCGCGATGAGCTTATCCAGCAGGGCGAGAATGAGCTGGAAGCTGCCCGCGCCAAGGCCCGCGCACTGGCGCAGGAGGTCGAGAGCAAGGCTTACGCTCTGACGGATGAGCTGCGCCAGATCCAGAAAGACGAGCGGATGAGCACCCAGCAGAAGGCCCAGCGCGCCCGTGAGATCGCCAAGAAAGAGTCCGAAAAGCTCTTTATGGGGACCGAAGTGGTACACAACCCGGTCAAGGAGTTCGTGCCGCTGAAGGAAGTCAAGGTAGGGCAGGAGGTCTGCATTGCAGAACTGAACCAGCTGGCTACCGTGCTCTCTCTGCCGGATAAAAACGGCGATGTTCTCGTACGGGCCGGCATCATCAAGACGAAAGTGCCGCTCAAAGGCCTCAAGCAGCCGGAAAAGCTGGTCAAGGAGACGAAGCCTCAGACCAAAGCCCAGCAGCGTTACTCCCGCCTGACCGGCGATGCTAACCGGCCCAATGGCAGGGTAGAGCGAGTACAGCGCACGGCAAAGATGGAATGCAACCTGCTGGGTCTTACCGTAGACGAGGCGCTGCCGGAGGTGGATTCCTTCATCGACCGTGCGATTTTGAACGGCCAGACTGTGGTATATCTCATCCACGGCAATGGTACCGGCGCACTGCGCACGGCCATCCATAAGCATCTGCGGGGAAACCGAATGGTCAAGAGCTTCCGTCTGGGCCGTTACGGCGAGGGCGAGAGCGGCGTGACCGTCGTCGAGCTGAAGTAAGCCGATGGCAGGACGTTCAAATCCAAGACACGTACGCCGGAGAAAACAGTGCGGCCCGTCCACTGCGACGGTCATCGGCCTTTTGGTGTGCGTCGTCTGCTTCAGTGCAGCATTTTTCCTTTGGAAAGCAGCGCTGTTCGGCTCCGGGCGAAATGAGAGCGGGGAAGAGCCTTTCCGGCCTGTGGTGGGCGACCCGCCTTACCGGGTCTGCATTGATGCCGGCCACGGCGGAAGCGACCCGGGCGCAAGGGGAGTCGTCGAAGAAAAAGAGATGACGGCCCAGACCTCCGAGGCTCTGCTTGCGCTGCTGGAGGCCGACTCTAATTACATCCCGCTGCGTTCCCGCGAAAGCTATGATGTCACCGCAAAGCCCAGCGAGCGGGCGGAAGCCATCAATGCCCAGAGCCCGCAGCTGCTGCTGTCCATCCACGGCAACTCCGCGCCGGAGGGTTCTGCCGCTGCAGGCTTTGAGTGTTATCCGTCCGTTCCGGGCCGTACATGGCATCAGGAGAGCTATTACTTCGCGCAGCAGCTGGCGCAGGGAATGCAGGCCGCAGACGCAAAGCTCCGCGGCCACGGCGGCATCCGGTACATTTATTATCAGGGCGAGGTAAAGCAGCTTGTAGAGAGCACCCATACCGAAGTAAGGGACGAGCGAAGCTTTACCTTGTTGGAAGATGTAAACTGTCCGGCGGTTCTGGCAGAACAGTGCTTTGTGACCAGCGAAGAGGACGTTGCACAGTTTGGCAGCGAAGAAGGCTGTAAGACAGTGGCGCGCGCTTACTATGAAGCGATCTGCGCGTACTTCGGAACACAGCCGCTGGATACACCGCTGTAAAGTCTGATGCAATGGACGCTCGCATGAAAGCGGTCTTGTCCAGCTGTATTTTACGATGCCTGCTTGGCAGGCGATCCACGCGTCCCAAACGAAATGATATAAAAGAACAGCAGAGGCTCCCAAAACCTGCACCGATGACGGAACGCAGGAGAAGGGGGTCTCTGTTTTTGATTTTTATAATATTTCGTATAATGCAGGTTATACGAAATATAGGGGAGTGAAAAAGCCCTCTTTTCCGGATTTCGGGCCTTTCCAGCGGCTCCTGAGCCTTTTGGGCTGGCTGGGCCGTTTTTTCGCGTTTTGTACAGTTGTGTTATTTGAATGCATTGCTTTGTATGTTTGGTCAGCTTTTTTGTTTTACAATCGTCCCGCTGTTGTCTGTAAAAACTTTTCTGACAATAGCCATCACTTTTTGATTCCAGCCGCTCATATTTTTCAAGAGCGTTCGGTCTGCGTGGTTCCATCAATATATCCCAGCTGAAGCTTCTGGTTTTTCTCGTAAAGTCTCAGAACCTCTGGAATGTCCTTAAATCGAAGCATCCACACCGAATAACCTTTGAAAAATCGTGTGGGTTCATTCGCGTTCATTCGTATCGGCAAGGCTCGAAACATCCACCCGGAAACCTTCCTGCGCGGCACCCTCAAAGGCTTCCATCGGGCCGTCCGGCGCATCATTTTCAGGCTCATCCGATGAAGGATCGGCAAATTCCCCCTTGCTCTCCCCTGTCTCCTTCGATGTTGTATCCAAGCTTGCCTTCTTGACTTCACCCAGCGGATTCTGCTCAATCGCTGCACGCACCTGAAATTCCTGCAGGTGTGTATAAATTTGTGTCGTGCCGACGCTGCTGTGTCCCAGAAGCTGTTTGAGGGTCAGAATATCCACGTTGCCGGTCTGATACATCAGCGTCGCGGCAGTATGGCGGAGCTTATGGGTGGAAAAACCGCGCAGACCCGCTGCTTTCATAGCGCCGGTGACCAGCTGCTCTACCCGGCGGTTTGAGATGCGCTCCTTGCGCCGCCGGGTGATAAAGACCGCTCTCTCTTTGGGGTTCAGGCCCTCCATCGTGTTGCGCTTGTTCAGATAGATCT
>ERZ772816.2676-NODE-2676-length-11372-cov-9.099938_pt1 | contig 11372 bp, 9 predicted proteins | sample MGYA00511359_ERZ772816 | MGnify/ENA primary metagenome ERZ772816 (study PRJEB29015, sample SAMEA2737710) | human gut metagenome | biome: human gut; feature: human-associated habitat; material: faeces | place: China | collected 2012 ...
TCATCCACCAGTTATCTCTGGCATTATAGTTTGTGGTCTTGATCTCAAGGATCGCTGTGGTGCCATCCGGCAGTTCCACAAAGTAGTCCACATCAGCCAGCATCCAAGGATACTGTGGGTGCTGGAACATCTTTTTGATTTGGTAGACCCGATATCCGGTTTTCCGCTCGAATATCTTTGCTACCAGAGGCTCCAGCAAATGCCCCATTTCCATGGCAACCCAGTTGCCCTCATCATCTTCCACTGACGCTATGTTCAGTTTGTCGTAGTACAGATCCCTGGCTGTCCGGAATGGAGAAGTGCCAAAGATCGCCGATACATCGCTGCCGCCGATTCCACGGCGCCGGTAATCCAGCCAGTCTTCTTCTGAAAGATCTGCCGTTTCTACCAGCACCAGCGGTTCATGCCGCTTTCGTTCAGCACTATTGCTGCCAGACATATCAAATCCCCCTTCGTGATCTTCGGGGCAAAATAACTGCCCTCGCCATTGGTGCAACATTTCGGGGCCGGAGCGAAGATACTGCCTGTCTCTTCATCTTCCAGTCCGTGGAGTGTGCCGGCTTGACCCGCCGACCATTCTGCTTTCTTTTCTGCTTCACATTCATGTACATGACCTGCCTTTCTCAGTTTTGATTTATCCTTAAAGCCCTTTCAGGCTTACAGGCAATAAAAAAGCGAGAATGACAGACGGCATAAAGCCTGGCGTCCATAGTTGCCTATGAACCGATGTCATTCTCGCAATGGTGGGTAAATCCCGTAAAATAAAAAAGCCAGCAATATACCGGCCTGAAAAGGCGCAGTGATACTACTGACACAAGTACAAAATTAACAGCGTGTGCAATGCAGTCATTACTCCGCAACACAAGCCCTAAAGCCTGTGTACCCTGACGGGCAACGCACAAAAATCAATTACATTGCAATTCTAACACAATATATAGTGCTTGTCAATTCAAACATTCTATATATTGATTTTTAGATTTTCTTTAAATTTTCTTTCCTCTTTGCAGAAGTTCTTTCTTCCCCGCCTATTTATAGGATGTATCGGATCATTTGGTAATACCGGATGATCCCTACGCTCTTTTAGTACCTTGACAAATTCATAACCTCTATGGGGAGTTATACAGGAATTCTGGACAGTGTGCGATGACCACAGAAGCGCGCCCATAATCGAAGTGCTGCACAGCAGCAGCCTGAAATACACGGCAGAACCGTTCTGGCGTAGGAAATGGCCCCATTAGAGTTCTTTTGTTATTTCAATACCTCCTGACCTCAAGACCGTTTTCATTGTTTTTGTTGAAAACCTTCTTCTACAAATCGTAAGGGATCATTGTAATCGAAAAAAGGAGGACGATTATGGAGAAAAGAAAACCGAATGACCTACCGCCGGAGCAGTGCTTGGCTGTTGATACCGATACCCTTTGCAAACTGTTGTGCTGTGGAAGGCACACTGCAGTACAGATTGGGGATCTTGCCAATGCACGCATTACCATGAACACCCGTGTCCTATGGAGTGTCCAGCGTATCAAAGAATATCTTTATGATATTTCCGGCTAAATAACCATGCCAGTAAGGCGCACTACACTTTTATAATCAGGAGGTACCAGTAATGGCAAAAGTGAGAAAAGACAACAAAGGACGAAATCTTCGGCCCGGAGAAACACAACGGGCAGATGGCAGCTATATGTATGTCTACAAATTAGGCACTAAAAAGAAATATCTTTACGACTCCGATCTCGCAAGTCTTCGTGTCAAAGAAAAGCAGATCAACAAAGATAAGGATGATGGCATCCGTACTCAGGAAGCCATGAAGCTTACCCTGAATGATATGTTCAAGGTCTACATGAATAACAACATCAAACTGAAGCCCTCTACCAGAGCAAATTATCTTTACCTGTGGGACTTCTATGTGAAAGAAGAGCCTTTCGCTAACATGCCTCTGCCACAAATCCACAGAAGTGATATTCTCGCGTTTTATACCAAACTGCTGAAACACGGCTTTGCTATCAACTCACTGGAGAGCATCAACACCATTGTTCACCCTACGCTTGAAATGGCCGTGGACGACGATTACATCCGCAAAAATCCCAGCAAGGGCATTTACCGCAAGCTCAAAACGGATGGCAGCGCTCCAAAGCCTAAACGGCGGATCGCGCTCACTAAAACGCAACAGCAGAATTTCCTGCGTTTTATTGCCAAGTCCCCTACATACAGCCATTGGCTCCCCATCATGACTGTGCTCCTTGGAACAGGAATGCGTGTCGCAGAATGTACCGGCATTACCAAAAGCGATATTAACTTGAGCGAAAACACAATCTCGGTCAACCACAACTTAATCTACCGGGTCATTGACGGAAAAGCCGGATTTCACATTACCACTCCCAAAACTGAGAGCGGTACACGAATTATCCCTATCCTCTATCCAGAGGTGGCCGAGCAGCTTCGCCTCCAGATTGAAACCATCGACGCATTGTATCCAGACGATCAACTGGTGTTAGGAGGAGTGCACGGTTTTGTTTTCCGCAACCGAACCGGCTCATTCATGAGCGCCCACAATATCAATCGGGCGATTGAGAGAATCAGCGTAACTTACAACATGGAGGAAATGGATCAGGCTGAACTGGAAGACCGTGAACCGGATCTGCTCCCTCATTTTAGTGTTCACAACTTGCGGCACACCTTCTGTACCCGGCTCTGCGAAAGCACCAACGATGTTAAATTCATTCAGCAAGTCATGGGGCATGCCGATTTCTCTACTACAATGGACATCTACACCCATATTACACAAGAGAATATGCAGGAGAAGGCAAAAAACATTAGTGTGAACATGAAGCTGATGTAAAAAAGAAAGGCGAATCTGCATTTTATAAGCAGATCCGCCTTTCATATTGCTTCATCCGGTTTCGTAGGGTCTCGCGCAAAAGTTGTAGAAAAGTTGTAGTAACGCGATTTTTTGTAGTAAATGACCTCTTTAGTACAGCTTTGCTCCTGCCGGAATACTGTCATCCAGCATCAAAAGATTTAAGCCTTCCCGTCCGTCATACTCGTACACTGCGGAAATCAGCATACCCTCGGAATCAATACCCATCATCTTTCTCGGCGGCAGGTTTGTGATTGCCACACAGGTCTTACCAACCAGCTCTTCCGGCTCGTAATACTCGTGAATACCGCTTAAAATGGTGCGTTTCCGGTCTGTTCCGTCATTCAGTGTGAATTTCAGGAGCTTCTTGGACTTCGGCACTGCCTCACAGGCTTCGATCTTAACCACTCTGAAATCAGACTTGCTGAATGTCTCAAAGTCTACATCATCTGCAAACAACGGCTCGATTTTCACCTTGGAAAGATCAATCTGTACGCTTGGCGCGGACACGGTTGCATCCTCTGCAGAACCATTTACCGCTGCTTTTTCGGCTTTGTTTTCAGCCTTCTTTGGGTCCAGGGTCTTCATTGTCGGGAACAGCAGAACATCACGGATCGCAGGAGAGTTGGTCAGCAGCATTACCAGACGGTCGATACCGTAACCGATACCGCCGGTAGGAGGCATACCGATCTCCAGTGCGTTCATGAAATCTTCATCTGTCGTATTGGCTTCCTCATCGCCTGCTGCCAGGGCAGCTTCCTGCGCCTTGAAACGCTCTCTCTGGTCGATGGGGTCATTTAACTCGGAATAAGCATTACACATCTCACGTCCGTAGATGAACAGCTCGAAACGCTCTACGTAATCGGGCTTGTCCGGCTTTCTCTTGGTCAGAGGAGAGATCTCTACCGGATGATCCATGATGAATACGGGCTGGATCAGATGCTCTTCTACGAACTCTTCGAAGAACAGGTTCAGGATATCGCCCTTGGCATGACGCTCTTCGTAGTGTACACCCTTCTCGTCTGCCAGTTTCTTCGCAGCAGCGGTATCGGGAATCTGGTCGAAGTCAACGCCTGCGTATTTCTTGACAGCATCTACCATGGTCAGTCTCTCGAAAGGCTTGCCCAGGTCGATGGTCTCTTCTGCGTAAGGGATCACGGTAGTACCGCATACTTCCTGTGCCACATAGCGGAACATGTTCTCGGTCAGATCCATCATTCCGTAATAGTCGGTGTATGCCTGGTACAGCTCCATCAGTGTGAATTCCGGATTGTGTCTGGTGTCCAGACCTTCGTTACGGAATACACGGCCAATCTCGAAGACACGCTCCATACCGCCGACGATCAGTCTCTTCAGGTACAGTTCCAGGGAGATACGCAGCTTCACGTCCTCATCCAGCGCATTGTAATGGGTCTCGAAAGGTCTTGCTGCCGCACCGCCGGCATTGGATACCAGCATGGGGGTCTCTACTTCCAGGAAGCCCTGTCCGTCCAGATAACGGCGGATGGCGCTGATGATCTTAGAACGCTTTACGAAAGTATCCTTAACATCCTGATTCATGATCAGGTCGGTATAACGCTGACGATAACGGATATCGGTATTGGTCAGGCCATGGAACTTCTCAGGCAGGATCTGTAAGCTCTTGGACAGCAGTATTACCTGGGACGCATGCACGGAGATCTCGCCGGTCTTGGTCTTGAAGACTTCGCCCTCGATACCTACGATATCGCCCACATCATACTTTTTGAAATCCGCATAGGACTCTTCTCCGATGCTGTCTCTTGCCACATATACCTGGATGTTGCCGGGCAGATCCTGTACATTACAGAAGGATGCCTTACCCATGACACGTTTGGACATTACACGTCCGGCGATGCGGACGGTCTTGCCTTCCAGTTCCTCGAAATTGTTCTTGATATCGGTGCTGTGATGGGTCACATCATATTTGGTGATCTGAAAAGGATCCTTGCCTGCCTCCTGCAGGTTCGCCAGCTTCTCACGCTTTACCTTCAACAGCTGGTGAATGTCCTGTTCCTGTACCTTTGTGTTCTGTGTATCTGCCACTTTTTTCCACTCCTTACTCTATCTTACTTAGTCAACATTACTTCTCTGGATCTCCAGAATCTTATATGCGAATACACCTGCGGGTGTCTCTACTTCTACGGTATCGCCGACCTTATGACCGATCAGTGCCTTACCTACGGGGCTTTCGTTGGAAATCTTACCCTTTAAGCTGTTGGCCTCGGTGGAACCTACGATCTTATAATCCAGTTCTTCACTATACTCCACATCCAGAATCTTAACGATACATCCGATGTTGATCTTGTCCAGATCTACCTCATCCTCTACAACGACTTCTGCGTTCTTTAGGATCTTCTCCAGTTCTTCGATACGGGCTTCGATGTCTCTCTGCTCATCCTTCGCTGCATCGTACTCAGCGTTCTCGGACAGGTCTCCCTGCTCTCTTGCTTCCTTAATCTTCTGAGCAACTTCCTGACGTTTTACCACTTTCAGATCATGTAACTCATCCTCATATTTTCTGAGGCCTTCGTAGGTCAAAATGTTTTTCTTTTCCTGCATGATACCGCACCTTCCTGTTTTCTATATTTTGCGCTACCGACACTCCCGGCAACTATACTAGCCTAATCAACCGAGTTATTATACCCATTTTTACTGATGGTGTCAAGGTATTCCAAGGCTTTTCGCGGGTCTTTCCACTCTTTTTTCATGGAAAAATAACGGATCTGCGGACATCCGGACGCGACACGGCGTTCCTTTTCCTCCGATGCCGGAAAATCCAGCCAGATGCTGCCCGCTGCCAGCCCGCCGCCGTAGACCTTTTCATTGTCGCAAAAATCCAGTACCACGCAGGGTTTCGTCCCCTGCAGCCGCACTCGTCCGTAGTCCGCATTTTCCGCAAGCAGCCGGATCTCCGGGATCAGACCGTACTCATCCTCCAGTTCCCCGGTCAGCCACTCTTCCTCCTCCCGGTATTCTCTTTCCGTAAGATACCATTTCATGCTCTGCAATCTGGCAGCATAGCGGAGCACGACATAAGGCAGATACGGATTTCTCCCCAGCAGGACCAGATCCGGCCACGCCGGATAGCCGCCCGGTCTCTCCCCGTAGCGCAACAGATGTTCGATCCACTCCTGTTGCAGATAATCCCGGAATTCCCTTCCGAAATAAAAAGAAAGAGGCTCACGGCACACCACATAGGTGTGATCCGGATCCTCTGTCAGTTCCTGTAATTGTTCCCGGAGCTTTAGCTCCGTGAGCTTTAGCTCCGTGAGTGCCAGCTCCGCCTGTTTTTCTTCCATACCTTCCGTTCTGGCTACCGACACTCTGACCAGATGATAGTCCGGGAAAAAATATTCCGTCCGGCTCACAGTCACCACAGGGCGCCGGTCTTCTCCCTTTTTCCACAGGAAGGGCAAAAATTTCTTCAGTTTTCCCCGGCGCAGTTCCGCTTTTTCCTCCGGCGGTGTCCCGCACATCGCTGTCCGTCGCGCCGGATAGAGATACAAAATAGTGTCCATGCTTCATTGTATGCAGTCATCCCAATTATATGCACCACACCGCGCACAACATCATATCATGCAAGGTCTGCCTCATAATGCATTGCTGTATCCAAAATCCGCACTACACTTCGTCCGGAAAGATTTCCTGCACTCCCCGGATCAGTTCGTCCATTTTCTCCATGGTATTGATGGTCTGGCGGAAATGAGCGGAATGGGGCATTCCCACCGTATACCAGGACAGGTGCTTGCGCATCTCCCGGACACCGGTGTATTCTCCCTTGTATTCCAGCTGCAATGCCGCATGGCGCAGGATCATTTCCCGCTTCTCCCGGTTCGTGGGTCTTGCCGGGATCGTGCCGTTTTCCAGATAGGATACCACCTCCCGGAAAATCCAGGGATTTCCTTCTGCCGCCCGGCCGATCATGACACCATCGCAGCCGGTCTGTTCCAGAATGGCTTTTGCTTTTTCCGGGCTGTCCACATCCCCGTTGCCGATCACTGGAATCTTCACTGCATCCTTCACCTGTGCGATGATATCCCAGTCTGCCTGTCCGCTGTAGTACTGGGCTCTGGTCCGTCCGTGCACCGCCACTGCCGCCACACCGCAGGCTTCCGCGATCTTCGCGATCTCCACGGCATTGACATGGTCATCATCAAAGCCCTTGCGGATCTTTACCGTCACCGGTTTGTTGATGGCCTTTACCAGTGCCGTCAGAATCTGCTCCACCAGCTTCGGATCCTTCATCAGTGCCGAACCTTCCCCATTGTTCACGACCTTCGGCACCGGGCAGCCCATATTCAGATCCAGTATGGAAAAAGGACGTTCCTCGATCCGTTTTGCCATCTCCGCAAGGATCTGGGGATCTGAGCCGAACAGCTGCAGGGAAGCCGGCACTTCCTCGGGATGGATCTCCATGAGACTGTCCGTATTTTTATTGTTATAATATATGGCTTTGGCACTGACCATTTCCATGCACACCAGCGCCGCTCCCATCTCCCTGCAAAGCAGGCGGAACGGCAGGTCGGATACTCCCGCCATGGGTGCCAGGATCACCGGGTTGTCCAGGGTCACATTACCAATCTGTAATTTTTTCATGCTGTCCTTCCTATTTCTTTTTGTTTCTGTTTCCTTTCCCTACTACTCGCAATACCGCCTGCGATCCTCCCGATGCCACCCGCCAACAGACGGCCGTAATACTCCATACTGCATGCCGCGCTGGGAAGGATCATGACGATATAGGGATACACATAACGGCTCTTGGCCTCCCAGAGGATCGTAATGAAAAAGCCGCCCAGAAAAATAATCCCCGGAAGTACCTGTACACCTTTCAGTTTTCCCAGCAGGTTCCTCAAATAATATCCGAAAACCGCCAGATATACCATTCCCTGAAAACGGTTCAGGAATGCCAGTGCTCTTTCATTGGCCTGTCCGGTATAGAGGTCTTCCACCCAGCCTTGCGGCCGGTACTGGTATCTGGTCTGGTTAAAGCTGCAATAAGTAGGCTCGATCCACTGGATCAGCAGTTTCTCCTTGAGAAACGTAACGGCTGCCACGGGATCCTCCTGCCATTTTGCCAGACACTGCCTGATATCTCCTTTGGCCACTTCTGCTGCCTCTATGCTGTCATACCCGGCCTGCAGATAAGTGTCCAGATTATAGTCATTGTAGGTTCCCGGCCCCTTCAGGGCGTCGGGATTCTCCTGCATTCCCATGGCAACCCACAGAACATACGGAGCACCGGAACCATATTCCCGGTCAAGCTGTCCTTCCGCCATGTGACAGAGAGTCGTTTTCCCCAGCAGCATGACTGCCAGCACCACGCAGAGCGCCGGCAGTCCCTGCCATTTTTTACTGCGAAGCAGCACCAGGATCTGCATGATGACCATGGCGATCCATACCACCAGCAATACATTTCTGGTCGCATACGCCAGTCCCATGAACAATGCGACGGCACTCCACAGCAGTCCCTTCTGCCACACCTTTCCCTCCGGCCGGTTGGCCATCAGGTAACACCAGATGGCACACAGGACGCTGCAGGTTCCGATACTCTCACCATAGATAAACAAAGCATAGCAATACACCGGCAGGAACAAAAGCTCCGCCACAAGATACAGCAGTTCCGCTGCCCGGCTTCCCGACAGTTCCCGCACGATCCTAAATCCAACATACAGCGTGATGCCTCCGCAGACCGCCTGTACCTGTTGGATCACGAGCCGTTCCGTGGAGCCTGCCACACGGAAGATTAAGGCGAAGATCTCCGCCAGTCCCAGCTGGAACGGATAGATACCATAGTAATCCTGTGCCAGCACCCATTCCGCATCACCGTCCGCCAGTGCCATAGCTGCTCTTTGCACATAATACTGGTCCGCAATGCTCTCCGCTCCGGCGGCCCTCGCAAGCCTTATCCCTAGAATCACTGCTGTCACAGCTCCCAGAACTGCCAGCAGATGCAGTGCCCATGCCGGGATCTTTTTCATCACTCCGGACAGAGCCCCGCATACCGCCACCAGCACTACGCCGACAAGAGCATTCCAGAGGATACTGTCTTTTTCATCCAGATAATATTCCGGTTCCACCAGCCTCTTCGTATATTTCCAGGAATAAAACAGCAGGAACAGCATTACTGCTGTTCCGATGGCTGCCATAATCTTTGTTGCTGCTTTTTCCAGCTTTATCATGTCATTCCCCTATCAACGTCTGTTCTTGTCGTAGATGATCCGCAGTCCATCCAGTGTCAGAGAGCTGTCATAGATATCAATGCTGTCGGTCTCGTCCGCAATGGCACGGCCTAAGCCTCCGGTGGCCACGACCTTCAGCTCCGCAAGCCCGCTCTCTTCCTTTACCTTGCGGATAATGTATTCCGTCTGGCCGATCTGACCGTACATGAGTCCTGCCTGCATACTGGTAATGGTCTCCTGTGCCAGGATGGTCTTCGGCTTACGGATCTCAATATTCGGCAGCTTCGCCGTCTCTTTCCACAGAGCCTCTGAACTGATCCGGATACCGGGAGCAGTGATTCCTGCAGTAAAACGTCCGTCCTCCGTGATCAGATCATAGGTGGTCGCCGTACCGAAATCCAGTACCAGCACCGGTCCGCCGTATTTCACATAAGCTGCCACCGCATCCACGATACGGTCCGCACCGATGGCCCGGGGATCCTCGGTAGCGACCTTGATGCCGCTCTTCACACCGGGGCCCACGATCAGTGGTTTTGTCTTGAGATAACGGATGATGGAACTGGTCAGGGAATGCATCACATCCGGCACTACGCTGGCAATGATGACTCCCTCGATGTCCGTCACTTCGATACCGTTATTTTTTAGCAGCTGGGTGATCATGATCCCGTATTCATCTGAGGTTCTGGGGGTCTTCGTCATGATCCGGAAGGTGGCTTCCAGCTTTTTCCCCTGAAAGACACCCATGGTCATATTCGTGTTGCCTACATCAATGACAAAAATCATTCATCGTCCTCCTCATCCAGCAATGCGGATACATCTTCTTTTTTGATAAACACACGGTAATACAGACTCAGGGACTCGAAAAGCTCCTGTCTGTTCCTACGGATCTCAGAGATCAACAGTCCGGAAGAGATCTCATCATAATAGATGTCATCATCATCCGCATTGGTCTCCATGACCACATTCCCATCCTCCTCAAAGGCAATGGTAAAGACACCGCCCACTTCCTCGGTGAAGAGCACGCAGATCACATGCAGCTCCTGCTTGATGGAATCCGGAATCATCTTAAATTGTTCTTCGTTAAAATAATATTTCTTCTCATAGGCGTTGGCGCCGCAGAGTACGATCTTGTTCTCGTCCATACTTCTATATCCTGTTCTGTCTCAATTCTGTAACGGACTATCTGTTCCGGTCTTTTTATTCCGGTCTTTCCATCCGGCTGTCCGTCCTGCCTTCTGCCATCCCGGAAAATACTGTACCTGCCTACACATACCCATAGATTCCGCGGACCGATACCTCTCCGGCATAGACTTCCTCCACGGTGCCGTCCGGTCTCTCCACCAGAAGCTCTCCCTGGTCGTTGATGCCTCTGGCAATGCCACGGTATTCGCCCTTGGGATCCAGCACGCAGACTTCCCTATCCTGATTTACCAGAAGTTCCGCATAGGAGGCCCGCAGACCTTTCAGGTCATGGGTCTGTAAAAAGATCTCATAATCTTCCTCGAAGGCTTCCATAATATCCGCAATCAGCTGACTGCGGGAAATGCGGAAGCCGCATTGTTCATCAATGGCTGCCGCCCGGTCCCGGATCTCTTCGGGAAATTCCTGCTTACGCACATTGATGCCCACACCGATGACGATGTGTTGGATATACCCCTGCTCCATGCTCATCTCCGTGAGAATGCCGCAGACTTTTTTCCCGTCCACCACAATGTCGTTGGGCCACTTGATGCCGACCTTGGCTGCTGCCTCTTCGCTGTCGCGGCGCAGTGTCTGCCGGATGCCCTTCGCCACCGCCAGTGCCATGACTAACGTCAGCATCGGTGCACAGTCCGATGAAAAATCCGGTTTTAACATCAGGGTGTAATAAATATTTGTCCCTGCTGGGCTCTCCCAGCTCCGGCCTCTTCTGCCGCGTCCGGCGCTCTGCATATCTGACACCACCAACAGGCCGCTCTTCGCGCCCTGTTCCGCTTCCAGTTTGGCACGGATATTGGTGGAATCGATACTGTCAAAAAACTGTAAAGGATGTGCCACCCATTTCGTCTTTAATCTGCTCTGGATATCCGCCTGGTTGTAGACTTCCTCCGTCTGATCTAGCAGACGGTAGCCGCGGTTCTGTACCGCTTCAATGACATAGCCTTCTTTTTTCAGTTGTCCGATGGCTTTCCATACCGCAGTTCTCGATACACCGAACTGCTCGCAGAGCTCCTGCCCGGAGACATAGCCCGCGCCGAGAAAACATCCGGCGAACAGCAGCCCGAGGCGGAACACATTCAATTTCTTCATAGGTTTCTCTTTTTCGCAAAAACCCG
>ERZ772816.2678-NODE-2678-length-11363-cov-4.364786_pt1 | contig 11363 bp, 7 predicted proteins | sample MGYA00511359_ERZ772816 | MGnify/ENA primary metagenome ERZ772816 (study PRJEB29015, sample SAMEA2737710) | human gut metagenome | biome: human gut; feature: human-associated habitat; material: faeces | place: China | collected 2012 ...
GGAGCGACGAGTTTTTATCTGCCGCTATTGGTATCTTGACCCAATTTCAGCGATTGCCGAGCAGTTTGGCTTTTCGCAGAGCAAGGTGAAAATGATATTACATAGGCAGAGACAGAAACTACAATCTATTTTAGAAAGAGAGGCGTTTTTGTAATGACAAATGAGAAGATTCTTGATGCCATCGGCGGAATCAATGGCATCCATGCGTGCGTTCGCCTGACCGTCGCGGGAATCGTTGATGAAACGAGACGCCGCGATAAGGGCTGCAGGTCCGATGAACGCTTCGCCGCCCGCATACACAGGGCAGCTGCCTTCGCAAGTGCCACAGGCGATGCAGTTGCTGAGAAGCTCATACTTGGCAAGCTGCTGGGGATTCTGCAGATATTCGAAAGCGTTGATCTTGCCGTCCGCAGTGGTGGCGAGTTCTCCACGCGCCTGCAGATAGGGCTTGAGTTTTCTGATTTGGTTGAGCATCTGATCGATATCGGCAATCAAATCGCGCTGCACCGGGAAACCCGGCAGGGGAGCGAGCTCGATGACGCCAAGATCCCCTGCGCCGACCGCATTTTCCTGAATGTCGGAAACATCTCCGGTGTGTCGGAATCCTTCATCGTCGACCAATGTCGGATTCGACGGTTTGGCCCAATCCTTGACGGACGCGGTGCACAGCAGGGTGGGGGTGCCGTTGATGGACACCGCATCGGAACCGCACATGCCATGTCCGCACGAATAGCGGAATGCCAACGTCGGATCGATGGTGCGTTTGATCTTCAACAGGCAATCAAGCACCGTGTCTTCCGGACGCACGTTCAACGTGTAATCCTGCAACCACTGCTTGCCGCGCGGGCGGCGGCGCGCCGACGTGCCGGAATCCCCAAACGGAGAGCTTTTTCTGGCGAACGGAGAGCCGCCACGTTCGCGGTCGCGGGCACGCTCGGCGCGTGGGGCAAACCTATTCACCCGCAATGTCACCGTATTCACGCCGTTTTCCATACCGCTCATGTACCCGCCTTTCCAATAAAACCGTCAACTAGTCTGCCATACGCCGTGCCCAGCGGAATCAGTATTCGCGGGCTTTTGGCGGCATATTCACAATGTGCACCGGCTGCCAGGAAATCTGGCCGGAGGCATTCACCATGGAATGGGCCAGGAAATGCTCATCGTCGCGTTCCGGAAAATCAAGACGCTTCAGCGAGCCACGGGATTCGTGACGCGCATCGGATGAGGTGAGTACGGCCTTGCCGAGTTCCAGAAGGTGGCGGACCTCCCAAATGGCGGTGATCTCCTGGTTGAACGTGGGGGAGTCGGAATGCGCGTGCAGGGCTTCGGCACGGGGCGCAAACTCATCATGCAATGCCGTTAGCGCCTGTTCGATACCCTGCTCGTCGCAACGCACGGCGACAGCGCGTTCCATGACGGTACCCAGATCGGCCATCAGCTGGTAAGGATTGTCGGCTGCATGCTCCTCGTCTTCCGGAAGCTGCACCAGCAGATCCTTGAGTTCGTTGGAACGGGTGTCAGCGGCCTGCTGGACCGCATCCGAACCATTGTCGGCGTCGGATTCAGCCATGGGATCGTTCACCGGAGCGCTGGAAATGCGTTCCGCCAGCGCCTTGCCGGAACGGGTGCCGAACAGGCATGCATCCAGCAGGGAATTGCCGCCGAGACGGTTTGCGCCATGCACGGACACGCATGCGCATTCGCCGGCCGCGAACAGGCCTTCGACGACATTTCGTTCGTCGTTCTGCCAACGGTAGACTTCGCCGTCGGTGGTGATCGGAATGCCACCCATGGTGTAATGCGCGGTAGGCTTAACCGGCACGAAATCGTGTGTCGGATCAAGATCCGCATATTTTTCAATGGTTTCCACCACCTGCGGCAGTACCTTATGCATATGGTCGGCATCAATACCGGTCATATCAAGCCACACGCAATCCTTTGGCCCTTCGGGGTCCTTCGGATCCGCCACGCCGTGGCCGGCATCGATTTCAGCCATAATGGAACGGCTCACCACATCTCGCGCAGCCAAATCGGCATGGCCGGGAGCATACTTTTCCATGAACGCCTCGCCATCGGCATTGCGAAGCACGCCGCCTTCCGCTCGTGCCGCTTCAGACAGCAGAATGCCGGTATGCGCCAGACCAGTCGGGTGGAATTGCACGAATTCGCTGTCTTCAAGCTGCAGTCCCGCTTGCAGTGCGAGCGCCATGCCGTCGCCGGTCAGATCCCATGAATTGGAGGTGGTGTGGAATAGGCGGCCTGCGCCTCCGGTGGCCAGAAGCACGTTGCGTGCGTGGATGGCGTGCGTTTGGCCCTTATGCGTGTCAAATGCCACTACGCCTTCGACTTTGGATCCGTCTTCGGTGATTACCAGATCGGTCACGTACCATTCCTCGGCGAATTCCACGCCTTCGGCCACGCATTGCTGCCACAAGGAGAAGAGGATCTGATGGCCGATGCGGTCGGCCGCGTAGGCGGCGCGGCGAACCGGTTCCTTGCCGAAATCCTTGGTATGTCCGCCAAAACGTCGTTGTGCGATATGGCCGTCCTCAGTACGGGAGAACGCCACACCGTCATGTTCCAGATCGATTACGGTTTCCGGCGCCTCTTTGGCGAGCAGTTCGGCCGCGTCCTGGTCGACGAGCCAATCGCCGCCTTTGACCGTGTCGAAGTAGTGCCAGTGCCAGTCGTCTTTTTCGACGTTGCCGAGGCTGGCCGCAATGCCGCCTTCCGCGGAACCGGTGTGCGAGCGCAACGGCTGGAGTTTGGAGATCACCAGGATGTTCGGCTCGATGCCGGCTTCCTTCAGGGCTTGCATTTGTTCGCTTCGCAGCATTCCCAATGCTGCGGACAGGCCTGCCGCGCCTGCGCCGACGATTACTGCATCATACATATCTTCAACATGCTTCGGACTCATAGCAACGATTTTCGCACAAGGTGTGACCTCATTGCGGTTTGCCGGTTGGCGGGTTTGCCGCTGCATGCGTGGTTATGCGTGTCTGATGCGTATGTTTTCGATGGATTCCGTTGATCTGTGCAGGCTTGGCGGTGGCGTTGTTGGGCGTGATGTCATGTGGCGCTTGCGTCGGTGATGGTGATGTTGCCATGCTGTGTGCAGATAAGTCCGTTGAGTTCCATTAATCCCAGCTCCATGCTGATTCGTGAGATTGAGTATTCTCCGGGATTGCTTTCGGCCAGGATGGCGAGTAGACCGTCAGCGGAGACGTGGCCGTATTTCGCGCTGCATGTTCGTATGGCTTTGAGTATGGCTGCAGTGGCGTTGGTTGGTTGCGACAGACTGGTGTCGGTTGACTCTTCCGACGGTTCGTCGTCGTTGTCTGCCGCGTCGGCTGATTGCGGGCGATGCGCTGCGTGGCAGAATTCGTCGATATCGGTCAGCGAGCAGATGATGGAGGCTTGGCCTTCTTGTATGAGTCGGTTGCATCCTGTGTTGTGAGGCATGGTTACATCTCCTGGCACGGCGAATACACGGCGGTTGAGTTCGTTGGCCCATCCTGCGGTGTTAAGCGCGCCGGAGCGTGCGCGTGCCTGGGCTACGATGAGGGTGGATGATAGCGCCGCTATCAGGCGGTTCCTGATAAGGAATCGTCTGGCTTCCGGAACGGTTCCGGGGCAGAGTTCCGAGATGAGCGCGCCGGAATGGTTGATGATGGTTTCGAAGAGGCGCTCGTTGCTTTTCGGACCGATATAGTTGAGTCCTCCGGCGAATACCGCGACGGTGCGTCCTGCGAGGGGCGTTCCGATCTCGTCCATGGCTTGGATGGCTCCCCAGTGGGCGGCCGCATCGGTGCCCAGAGCGCCTCCTGACACTATGAGATGGTCTGCTCGGGCCGCTTGTTTGGCGAGCTCGTGTGCGCTTTGCCTTCCGTACTCGCTTACGCCGCGTGATCCGACGACACCGACCGGTTCGGAGCATGACACCAACGCTTGGGGGTCACCTTTCCCCCATAGGCATAATGGCGCGGCCCAGTCCGTGTGTATGGTGAGGTCGGCAAGCTGCGAAGGCCAGTAGGGGTGATGCGGCGCGACGATCCACTGCGTGCCGTTTGCGGTGAACCACGTTTTGAGCTCCTCGGGGTCGGTGCTGGGCAATGTGGTCAGGCGATGCTGCCACGAGACCATTGCGCCGTGGAAGGAGGCCATACCTCGAGCATTGATGGTGCGTCCCCAACGTGTAATGCCGTTGATGAGCGCCGCGTCCAAGGTTTTATAGGCTGCCGTGGCCACGCTTTCATGATTGCCCGGACCGCTGTCGGCAAGCAGTTGCAGGGTATGCGTGGCTGATCCGATGCCTTTGACCAGCGCGTACATCATCGCGTCGGCGCTGTCCAGACAATAGGTGAGCACCGCGCGTGACAGGGTCTCATCGTCGATGGCGGTTGCGTTGACGCTCGTATCGGCGGTTGTGTTCTCGTTCATGTCAACCTCGTTCTCATGGAGATTCCTTGCATCATCTCTTCCGGTCCGGGAGAGGTTTTGCCTGACAGGTCGGATAGCGTCCATGCGAGTCGCATGGCTCGGTCCGCCCCTCTGAGGCTGAGCCGTTCGCTGGCCAACGCATGGTTCACGAGCTCGATGGCTTTTGTGGACGTGTTGGCGCGAAGCCATGTTCCGGTGGCTTGCGCATTGCAGACCCATCCGAATTCCCGGAAACGTTCCTGTGCCGTTTGCCTTGCCACCATGACCCGCAGGCGGATGGCGTGGCTGGATTCGCCGGAAGGAACCGAGCCTGGGTTGATGCGTTCCACAGGAGGCACTTCGATCTGAATGTCGATGCGGTCGAGGATCGGCCCCGACAGGCGGCTGAAGTACTTGATACGGTCTTTTTCCCTGCACGTGCAGCGCTCGCCGTTGCCGTATGCGTAGCCGCAGGGGCAAGGATTGGCCGCCATGATCAGTTGGAATCGTGCCGGATAGTAGGTGGTGCCTTTCGCGCGGGATATCGCCACATACCCGGATTCCAATGGTTCGCGCAAGGTTTGCAGGGTGCGTGCCGAGAATTCGGGCGCCTCGTCCATGAATAGGATGCCCCGATGCGCCCGCGTGATCGCGCCTGGTTGAGCCAATCCCGCGCCGCCGCCGACCAAGGATGCGGTGGATGCGGTATGGTGCGGCGCTTCGAATGGCGGAACATCGCTGATGCCATAGCTGGGCAATGTGCCGCATAGGGAGCGGATCGAGGCGACTTCCAGTTGTTCCGATTCGCTGAGCGGACTCATAATGCCGGGAATGCGCGAGGCGAGCATGGTTTTTCCGGTGCCGGGAGGACCGGTCATCATCAGATGATGGCCGCCGGCAGCCGCCACTTCCAACGCCCATTTGGCCGTTTCCTGCCCCATGACTTCGTTCATATCTCCGGGAGGAGGGCATACCGACATGGCGCCGTCGTTGGCATCCACGTCTCGGATCATATCGGGTATCGTATAGTTCGCGGTGCCTCCCATCAGTTCGATCAGTTCGCCGACGTGACGTATTCCAATGGCGTCGACGTCGGGCACAAGGGCCGCCTCGTCCAAATTGGCATGCGGTACGATCACCTTGCATACGCCTTGATCGCGTGCATGCAGCAGAATCGGCAGCAGACCGTTGATGGGCAGTACCGTGCCATCGAGATTCACCTCTCCGAGCACGACGGTGTCGTTCAAGCAGTCATGCGGTATCGTTCCGGATGCGCTAAGCACGCTCGCTGCGATCGCCAGATCGTGTGAGGATCCGCGTTTGGGCATGGACGCCGGCGAAAGATTGACCGTAACCCGTGTTTCCGGCCATTTGGCACCGCTGGCCTGACATGCGGATTTGACACGTTCCCTCGCTTCGGAGAGCGAGGTGTCGGGAAGTCCGATGATGGAAAAGTAGGGGAGTCCCGGAGATACGAACGCCTGGATTTGGATGATGAAGGCTTTCAGGCCGATGAGACCCACGGAAAGCGCGCTGCCGATAGCCATCAGAACGCTCCTTCGATATGGTGGACAAGCGGTTTGCCATCACGGACGATGACGGTGACGACGTCGAAGCGCACGCCGTTATGCGGCGTGCGATGGTCGCTGTCCGACAGCCATTGCACGGCCGCGTGGCGCAGGTTGATCTGCTTGGATGACGTCACGGCTTCCTGCGGAGTGCCATAGCGGAGCGTCCGCCTGGTTTTGACTTCGACGAAGACGATGATTCCCGTATCGTCGCGTGAGACGACGTCAAGTTCGCCATACCGGCAGTGCCAATTGCGGTCGAGCGTCTGCCAGCCTTGTCTTTCCAGCCATGCGGCCGCATACTGTTCGCCGAGTTCGCCGACCTGTCGTGCGCACAGTGTGCCATCATGCAGTCGCCGTGCGATGGAATCAAGAAGCTGTTCCGAGCGCTGCGTTGCGTTCGGAACGTTATGTGTTGTGTTGCCGTTCATGATTCAAGTCCAGCAGAAAGGACCGGCGCGAAGCAAGGGCGAACGGCGAATGTGGATAGAGGATGCGGTTTCGGGCGTGTTTGGGATAGTTGGTGGATAACTTGCCGTTATCCACATTGCTCCACAAGGCGAGCGGCCATGGAGCGCCCGAAACCGCATATGGTTGGAATGTTCAGCGGCGAACCAGACACGTCAACTCGTCAAGGTTCAGCTCGAAGCTCACACCGCGCTCAGTGTGGTTCGGCTGGAATTGCGTGCTTTCCATGGCATGGCGTACGAATTCGCCGGCGATATGCGCCGATTCAGCCAGAGGTCTGCCGGCCATCACCGCACCGCATAATGCGGATGCGAAGGCGTCGCCGGTGCCATGTGTCATGAACGGCAGCTTGTCGTGCGCAAGCTCTTGCTTGCCGGATGCGCCGGAAGTGGCCGATGCCACATAGTTGCGAATGATGCCATCCTGACGGTCAACGCCTTTGAGCACCACGTTTTTCGCTCCCAAGGCAAGCAGCGCGTCAATAATGCCGTTCACTTCCGCGTTGTCGATGTTCTGCCCCGGGTAGGTGCGTCCCGTCAGCATGGACGCTTCCGTCAAATTCGGCATCAGCACGTCGGCGCCATCCACCAGCGTGCCCATCGCCTCGCATAATTCCGGCGTGTATGTGGCGTAGATCTCGCCGCCGTCTCCCATCACCGGATCCACCAAACGCAAGGCGTGCGGGTAATCCGCATACAGACGTTTGATAATCGCGACTTGTTCGGCGGAACCGAGGAAACCGGAATACACGCCGTCCAAATCGACGTTCTCCTTGCGCCACGCATCCAGATAGCCGTCCAAAATTTCGGTCGTATCGTGGAACGTGAACACGCTGTAGCGCGTATGCGCCGAAAACAGCGCCGTCGGTACGGGGCATACGTCGCATCCGGCCGCCGACAGAATCGGAATGGCCGCCGTCAGCGAGCACTTGCCGTAACCGCACATGTCGTGCACCGCGGCCACACGTGGAATGTACCGTGGGTCACGGTCGAACAGAATCACATCATTCATGGGAACCCTCTCTTGCGATTGCCTGACCATGACTTTAGCCGCTTGCCTGACTTCACCGCCCCATCGCCTCGTACGGCGGGTCACCATGATGCCGTTTGCTGGCGTGTCGCAAGTTTTTTGATGGCTACCAGAGTAGTTTTGCAAAGCCTGGATGGCAATGATTGCAACGGTTTATAAGGGGATATAGGCAAGTGTGATAACGCTCGGTTTGCATTGCGAAGCGACGTCGGATTATTGTCGCTACCAACACCTGACCAACCGCCACACACGGCAAGGCGGGTGGTCAGCAAGACAAGCAACGAACCACTTCCCCACAAGGAGCAGAAACCATGGCAGATTCCAAGAACTACCGCTTCGAAACCCTGCAGCTTCACGTCGGCCAGGAGCAGGCCGACCCGGCAACCGATTCCCGCGCGGTGCCGATCTACCAGACCACCAGCTACGTGTTCCATAACTTTGATCACGCCGAGGCGCGTTTTGGTCTGGCCGATCCGGGCAACATCTACGGCCGCCTGACCAACTCCACCCAGGGCGTGTTCGAAGACCGCATCGCAGCCCTTGAAGGTGGCGCCGCTGGTTTGGCAGTCGCTTCCGGCGCCGCCGCGGTCGAATACGCCGTGCGCAACATCACCCAGTCCGGCGACCACATCGTGGCTGCCAAGAACATCTACGGCGGCACCTTCAACCTGCTGCGCCACACCCTGCCGCGTGACGGCATCACCACCACCTTCGTCTCCGCTGAGAACCCGCAGGAGTTCGAGGATGCCATCCAGGAGAACACCAAGCTCGTCTACTTCGAGACCTTCGGCAACCCGAACGCCGACCTGCCGGATTTCGAAGCCATCACCGCCATCGCACACAAGCATCATCTGCCGGTGATCGTCGACAACACTTTCGCCACCCCGTACCTGTTCCGCCCGCTGGAGCACGGTGCTGACGTCGTGGTCGAATCCGCCACCAAGTTCATCGGTGGCCACGGCACCACCCTCGGCGGCGTGATTGTGGAAGGCGGCAACTTCAACTGGGCCGAAGTGCCGGGCAAGTTCCCGACCCTGACCGAGCCGGATCCGTCGTACCACGGTCTGAACTTCTACGAGGCTCTGGGCGGTTCCGCGTTCGTGACCCGCATCCGCGCCATCCTGCTGCGCGACACCGGCGCAACCCTGTCTCCGTTCTCGGCCTTCTTGCTGCTGCAGGGCACCGAAACCCTGTCGCTTCGCGTCGAGCGCCATGTCGAGAACGCGCTGAAGGTCATCGACTACCTGAAGACCGTTCCGGAAGTCGAATCCATCTCCCACCCGTCCATCGAAGGCCGCAAGGACAACGAGCTGTACAAGAAGTACTTCCCGAACGGCGGCGGCTCCATCTTCACCTTCGACATCAAGGGCGGCAAGGACGCGGCACGCGTGTTCATCGACAACCTGCACCTGTTCAGCCTGTTGGCCAACGTGGCCGACGCCAAGAGCCTCGTGATCCACCCGGCCTCCACCACGCACTCTCAGGAGACGCTGGAGGAGCTTGAGGACCAGGGCATCCACCAGGGCACGATCCGTCTGTCCATCGGCACCGAGAACATCGAAGACATCCTCGACGATCTCAAGGGCGGTTTCGCGGCTCTGCGCGAATCCGGTCTCGCCAAGTGAGGCGTATCGGATCGGCGGAATAACGCCATCCTGAGCAAATGAAACGGTTTGTGGCACCGAAGAGAAGGTTGGTGCCACAAACCGTTTCGCCATATTCGCGGACGTTGTCATCGTAATGTAGCGCAGATGGTATAGAATCTGCGATTGTTACGAAAAGTAATATCTAAATTCTATCTTTTGAAAGAAAGAAGTTCAGATTTCTTTCAAAAAGATAAATAGTGGTAATGATATTGCGGATTACGTAAAGAGAGAAGAGAGAGGCGATTATGGCTCAAGAAGTCAAGAACGATATCAAAAAGGCGTTGCAGGTCAACACCATTCCGCTGATCGCCATTATGACCGCGGTCACCACGGTGTTGACCATGCTCGTGAAGATCCCGACCCCGATCCGTGGCTACCTCAACCTGTCCGACACCATGATCTATTTCAGCGCGTATGCGTTCGGACCATGGGTGGGCGGCATTATCGGAGGTCTTGGCCCGGCGTTGAGCGATCTGATTTCCGGTTATCCACAGTGGGCCATCTTCACGTTCGTCATCGATGGCCTGCAGGCCGTGCTCGTGGGCCTGCTCGTCAAGAAGTTCAATCCGGCGAACATCATCATCGGTTCGGTGATCGCAGGCGTATGGAAGGTGTTCGGCTATTTCATCGCAGGCGGAATCCTTTCCGGATTTGGCCCGGCGTTGGGTGAGATCGCGGGCAACTCCTTCCAGATGGCGGTGGGTCTGATTGTGGGCTTCGCGCTGTTCACCGCCGTTCGTCAGGCCTATCCGCCGCTGGTACGTTTGGGCAACCTCGGTATTAAGGCGGGGGAGTGATACATTAATATCATGTGAAGGCAGGCCCGTGGATTTGCCGATGAAAGGCGATTCCACGGGTTTTATTGTGAAATGCGGTTACCGGCTGCGGAAAAAAATGCGTGAAAGCACGGGGTGGGCGTCATGATTACGGTTCGCGACTTAGGATGGAAGTACGCGCCACTGACCGACGGGGGCAAGCCGGTGGAAAGTCTCAAGCGCGTCAGCTTCGACATCCGGTCCGGATCCTTCGTCGGCATCATCGGACCGACCGGAGCGGGCAAGTCCACGCTATGCATGGCATTGGCCGGCATCATTCCGAACCTGGCCGACGGCACCATGAGTGGCGTCGTGGAAGTTAACGGCATGAATACGAGCAGGCACTCCGTCTCGGCACTGTCGGAGCGCGTCGGCTACGTGCAACAGGATCCGGAAGCGCAGCTGTTCTGCTCGAGTGTCGAGGATGAGATCGCTTTCCCGCTGGAAAACCGCGGAGTAGCCCCAAACATCATCGACAAGCAGATCGACATCATGCTCGACTTAGTCGGCATGGCCGGATACCGCAAGCGTGTGCCGACCAGCCTGTCGGGAGGCCAGATGCAGCGCGTGGCCATCGCCGCCGCGCTCGCGGCGGAACCCGATGTGCTTATTCTTGACGAACCCACCGCGGCCCTCGACCCCGAAGGCAAGCAGGAAGTGTTCGACGTGCTCGACCGCATTCGCCAGACCCGTTCCATGACGGTGATCATGGCCGAGCAGGATACCGAACACATCGCCTACTGGGCCGATCAGGTGCTCTTCATGGTCAACGGTGAAGTGGTGCGCAATGGAGACGCCAGCCTATTTACCCGGGAACGTAGACTGTTGGAATCCTCCGGCGTGCGGGTGAGTGACGGACCATCTCCCGTCATCAAGGCGTTGCCGGCAAGGAACGACGCCAAGCCGAAGCATGCGATCATCAGTCTGGACCATGTGACGCACCGCTATGGGCAGGGCGGCAATGCGTCTCCCGCACTGGACGACGTCAGCTTGGATATCGAACAGGGCGCCTTCGTAGGGCTTATTGGGCGCAACGGGTCAGGCAAAACCACGCTCGCCAAGCATCTGAACGGGCTGATTCAACCCACGCAGGGAATCGTGAATGTGGATGGGCTCGACGTGTCGAAGCATAGCGTGGGCGAAATGGCCGCGCACGTCGGATTCGTATTCCAAAATCCCGACCATCAGATTTTCTGCTCCAGCACCAAAGAGGAGATCGCGTTCGGCCCGACCGCGCTCGGACTTGACGCGGCCACCGTGTTCAAACGTGTCGACGAAATGATGACATTGTTCGACCTGCACCGGTATGAGGACGTTTCGCCGGCCACGCTCGGCTACGGCGAACGACGTGCGGTGGCATTGTCTTCGGTGATCGCCATGCGTACGCCAATACTCGTCCTCGACGAACCTACGGCGGG
>ERZ772816.2689-NODE-2689-length-11324-cov-4.185376_pt1 | contig 11324 bp, 14 predicted proteins | sample MGYA00511359_ERZ772816 | MGnify/ENA primary metagenome ERZ772816 (study PRJEB29015, sample SAMEA2737710) | human gut metagenome | biome: human gut; feature: human-associated habitat; material: faeces | place: China | collected 2012 ...
TCAGAACGAAGGTTAGATCCTTTATTACGAAGATAAACAGCTTGTTTAATGAACACGGAAGAAGTTCAGGAAGAGCTGGACAAAAGGATTCCGAGTCCTCTTAATGACATTGTCAACTACAGTGTCCCTGCTACCTGCTGGCTGAGTACTCTGGTAAAGCTCGAAAACTTAAAAGAGACTTTCGGAGCGGAAGTCAGGGCGGGCTTATTGATGCACTAATCGTCCTTCTCAGGACTTTTGCAACATCCCCTTCCTTCGATGAATGTAGGATTCACCGGTGAACGCCCTAATTGGGCGCTGACCGATGAGGCTTAGGTCTCGAGATCGCCGGAAAGCCGAGCTATCGCTTTATCTTGTTGAAGAGTTCGCTGTGCGACCCGAGTCTTGATAAGATCAGCGTGTCTCCTTCAACCCTATAAATTAAGAGCCAATCGGAGGACAAATGAAGTTCACGATGAGGCACCCAATTTCCCACCAAAGGATGGTCATTCCACTTGGAATCGAGGCATTGAGCTTGTATTTGCCTCAGAGCCGCATTAAGAATATCCATATTTTTTCCGGACCTCCTAGCTCGCTTCAAGTCCTTTTTAAAGGAGGATGTTATTTTGACGAGCATTCTTCAGCTATTTCCTTGTCCACTTCGTTGAGAAGTTCTGAAAAAGATGAATAGGACTGCATATTTTCTGGCTTTTCCTTCATTGCCTTCAATGTCTCTTTATTTGGTACGTATGTACTGAAAGGGATGTCCCGTTCATTAACGAGCTTGGTCAAAGTCATCCGTACTAAGTCGGAAATGGAAAGACCCATGGCAGAAAGAATTTCGCTGGCTTCAGTTTTCAATTCTCTGTCAAGTCGAACACGGATAAAAGAATCGGCGGTACTCATAAGAATTCCTTTTAAAGAATGCCTACATTGTAGCACTGCTAAAAACAAACCTTTATATTGAGGGTGTTAGTTTTGACAACAGACCCATTATTGATAACGTAGGACACTTCTCCGGTCCCAAGAGAAGAAGTCTGAATTTTATTAAACAGTTTGGGATCGTCGTATAGGTCAATGGTTCTGAAGCTACCCGTGGTGCTTAATTTATTCTCTGTTGACCAAGTTCTATAAAGCGTAGTGTACGAGGAGACTAAACCTCCCGCATAATGAGTTGCGGTTAATTGTTCATCGGTAGCCGACCAATAATCCCTATCGTTGTCACCAAAGGAAAAACTGCTACCGTGGTGATTTACAAAATAGTCGTAATACCTATCATATTGACCACTATGAATTGTGGTATTAGAAGACTTTTCGCCGCCCAATGTTAATGAAGCTTGATTAATAGAGCCCAGATTCTCTGTTACAGAGCTTCCTTTTTCCAATTGAAGTGTTGCTGACAGTTGAACTGCTACAACACCGTTGCTGTTGGTAACACTGTTGTCTTTGACATCAACTACGGCTAGATTTGATAGTGTCGCTGCAGTACCTAAAATTGGCATTAGGCATGCAGCAACAGCAGACAAACGAAAAACTTTAGCCGTGTGCATGAATCCTTTGCCGACTGACAGAAATGAATAGCCTTGAACTGTAATGTTTGAGGATTTTTGGCTTGCAGAGTTAGCCACTTCGGAAACTGCCACGAAGCATCCCCTCGCTCGGTTCCATATTTTTTTGAAGATTTTGTTCATTGTTTAATTCCTTTTATAATTGTGGTTACAAAGTAACCACTTTTTAATGAGATACTGATATGCAAGCTCTTGCTAACGAAATCATCCGGGTACGCATCAACGAGCAACTCAAAAAAGATGCAACCTTGGTTTTGGACTCCATTGGATTAACGATGTCAGATGCAATCCGCATTTTTCTTATGCGTCTTGTTGACGAAAAAGCTTTGCCTTTTGAATTGAAAATGCCTAAACATTTAGACATTTCACAAATGAGCAGACAAGACATAGACCAAGCATTTGAAGCCAGTTTCAAAGATTTTGAGGAAGGCCGTTTTTGTTCGGCGGAAGAAGCTTTTTCACGCATTAAACACAGAGACATCAAATGATTTTTCAGGTTGTTATCTCTGAAAAAGCTCAGGAAGAATTGCAGGAAATCTACGACTACATCGCCGATACCGGATTTCCCCAAACGGCTGAGAAAGTAATTACAGAACTCAAAGAAGCCATATTTTCTCTTAGCTATATGCCTGAGCGTTGCCGTCTGTTTGATGTAGAACCTTGGAAGAGCAAGGGAGTAAGAATTAAAGTATCTGGCGCGTATGGTATTTATTACACGGTAGAACACGACGATACAGTCAGAATCCATCATGTATTTAATTGCCGGATGGATATTGCCCGACACTTTTTGTTCAATTGAATAACTCATAAGAAACCTCCAAATACAAACCGCTTAACTCAGAACTTCGTCAGAAGCACTGGGCAAAGCGGTTTCTTGTTGGACGCCTAGGAGAAAAAACTTGTCTTTAAATGCCTTAACCAAATCATCACGTTGTGTTTCCGTGAGATGAGCGTTGGTGACAATGACTTTGCCGCCTGTGAATTGGGTGTGATTTACTATCTCGTCCAGAACTTTTTGATTCTCAGGAACGTACTTACGGAAAAACTCAGTAAGTTGTTGACGCACTTCCTGGGGTTTTGTGCTTCCAAGGTCAACGACATTCAATCCGTCGATGTGGGAATCTTCAATTGAAAACAGCTTTGAACGGTCGGCTTGAAGAGTACCTGAAGATATTAAATGGCCTTTATCGCCGAATTGGAATTCTGACAGACGCAGCGTCCCAAGGTTATAGGCTGTACCTTCAAGCCTCAAGTTGTGGATCGTGAAATCACCAGAAGAAATCCTCAACGTTCCGTTGTTGACAACAGAAACCTTCCATGCATCACCGCCCGAGGCAACACCGTTTGCGCCAAACACCAAGGTCCCGTGATCTGCGGTAAAGGAACCTCCGCCGAGTTTTGTGTCTGCTCTTTCACCGAGTATTGCAAATACAGCTCCATTATTTACTGTAATTAATCCGGCATTGTCGATATTCTTAACGCCAAAATTTCTCTGAATATACCCACTTCCGATTGTTTGGTCTTGTTCTTCTGCGTTCCAGTTCAGAGTGTGAAAGAGGTAATCGGCTCGACCGTTTTCGTTGAAAACAGAATTGAGAACTTCGCTCGTCCAACCTCTTGATAGGTCGAGGCTGTTATCAACTGCAAGGTTTCCAGTGAATACGACATTTACGCTGGCACCGAACCTATTTTGTATCGCACTTACGGCTTGATTTCTGATGTTCTGGGTGTAATCACCTCCGACTTTTAAGGTTGCATTCCCAACCTGAAGACTGTTAGCTACAGAAGTGAGGCCGCCGAAAGACGCTTTCGTTCCGGCTGCATAAGATATGGCATTTAAATTGGCTAATGAGTGCAAATCTTTAACGCTAATATTCGCCGGTTTAGCGGAAGCTATTGACAAGAGACCATTTGCCGTTACATCCCCGCCGTTAATGATGACTTTACCCGGTCCTTCAATGTCTCCGATTGTTGTTGATCCGGAGTTTTGGGTGTAAGTATTGTCAGGATTGTCAAAATGGATTCTGTCCAATACAACGTTGCTTCCATTGTTAACCGCAGACCCAATAATTTTTTCTTTTCGGATACCGTTATCACCATTGATGCGACCGTCTGTGACATCAACGTTTCCTCTATCTGCATCCCCGGCTCCGCCATCTTTGTATCTTGTGTAACTGTAACTGACACTAACCGTATAACCGTCATCCAAGTCCTTTGCACAAGCAGCAATTGCTCTACACCGGCTCAGTTTTTCCTGTTCTCTTCGTTTATCGTCAGAATCGGATCTAATTTCGTATCTTCCAAGATGCCCTAATGAATAATGGTTTAAAACTTCCTTTTCAGAACTTGTAATATTCAGGACGTAAGTTCCAGACCCTACTTCTGTAGAAGGTTGGGATGCCGTAATCTCTGCCGAGATACTATTGGTTGAATTGGTTAAAACTGCAGCCAATATCAAACAGCTTGTCTTGCCTCCATTTTGGGAAAGTGAAGAGACTGCTTCCGATACAGCGACGAAACATCCTCTCTCTCGGTTCCAAATCTTTTTAAAGATTTTGTTCATCTGTTTTTTCTCCTAGGAAAAAGAAAATCAAACGTTTCGATCAGCACCGTCCCTCAACGGCGCTGGTGGAAACGTTCGAGGATTGGAGAAAAAACTTGTCTTTAAATACCTTTGTAGAAGCTCAAGCTTTCTTAAAGGAATTTTTGGTAAAAATAATTGTAAAAATAACGTTAGTACAGTGAATTCTCCCCGCCCTGACGGACGAGGGGTTCTCAGCGGTTGAGCTAAATGTCTTTAAGGAAGAGTAGGTTATGCGCAATCAGAACGGAACGGTTTCTTCTAAGAGCGGCCCGACGCGGGGCAGGTCTTTCCAGCAGGTGGTATATCCGGGACTTAAACGGGCGCGAGACATTGTCCAAGTACTTTTTCCTAATTTAGAAGCCGCAAAGCAAAGCGTATTTTTACCGTAACGCGTGTTGATTGAATCCATCAGTTCACAGATAATCTGCTGTTGTTCGGTTTCCGTCTCTTCAAAAAGATCCTTGGTGACAGCGTCTTTCGGGATGACTTCACCAACGTAGACGCCAGCGCGTTTATAGAGGCAGTCTCTGCGGTAAGTTTGATTGAGCAGCCGTTGGGCACAGTGAATGATCGTATTGGTGTCCGAGATCGGGTAGGGAAGTCCCACACACGGATAAGCCTGCTGTTGGACATCCTGAAGGCGGAAAGGATTCGTGTTTAAGACAATACCGACGGTGTGCGCCACCGTACCTTCGCGACGCAAGGTTCTTCCGCATTCCTGGGCATGGAACGTGATTGCGCCTAGCAAATCGTCTTTGTCGCAGACCAAATGACTGAAGCTGCGGCTTCTCATGATTTGCTGTCTTTTTGGTTTTACAAGTTCCAGTGGAATGCAGGACGTTCCCTGAAGTTCTCGTACTGTCATGGAAAGCGTAATGCCAAACCGATTTCGGATGGCCTCTGCATCTGCACGGGCTAAATCTAAGGCCGTCCGAATACCCATCTTTTCTAGGTGTTCCGTATAACGTCTCCCTACACCCCAAATTTCAGAAACTGGTTCGCAAGCAAGCGCTTTTGCCTGCCGCTGAGGCGTTAAGTCGAGCCAATTGCAAACGCCTTTTAGGCCGCCATAGTGTTTCGCTAAATGGTTGCAGTATTTGGCTAAAGTTTTTGTCGGCGCGATACCGACACACGTTGGAATTCCTACATCCTTAAATACTTTGTCTTTAATCCGAAAACCTAACTGGGTTAGATCAGTACCCAGACCTTCGTAGCCGCTCATGTTGGCGAAGCACTCATCAATACTGTACGGATTGCAGTCAACTTGGGAGGCGATGGTTGACATCATCCGCCCGGAGAGATTGGCGTAGAGTTCGTAGTTGCTTGAGAAAACGGCGACGTTTTCCCGTATACAGAATTCTTCGATCTGAAAGTACGGCTGGCACATTTTGATGCCGAGCTTTTTGGCTTCCTTCGATCGAGCAACGACACACCCGTCGTTATTACTGAGCACAATTACGGGACGGTCAGTTAAGTCCGGACGAAAAACTTTTTCGCAGGAGGCAAAGAAAGAGTTTCCGTCCACCAGCGCGAACACCTGCATACTTAGTTGCTTTTTATCGTGTACTTTACGACGCCGATAAAGCGCCATTCATCAAAATCTTTCGGGAGGATAGGTTTATAGATCGGGTTCGAGCTCTCGGGTAGTAGCCGCAGCCCTTTGTCGTCTTTCCTGTAGCGCTTAACGGTAAATTCGTTGTTAATGCTCATGATGACGATGTCTCCGTTCTTGGGTTCCGGCGAGCGATCGACGACCAAGAGGTCGCCTTCGTCCATACCGGCCAAGTCCATTGAGTCGCCTGTTACGTAGACGAAGAATGTTGAGGCAGGATTGGAGACTAAGTATTCATTCAGATCCAGTGACTTGTCTACATAGCTTTCTGCCGGAGACGGAAAGCCGGCCTGAACGCCGCATTCGTAAACTGGAATGCTCAGGTGCGTCGGATTCATGGCCGGAACAAGGATCTGGTCTGTGTCGAGGGTACGAGCAGGTTCTGCGACACGTTCAAGTTCACAGCGAAGCCATTTTGCGCCGCCTAACTGTTTGAAAACCGGAACCAATTTGTCCGTGAGGCAGACAGAAACCCGTTTTGTACTGCCGAGACCTTTGCGGCCTGCACCTTCGCGAGCGCCGCCACGGTTTTCTTTTTTAGTTGTTTTATCCATGATGAAATAAAAAGAGGAAAATTTTTGAAATAATAATACTATTTCAAAAATCATATTGTCAATTTTTGCATAATTTCTGTGAAATAGTCCCATACTCGGGCGGGGAGAATTCGCAGCTAAAAATGATTAAAATAGAAGCTGGCAATTGTAAGTCTCCATAAGACTTGAGGGTCGAAACAAATTCCAGAACCTGATTCTTGTTTCGGCCCTTTTTCATTTATACCCAGTTAAAAATTTTCCTTCATTCCGTAGTGCTTCTTTTTGCCGTCGGCTTTTTTCCCTTATTGTCCTTGAGTCCAGATAGAATCTACACATCTTGATTAACTCTTTAGCTCAACCGCCGGGAAACCCTCGTCCGACAGGACGGGGATGAAAGGCGTTTGATTTTCCTTGATTGCGTACATATTTTTCCAAGGTTTCAATGGTGACACCTCCAGCCGATGCGGCAAAATAAGAGGCTGACCAAAAAGAACCGGAGGCTGAATAAGTTCTTAAAAACGGGAATCTCTTAAGTACTGCTCCCGACGAGCGACTTTTAAGCAAGCAAACGGCTTTTGCTGCTGACAAGTCGGGCGGGAATCTCAGAAGCAAGTGAATATGGTCTGCCTCTCCGTTGATTTCGATGGGAGAGCAGCCTATTTTTTCGGCCTCATACCTCAAAGTATCAATGGTATAAGCCAAGACATCACGAGTCATTTTCTTTCTCCGATACTTTGTTGTAAAGATCAGGTGAATGACAATGTTTGAAACCGAGTGTCTTTTTCTCAAAAGTTCCGAAGTCTTCGTCATAAAATGTAGCCGAGAGGCCAAAGATGTTAATAGCAACGAAAGTAAGACTGTATCCGACATCCGAACAGAGGCGTTTTATAAACGGCCAATTCGGAGCGGTGCGCTTCTGCTACAACAAAGCCGTTGCTCTGAAGCGGGACCTCTACCGAAAGAAAGGCATCTCGCTGTCGGTTAACAAAGAGATTAAACCTCTGTTGTCCGTTGCCAAGAAGTCAAGAAAGTACAGGTGGCTCTCGCAATACGACTCCATAAGCCTTCAAGAAGCAGTTCGGCACGCGGATACTGCCTACAAGCGATTTTTCAAGAAAGAGGCTCGATTTCCGCAATTCAAAAGTAAACGGAACAGACAAAGCAGTTATCACTGCACCTCTTTGTCCGTTGGAAAAGACTTCATCAAGATTCCGAAGTGCGAGCCGATTAAAGCAGTAATCCATAGGCAGATACAAGGTAAGGTCAAGAGCATTACCGTATCCCGCGACCGAGTGGGCGACTACTTTGCTTCCATACTGAGCGAAACGCCGGAGAAGGTTCCCGACAAACCGACGGAAGTCGAAGAGTCTAAGGTGATCGGCATTGATCTCGGAATAAAGGACTTTCTGACAGACTCTTTCAACAGAACCGTTGACAATCCCAAGGAACTCAAAAGCGCACTGAAGGAATTGGAAAAAGCGCATAAGGAAGTCTCCCGCAAGGTAAAAGGAAGCAGAAGGAGAAGCAAGGCGGTAAGCTGTCTGGCAAAAGTTTATCGGAAAGTCTCTCGCAAACGCGAGGATTTCCAGCACAAGGTCTCGAAGCGATTGATTGACGAAAACCAAGCGGTCATCGCAGAGAGTTTAAAAATCAAAAACATGATGCATAATCGCAAACTCGCTCGGGCGATAGCAGATGCCGGCTGGGGCGGATTTTTGTCCAAGCTCAAGTACAAGGCGGAAAGAAGCGGAAAGTTCTTCATACAAACGGACACATTTTTCCGTCCTCGAAGACTTGCCCGCGATGCCGATACAAGTTTGACGGATTGACTCTTGCCATGAGGCAGTGGATTTGTCCGAAGTGCGGCGGTTTAAACCTGCGGGATTATGCAGCCGCGATAAATATCAAACGAGAAGGCATTGTGCAGTTAAAGGCGGCAGGGCTTGCCGTCTTGCGGCGATAAGCCGAAACTCATGGAGGCTCTGTAAGACCTTTCAACCGAAAGGCTCGAGCCGTCGAAGTGAGAAGCCTCGCCCGATTAGGGCGGGGAGAGGTCACTTGTGGCGTATACGGCTTTCGGACTTTTCGTTTTGCATGACGAAAAGACAGTCAAATTGTCTTGGTATGCTTATGGAACTCTCGAGACTCTTGTCATCCTTTCGATTATTGTGTCTTTTAAACCCTGGTAACAGAAAGACCACTGATTTCTATGTGGGTCAACATTTTTTTTTGTACCAAAAATTGGGAGGTTATTAAATGATGGAAACACCGGAACAATTCGGCATTAAAGATTCAGAGAGGACTCGCTGTGAGATTTGGACTCGCGTTATGGGATACCACCGGCCGATTTCCTCTTTCAATATAGGTAAACAAGGGGAAGCAGCAGAACGTAGGTATTTTTCTGAGAAAAAATGTTATAGAGAATTTCAGGTAAGGCAAAAAGAGAAGCAAATTTGATATACAGAATGAGAAAAAGCTTCTATAATTCGGGCTAAGCGTACCTCACACAGCTCTGGCCTTTTGGTTTATCTGCAACAAGTGAGGTCTTTTTTTTATCCGGAGAATGAAAATTCATTTCAACAAGCCACCGTTACCTGTTGAAGAACAAGTCAAACTCCTCCAATCGCGAGGATTAATTGTCCCTGACTCTCAGAGGGCTTCTCGGTATCTTCTCAGCATCGGGTATTACCGCTTCAGTGCTTACTGTATTCCGTTCGAATATTGCCGGGGGGAAATTCATCAGTTTAATGCGAATGTCAACTTCGATGATGTTTTAGAGCTATATATTTTTGACAGAAAACTTAGATGTTTGTTTTGGGAGGCTTTGGAACGTGTTGAGATTCACATTCGCACACAATGGGTCTATGAATTGACAACGCTGACGCAAGATCCGTTTGCCCATTTAAATTCAAATAATTTTTCAAGTAGGAAAAAACATTTGGAAGACTTGGACAAATTGAGAAATGAAATAAACAGGAGCAAGGAAGAGGTTTTTGTGAAACATTTTTCTGAAAACTACGAAGAAGAAACCCCACCTTTATGGGCATGCGTTCACTTGATGACACTTGGTGAACTGATTCATTGGGTTCAGAATACTCATGCTTCTGACGTTAAAAATAGGATGGCTAGATCGTTTGGTTTTGCCAAGTATTACCCTTTTGGTAGTTTTGCAGTTGCTCTCACTGAATTGAGGAATGTGTGTGCGCATCATGTGAGACTTTGGAATCGTTGCTTTATGAAGTCACCAAGGTTGGTGAAGAAACTAACAGTACGAGGCTTCGAAGAATTTCTGCCCATTGAGTCAAGTAATAAACTCTACATTTTTGCAGTTCTTTTGGCCGCTATGCTTAAAGCAGATAATCCTAAGACCACATGGCCGACGAGGTTGGGGGATCTGTTATCAACAAGAAAGCAGAGCCAACTAGAAGCTATGGGCTTCCCGGATAACTGGAAAGAGTACGAAATTTGGGGTCAGGTTGGAAGAGCCTGATAACACCAGCATATATTTGTTTAGAGATAGGGAAGATCGCCGATTTCTTGGGTGAACGGCGGTAAGGGGCTTAAAGAATCCCTAGTACTCTAAGCTTTAACAGATCACAATAGGGAAAAGTTTGCCCGAAGAAAGAGATTAAGGCTGTGAGAAGGACTGGACTGGGTTCATCGAGCTGCACAGTCCGTCGAAAAATGAATGTCAAGGTAAAAATAATGAAAACGGTTTTTAAAGCCCCAGTTTTTTCATTATTGGTACTATCTATCAAAGTAAGTCAAAATTCTGCGCTTCGTAGTTTTAATGAATTTTTTTGTCGAATACGTAGTGCTACGCGCCAAGACTTAATTTCAGCAATTAAGGCTTAGTGAAAGTGTGACAATTTCCTCAAGTAAAAATAAGTGTCATTATGTGTACCTGAGAAAATGTCTGAAAAAAGTTCTAACTTTGAAATAATTGAGGCCGAAGATCGCAATTTTTCGCTCGGCTCTTCTGGTATTAACGAAAATGCTTTAAAAAATCCTGCCTTTGTTTATTTAACTTCTCTGGGAAGCAAATTTTCAAGAAACGGGATGAAAAATGCTTTGCTGCGTTTCGCAAAATTTTTTGGCTTCCAAAATCTGGAAACAGTTCCTTGGGCAAGAATTAACGTTGCTTCTATCAACCTTTATAAAACTCAGTTGCTGAAGGAAGGACGAAGCCCAAACACAATCAAAACTTCAGACTCTTCGAGAAACTTGACCGCTTCTCGGCACTCTGCAGATCGATCCTTACGGTTGATGAAGGCATAGGTATCGAAGCGGCCACCACAGTTTTTTACCGTTTCCATAACGGCCTCAAGACGCGCCAAGCTCCACACGTCATAAGCACGCGGGAGAATGGGTACAACGAGCTTGTCGGCCCCAAGAAGAGCAACACGCATCGTCTCAGTGTCTCGCCCACCACAGTCGATAATAATGTCGTCCCAAATCTTGGCCTGACTGTTCAATTGGCTCACCAGCTGCTTGCCTGAACTGTACGCAGAACAGGCCAAGTCGGGTTTAAGGCCTAGTTCACCTCTGATGCTGATCGTGTCAAGCGATGACTGCTGCTCGTCAGCATCCACAAGCCACACCTTTCGCTCTGGATGAGCGATCTACCGCTGCAAGGCAACTTGCGTAGCCGTCGTGGTCTTGCCAGTGCCGCCTTTAATGTGAGCTATGACAACAATCATCTTGCTTCCTCCTTCCGGTTCAAATCAGTGCAATTTTATCACAAAGTCCAGCATTACTTTTCATACTCAAAGTATTACTTTTTATACACAATACATACGCTTTTTATACGTTCACTGCTCGGTTTGTACACCCCATAGGTCGCTTGGTTCGCGTTACGACGCAGTGGCTTTAACTCATTCGGCTGCCTCAATCATCTCTTCACCGTTGCTCGGGTCAAGTCCGGAAGACCATTTAATGGAGAGGACCCGCTCAAGCGGGGAGTAGTAGGCCGTTCATTGGCCAGAGAGGCCTTTTCCGGTCTGCAGCCAAGCGAATGCTCATCTCTGTGGAGAGAAAAGCGTTTCCCC
>ERZ772816.2693-NODE-2693-length-11311-cov-3.835377_pt1 | contig 11311 bp, 7 predicted proteins | sample MGYA00511359_ERZ772816 | MGnify/ENA primary metagenome ERZ772816 (study PRJEB29015, sample SAMEA2737710) | human gut metagenome | biome: human gut; feature: human-associated habitat; material: faeces | place: China | collected 2012 ...
CTTCAACGCCAAGCCCGAGACTCAGATGGAATTTGACCTGGGCCTGGCCGTCCGGGAGGACAGCGAGAACCCGGTGTACTATGTGCAGTATGCCCACGCCCGGATCTGCACCCTGCTGAAGGCCCTGGAGGCGGAGGGCTACACCGTCCCTGCCGCCGGAGAGGTGGACTTCTCCCTGCTGTCCGGCGAGGCGGAGCAGGCCCTCATCAAGAAGATCGCCGCCTACAGCCAGGTGGTGCGCCTGGCCGCCCGGGACTATGACCCCAGCCATATCAACCGCTACCTGACGGAGCTGGCCGGGGACTTCCACCGGTTCTATACCGCCTGCCGCATCAAGGGCGAGGAGCGCCCGGTGCTGCTGGCCCGGCTGAAGCTGGCGGATACCGCCCGGTCCGTGCTGAAAAACGCCATGACCCTCATCGGCTGCACCGCCCCGGAGAAGATGTGAGTGTGACAGAGCATAACAAAAAGGAAGCCGTCAGGCTTCCTTTTTGTTATGCGTGGTATTCCGGGCCGCGGCCCTGATAGATGTCCTGCATCTCCCGGTCGATCTCGCTGATGGCCTCGCTGCATAGCCGCAGCCGTGCGGCGTCGGAATCGGAGAAATTGCGGTCGGATTTATACCGCAGCTCATGCTCCAGACTGGCCCACATATCCATGGCAATGGTACGCAGCTGGATCTCCACCGGCAGATGCAGCGTCCCCTCGGAGATGACGATGGGTACGTCGATGATGAGGTGCAGACTGCGATAGCCGGATTCCTTGGGCTGCTGGATGTAGTCCACCTCCCGCAGCACCTTGAAGGATTCGGATCGGGTCAGCAGGCTGCGGAGATAGTAGATGTCATCCAGATAGTTGCAGATGACCCGGATACCGGCTACGTCCTGTATGTAGGCATAGATATTGTCGATGGTGACGTCGTAGCCCCGGCGGCGCAGCTTATCGCTGATGCTCTCCAGCGTCTTGATGCGGTACTCGATGTGGTGAATGGGAGAATGGTCGTACAGACTGGCGAACTCCTCGTCCAGGATCTCCATCTGGGTCACGGCCACCTTCAGGGCGCTGCGGTACAGGTGATTCACCCGTACCATGCCCTGAGCCAGCTCCCGCTGCTCCGGCGTAGCGCCGGAGGGAATGGGGATATCCTTGAGACGGATGCTGCCGCTCTTTTCGATCATCATGGGACAGAAGCCTCCTTATGATACGTTCCGTTAATAAAGTTTATTTTAGCACATAGGTGTGAAAAAATTATGAACGAAGGGGAAAACGTTGTATAAATTTCACAGAAAGAATCCCTGTGGACGGCCAACCCGTGGCCCATGCAGCAGCGTCCCCAAAAACCTCCCCCATGCAGCGGACTGCATGGGGGAGGTGCAGAAAAATTCAAATCACTTCTTCCGGGCGTAGGGGGTATTCTCCAGCGGCAGGGTCAGGCGGCGCTGTCCGTCCAGCCGGAAGTAGGCGTCAGCAATGGCGGGAGCCGTGGGAATGGAGGGGATCTCTCCGATGCCGATGGCCCCTCCGGCCACCTTCAGGCCGGGCTTCTCCACCACAATGGCCTGAATTTCCGGCGGGATCTGGTTGGCACGAAACAGACCCAGCATACCGTATTTGGCGGTAGGCTTGCAGTTTGCGTCGATGGGATACTGCTCCGTGAGCGCATAGCCCAGACTCATGACCACACCACCCTCGATTTGTCCCTCACAGCTGAGGGGGTTCACGGCCTTACCCACATCGTGGGCGGCCACCATCTTTTTGACACGGCCCGTCTCCCGGTCCAGAATACACATCTGCGTGGCATAGCCGTAGGCCACATGGCTGACGGGGTTTGGCACATCGGCCCCCAGGGGGTCCGTTTTGGCCAGATACTCGCCGTAGAACTCCTGCCCCACCAGATCATGGAGGGTCTTGCCCGCCAGCGCCGCCGACAGCTTTTCGCAGGCCCGCCGGGTGGCCTCACCGGTGACCAGCGTCTGGCGGGAGCCGGAGGTGTCGCCGGAGTCCGGGGCGATCCATGTGTTGCTGCGCTCATAAACGATGTTGTCCCGGTGCAGCCCCGTATTGGTGACCACCACCTGCACCAGCACGGTACCCAGCCCCTGCCCGATACAGGAGGCGCCGGAGTAGATATGCACCTTCTCGTCCGCCTCCACGATCAGCTTGCAGCGGCCCCAGTCGGGAATACCTACGCCCACACCGGCATTCTTCATGGCGCAGGCGATGCCCACCGGATCGCCGTTTTTGACGGCCTCGTCATAGGCGGGCTTGATAGCCTCCAGCGTCTCCGCAAGGCCGGTGGAATCGTCCACGATCTGGCCGTTGGGCAGCACACCGCCGGGGCGGATGGCGTTGCGGTAGCGGATCTCCCACGGACTGATGCCCACCAGATCCGCCATCTCGTTGAGCAGCGTCTCCGTGCAGAAGCAGGTCTGGGTGACACCGAAGCCCCGGAAGGCCCCGGCAGGGGGGTTGTTGGTATAGTAGGCGTGGCCCTCGATCTCGAAATTCTCATAGGCGTAGGGTCCGGCGGCGTGGGTGCAGGCCCGCTCCAGCACCGGCCCGCCCAGAGAGGCGAAAGCACCGGTATCGGATACCACGCTGGCCTTGACGCCCTGAATGATGCCGTTTTCGTCGCAGCCCATGGTGAAGTCCATGTCAAAGCTGTGGCGCTTGGGGTGAATGAGGATGGATTCCTGCCGGGTGAGCTTCACCTTCACCGGCACACGGGCCACATAGGCCAGCAGCGCCGCATGGTGCTGCACGGACATATCCTCCTTGCCGCCGAAGCCGCCGCCCACCAGCATATTCTGTACCTGACAGTGCTCATAGTCCACTCCCAGCATGGAGGCGCACTCGTGCATGGTGGTGTGGGAGCTCTGGTCGGTGGTCAACAGCTTCACGCCGCCGTTTTCCAGCGGCAGCGCCACGCAGCACTCCGGCTCCAGAAAGGCGTGCTCCGTCCACGGGGTGTGGAAATGCTGCGTAAGGACGTATTTGGAATGGCGGATGGCCTCCTCGGCGTTACCACGGGAGACGTGCTTGTACGCCTGCACGTTGCTCTCCTCCTCTTCAAAGACCAGCGGCGCATCCGGCGCAGCGGCCTCCTCCGGGTTGTGGACGGCAGGGAGGACCTCATACGCCACCTTCACCAGCTTCTTGGCCTCCTCCAGCGTCTCCCGGTCACGGGCGCACACCAGAGCCACGGCGTCGCCCAGATAGTGGGTGATCTCACCGATGCCGATCATGGTGGGCTGATCCTTTTTCAGGTGGCCCACATTCACCTTGCCGGGGATGTCCTTCTGGGTCAGAACGCACACCACACCGGGCAGTGCCTCCGCCTCGCTGGTATCGATGGACAGCACACGGGCACGGGCATACTGGCTGCGGACGGCACTGCCGTAGCACATCCCATCCATGTACACGTCGTCGGGGTACTGGCCGTAGCCCAGTACCTTCTCCGCCACGTCCAGCCGGTGGACCCGGCTGCCCATCTGCCAGTCATCGGCGGCAGGCTGCGGCAGCTTCCCCTCCCGGAAAATTTTACCCGCCAGCAGGATGCCGTCGATGATCTTCACATAGCCGGTGCAGCGGCAGATGTTGTTGCGGATAGCGAAGGCCGCCTCCTCACGGGTGGGGTCGGGGTTTACATCCAGCAGCGCCTTAGCGGAGATAACCATGCCGGGGATGCAGAAGCCGCACTGCACGGCCCCCGTCTCACCAAAGGCAAAGACGTAGACCTGCTTCTCCCAGTCGGAGAGTCCCTCCACTGTGACGATGGTCTTGCCCTCCAGCTTGTCTGTTTGCGGTACGCAGGCCTTGGTGGGCTTGCCGTCAATGAGGACGTGGCAGGTGCCGCAGGCACCCTCGCTGCATCCGTCCTTCACAGAGGTCAGGTGCAGGGTATCCCGCAGATAGCGGATGAGTTTTTGATTTTTCTCCACGGTGACGGGGTGACCGTTGACGATAAAGCTGGCCATGACGTGTCTCCTTCTGCGAAATTGCGCTGATTTTATCGGAATTGCACATGATATCCGGAGATATTATACTATATTTTTGTTGCCTACGCAAGCTGGGACAGGGAAAAGCCTGATTCTATTTGGAGAATAACCCTTTCCCTTCCTAGAGCGGCAGGAGAGGGGCATACACACAAAACACCGCCCCATCCCGGCTTTGCCGGATGGGGCGGTGTTTTCTTACAGCTCCAGCTCGTAGTAGCCCGCCACGTCCATGCTCTGGGTCAGAGCCTCCAGCTGCGGCCGCAGGGACAGCTCCGCCCGCCATGCAAGGCCGCAGTCGGCGGTGATGGTGCGGGGGACGGGGATCAGACGCCCTGCAAGGCCCGCCTCCTGACACCGCTGCTCCATGGCCATGGCCTCGGAGGTGGTGTGGAAGGTGATAAGAAGCCAACGCTTTTTTTCGATCATTCTGCAACACTCCTGACTGCCGCAATGGCGGCCTGTGTTTCCTCCTCCGTGTTGAACCAGCCGAAGCTGAACCGCACGGCCCCCTGTGCCATCGTACCCAACGCCCGGTGCAGCCGGGGGGCGCAGTGTGCGCCGGGCCGGGTGGCGATGGAGAACTGCTCCGCCAGCACGTCACTGACCTGAGATGAGTCATAGTCCCGGATATTCAGAGACACCACCGGCGCCCGGTCCCATGTGGTGAAGTCGCCGTATACGGTGACGCCGGGGATGGCGGACACCCCCTCGTAAAACTGCCGGGCCAGCGCCTGCTCGTGGCTGCGGATGGCCTCCAGCCCCGTCTCCTCCAGATAGTCCAGCGCCGCCGACAGCCCGGCGATGCCGTGGCCGTTGAGGGTGCCGGCCTCCAGCCGGGTGGGGTACTGGGGCGGCTGCTGAGGCAGATACGTCTGCACACCGGTACCGCCCACCTTGAAGGGGCGGATGTCCACCCCCGGAGCGATGCACAGTCCGCCGGTACCCTGCGGCCCCAGCAGGCTTTTGTGACCGGTGAAGCACACCACGTCGATGCCCATGGCCTCCATGTCGATGTCGAACACCCCCGCCGTCTGGGAGGCGTCCACCACCAGCAGCAGGCCGTGCTCCTTGGCAAAGCGGCCGATGGTTCGGATGTCCAGCAGATTCCCCGTCAGGTTGGAGCCGTGGGTGCAGACGATGCCCCGTGTGTTGGGCCGCAGCAGGCGGCGGAAGTCGTCGTAGTCGATGCAGCCTTGCCGGTCCGCCGGCAGGAAGTCCACCTCCACCCCCTCCAGCCGGTACAGGGGCCGCAGCACGGAATTGTGCTCGCAGTCGGTGGACAGCACGTGGTCACCGGGGGCGAACAGACCGCCGATGGCGATGTTCAGGGCCTCGGTGGAGTTGCAGGTGAACACCACCCGCTCCGCAGCGGAGCAGCCCAGCAGCCTGGCCAGCTGCTCACGGGTGCGGTAGATGACCCGTGAAGCGTCCAGCGCCTCCTGATGGGCGCTGCGCCCGGAGTTGCCCATGGTGGCCAAAGCCCGCACCACCGCCTCCGCCACACAGGGGGGCTTTTTCAGGGTGGTGGCGGCATTATCCAGATAGATCACAGCAGGAACCGCCTTTCTGTCCCCGAAGGGACGCTTTTATCCGCAGAGTTTTTCCTCACAGGGGCCTTCTGCCCGCAGGGGGCAGTTTCATTCCATCTGATTGTATCACAGTTCAGGAAAAATACAATCTTTTCATACAATATTTGATGAAAATTTCTACGGACACGGAGACTGTTTGTACGCCAGAGCCGTCCACCGAGCGTGTGTTCCATGAACGGGTACGGATATCCCCCTGCCGGGAAGGACAGGGGGATACGGAACATACTCAGGCGAAGAACTGGCTCAGCAGGGACAGCACCTCCGTCTTGCCGTCGCCCTTCTCGGCGGAGAAGGGGACCAGCGGCGTGTCGGGGGGAAGCTCCAGCGTCTGGCGGATGATCTCCAGATTGGGCTCTACTTCCCGCTTTTTCAGCTTGTCCACCTTGTTGGCCACCACCAACATGGGGCAGCCTGCCTCTTTGAACCAGTCGCACATGGTTACGTCGTCCGCTGAGGGCTTGTGCCGGGCATCTACGATGAGGATTCCCAGCGAGATAAGCCCCGGCTCCTGAAAGTAGCTCTCCATCAGGCGGCCCCAGCGCTCCCGCTCCTCCTTGCTGACCTTGGCATAGCCGTAGCCGGGCAGGTCGGTAAAGTAGAGCTTGCCGTCGATGCGGAAGTAGTTCACCTGAGAGGTCTTGCCGGGGGTAGCGCCCACCCGTGCGAAGTTCTTCCGGTTCAGCAGCCGGTTGATGACGGAGGACTTGCCCACGTTGGAGCGCCCGGCAAAGGTCACCTGGGGCCGACCGTCCCGGATAAAGGCGTTTTGGGTGGTGGCGGACAGCACGAACTCCGCCTTGTTGAAGTTGATGGTCATGATGGCCTCCTTCTCTGACTGCCTCAGACCCGCAGGGCCGGGGCAGCCGGTTCCATGGGCAGGGCGGTCATATGCTCCACCGCCGACACGGCAGGGGAGGGGACCAACGCCGCCGCAAACACCTGATCCACGCTCTCCACCGGCACGAAGTGCAGGGCCGCCCGGACGGTCTGGTCGATCTCCTCCAGATCCTTGACGTTGTCCTTGGGGAGGATCACCGTGCGGATGCCGCTGCGGAGAGCGGCCATGGTCTTTTCCTTCAGTCCGCCGATGGGCAGCACCCGGCCTCGCAGTGTCACCTCACCGGTCATGGCCACATCGCCCCGAACCTTCCGTCCCGTCAGGGCGGAGAGCATGGCGGTGGTGATGGCGATGCCGGCGGAGGGGCCGTCCTTAGGTACCGCACCCTCCGGGAAGTGGACGTGGATGTCACGGGTTTTGTAAAAGTCCTTCTCGATGCCCAGCTCGCCGCACCGGCTCCGCAAGCACGTCAGCGCCGCCCGGACGGACTCCTGCATGACGGTACCCAGATTGCCGGTGAGCTCCAGCTTGCCGGAGCCCTCCATGACGCCGGCCTCCACCTCCAGAATTTCGCCGCCTACCTCGGTCCAGGCCAGGCCGTTCACCACGCCCACCTGATTCCGTGTGCTATGTACGCCGTCCTGATAACGCACCACGCCCAACAGCTCCCGCAGGGAGTCGGGGGTCACATCCACCCGCTTCTCCCCACCGTCCACCAGACGCATGGCGGTCTTGCGGCACACCTTGCCCAGCTGCCGCTCCAACAGTCGAACGCCGGATTCTCTGGTATAGCCGGAGATGATCTGCCGGATGGCGTCGTCCGACAGGCGCAGCTGGGTCTTTTTCAGCCCATGCTCCTTCATCTGCCGGGGCAGCAGATAGCGCTTGGCGATCTGCAGCTTCTCCTCGTCGGTGTAGCTGGTGAGCTCGATGACCTCCATCCGATCCAGCAGGGGCCGGGGAATGGTGGAGGTGGTGTTGGCGGTGGTGATGAACAGTACCTGACTCAGATCCACCGGGATCTCCAGATAGTGATCCCGGAAGGCGTAGTTCTGCTCGCTGTCCAGCACCTCCAGCAGGGCGGAGGCGGGATCGCCCCGCATATCGCTGCCCAGCTTGTCGATCTCGTCCAGCACCAACAGGGGATTCATGGAGCCGCTGCGGGAGATGGCGTCGATGATGCGGCCCGGCATGGCGCCGATGTAGGTCTTGCGGTGACCCCGGATGTCCGCCTCGTCCCGGACGCCGCCCAGACTCAGCCGGGCCATCTTCCGGTGCAGGGCCTTGGACACCGACAGGGCGATGGAGGTCTTGCCCACGCCGGGAGGCCCCACCAGACAGAGGATCTTCCCCTTGGAGTCGGGACTCAGCTGTCGCACCGCCACGAACTCCAGAATACGCTCCTTCACCTGCTCCAGACCGAAGTGATCCCGGTCAAGGATGCGCCGGGCCTGCGCCACGTCCGCCCGGTCACGGGTGTACTTGCCCCACGGCAGCTCCAGACACACGTCCAGATAGTTGCGGATGACGGAGCCCTCGGCGCTGCCGAAGGGCTGCTTGGCCAGCCGGTCTACCTCCTTCATGAGCTTGCGGTGCAGCTCCTCCGGCAGGTGCAGGGCGGTGATGCGGGCCTCATAATCCGACAGCTCCTCGTCGCCGTCCTCTCCCAGCTCGTGCTGCAGCACCTTCAGCTGCTCCCGGAGGATCATATCCTTCTGGACCTGCGCCACCCGCTGGCGCACCTTCTGCTCCATCTCGAACTCCAGACCCATGACGTCCACCTCGTGGGTGAGGATGTCATTGACCAGCTGGAGCCGCTTCACCGGGTGCAGTTGATCCAGTACCCGCTGCCGGTCCTGATGCCGCAGGGTCAGGTTCTGGGCGATGAAATCCGCCAGACGGCCGGGGTCACGCTGATCCAGCACCTGCGCCACCACCTCGTCGGACATCTGGGGAGACAGCTCCTTATAGGCACCGAAGATGGCGTAGGTCTGCCGCAGCAGCGCCTCCGTGTGGGAGGTGCTGCGGTAGGGGGCATCCTCCAGCAGCTCCACATTGGCCTGCAAAAACGGGGAGGTCTGCCACAGACGATGCAGTCTCGCCCGCTGCTCACCCTCCACCAGCACCCGTACCGTGGTCTCGGAGGTCTTGATGATCTGGAGCACATGGCACACCGTGCCGATCTCGTAGAGATCCTGCTCCTCTGGCTCGGAGACGCCGATCTTCCGCTGCGTCACCAGAAACAGACGACGGTCGCCTTCCATAGCGTTGTCCAGCGCAAAAATGGAAATCTCCCGCTCCACGTCGAAGCTTACAGTTTCGCCGGGGAAGGCGGTCATGCCCCGCAGCGCCAGAACGGGGATATTGATGGTATTCATAACTGGTCTCCTTTGCTGTGGAAAAGAGGAGAGACGAACGGGTTCGCCTCTCCTCATGATTCGTTAGGATGCCGGGGCGGAGGGATCGTGCTCCGCCTTGCCGTCACGGGTGCGGCCGGGCCGCTCCGTGCGCTGGGGATCACGGGTGATCTCCGGCTCTCCGGTCTTTAGGACTGCCTCCGGTGTGATGGTCACACGGGTGATGGTGGGGTCAGAGGGGATCTCGTACATGATCCTGGTGAGAAGTCCCTCCATCACGGCCCGCAGGCCACGTGCGCCGATGTTCCGCTGAATGGCCTGATCGGCCACGGCGTCCAGCGCCTCCGGCTGGAATACCAGCTCCACATCGTCATACTCCAGCAGCTTCTGATACTGCTTCACCAGTGCGTTTTTCGGCTGGGTGAGGATCTGTACCAGATCATCCCGGCCCAGACCGTTGAGGGTCACCATCACCGGCATACGGCCTACCAGCTCCGGGATGATGCCGAATTTCAGCAGATCGTGGGGCTGGACCTCCTTCAGCAGCTGGCCCGTCCGGCGCTCAGCCTTGCTCTCCACCACGGCGTCGAAGCCGATGCCCTTGCGGTCGGTGCGCTGCTCGATGATCTTCTCCAGACCGTCGAAGGCGCCGCCGCAGATGAAGAGGATGTTGTGGGTGTCGATCTGGATGAACTCCTGATGGGGGTGCTTGCGCCCGCCCTGAGGCGGCACGTTGGCCACGGTACCCTCCAGAATTTTCAGCAGTGCCTGCTGCACGCCCTCGCCGGACACGTCACGGGTGATGGAGGTGTTCTCGCTCTTGCGGGCGATCTTGTCGATCTCATCCACATAGATGATGCCCCGCTCTGCCAGTTCCACATCGAAATCCGCCGCCTGCAAAAGCCGCAGCAGGATGTTCTCCACGTCGTCGCCCACATAGCCCGCCTCGGTGAGGGTGGTGGCATCGGCAATGGCAAATGGCACCTTCAGCACACGGGCCAGCGTCTGGGCGAACAGCGTCTTGCCGGAGCCGGTGGGGCCGATCATGAGGATGTTGCTCTTCTGCAGCTCCACATCCTCGCCGCCGCCGAAGAAAATGCGCTTATAGTGGTTGTATACCGCCACCGACAAAGCCACCTTGGCATCCTCCTGCCCGATGACGTACTGATCCAGCACCTCCCGGATCTCACGGGGGGTGGGCAGCTGATCCATCGTCTGCACGTCCTCCCCCATGCCGGGGGTGTAGCCGTCGTCCAGAATGGACATACACAGCTGAACGCACTCGTCGCAGATGCGAACGCCGCCGGGGCCCTGGATCATACGATGTACCTGCCCCTCCGGCTTGCCGCAGAAGGAGCAGCGCAGATTTTTCTTGTCTTCTGCCATGATTTACCTCTTGAAAATGACCTTGTCCACCAGACCGTAGTCACGGGCCTCCTCAGCGGTCATCCAGTTGTCCCGCTCGGAGTCCAGCTTCACCTGCTCCGGGGTCTTGCCGGTGTTTTCGGAGAGGATCTTGTTCATCCGCTGCTTGATCTTCAGAAAATGCTCCACGTCGATCTCCATATCCGTGACCTTACCCTGGGTCCCGGCGGAGGGCTGGTGGATCATCACCTCGGCATTGGGCAGGGCGATGCGCTTGCCCTTGGCCCCGGAGGACAGCAGGAAAGCGCCCATGCTGGCCGCCATGCCGATGCAGATGGTGGACACGTCGCATTTGATAAACTGCATGGTATCGTAAATCGCCATGCCGGCGGAAATGGAGCCGCCCGGGCTGTTGATATACAGATGGATATCCTTATCGGGGTCCTGCCCTTCCAAATACAACAGCTGAGCCACCACCAGCGAGGCGGTCGCGTCGTTGACCTCATCCGACAGCATGATGATACGCTCGTTGAGCAAACGGGAAAAAATGTCATAGCTGCGTTCACCGCGGCTGGTTTGTTCAACAACATAAGGAACTAAACTCATTATCTGGCACCTCCATATTGCTTGAAGATTTACATTCTCCGGCCCATACAGCAGGAGGGGACAAATTCCCCGTCCAAACGGCTGGACCGTCTGCACAGTCACAGGACCAGTATGGACAGGGAACCCGGATTTTAATCCAAGAAATTGTATTTTCAGCCGATTATTCTTCGGTGATAACCGCCGTTTCCTTAATCATTTCCATTGCCTTGCCGACAGCCAGATCCTTGGACAATTCCGCGGAAGGAATCAGGGATTTGATTTTTTCCACGTCCATCTTATACTGCTCGGCATATTTGGCGTATTCCGCTTCCAGCTCCTCATCGGAAGGCGCAATATTTTCCAGGCTGGCAATCTTCTCAAGCGCCAGGCGAATTTTGACCTGTTTCTCCGCCTGCTCACGGAAGCCGGCGCGGAAAGCGTCCATATCCATGCCGGTATACTGCATATAGGTCTGCAGGTTCAGGCCCTGCGACTGCAGCCGGTAATCAAAATCGCGGACGCTCTCGTCGACACGATGGTTGTACATCGCGTCCGGGACTTCTGCCTTAAAGCCCTCCA
>ERZ772816.2704-NODE-2704-length-11244-cov-3.272232_pt1 | contig 11244 bp, 8 predicted proteins | sample MGYA00511359_ERZ772816 | MGnify/ENA primary metagenome ERZ772816 (study PRJEB29015, sample SAMEA2737710) | human gut metagenome | biome: human gut; feature: human-associated habitat; material: faeces | place: China | collected 2012 ...
TAAAGTGACAGTGAAAATCGCAAAGCCGTGCCAGTATTGTGCAAAAGAGTGCCAACTTGGTGCAGAGCTACACTTGTTCAAAATTTGCTGTTATAGTAACATAATATTATGACGAATTTAAGGAGGCTGCATAATGGCTGATTATGAAAAATGGGATGAATATTATGATGGTGGTTTTGCAACGGGTGAGCCTTTCAATAGTTCTTGGGAAGAATATTATTCAATATTACATTTGGAATACGATGAGCTTGATTATAAAGGACAAAAAACTAATGTCACAGTAGAACAAATCATGAGAGACATGAATGTAAAAGCAGCAGATGACAAATTTTTATATGGCAACGAAACGGTAGCTATTTTGCTTGATTATTCAAAAGATATTTCTGATCGATGGAAAAAAGGAACTATACTGTACTGTAATGGGGAGCGAACATATTCAAAAGAAAAAGATATAAGCAATTTGTCTATTGTTGATAAAATGCTTTATAATGCTAAGTCTATTGATAAAATTAGGGTTCGTGTGTTTTGGAAGGATGTGGAAAAAAATTATAGACTTATCAATGGTTTGTTTATGCTAAGTAATAAACCTTATCAAATTGAAGAAGAGGGGAAATATAGATGGATATTTCCGTTATTTCTAGTATCAAAATACAATTTTCATATGCCTGAAAAGTATTGTTTTTATGTAGAACCTCAAGAAATTAAAAAAATTCAAACAGGCAATAAAAATAATGCCGATGAGATAGATTTAATAGAATTTAATGAAGATGCTAGATTTGATTTTGATAAGAGCAGCATTTCCTATAAGCGAGCCCCGCAGAAAAAGAATGATTATAGAAATATACAGGAAAAAAAAGCGAGAAGCAGAAGAATTGCAGAGAATGCTTTGATTCTTGCTGATTTTAAATGTGAAATAGATGAAGAGCATTTTACTTTTATTAGAAAAAAACAAAATGTACCATATACGGAAGCACATCATTTGGTTCCTTTGGCATATTCAGATCAATTTAGATATTCTTTAGATGTTGAAGAAAATATTGTTTCGTTATGCAGTTCATGCCACAAGCGAATTCATTACGGTAAAGATGCGAAGGAACTTATAAGAAGGCTGTTTTCAAATAGAAAAGAATTATTGGAAGAAGCAGGAATTATAATATCAGAGGAAGAATTATTTAATATGTATGGAATATACTAAATATATCAGACATGATATCAAAGCAGATAATCTTTATTATAGAAATTGTTTTGCAGATTAGTAGACCGGTAGCGCAATACTACCGGTCAATTTTTTTAAATATTTTGTTTCACGATTCTTGAAATCAGCCCAACCGCTACATTTCGTTCCGAATCAATCCGGGTCACCACGAAGCTGACTTCATCCTTCTTTCCGGGGAGTCTTGAGTCATAGCAGCTGTGGGCAATCGCATTGACTCCAATATTAAGTCTTATAAAGACGGTGCCCTTATGAATGTCTGTAATGGTACCGATATATTTTCCCTGAACCTTACATTTCTGCAGATTTTCCACACTGGTATTACCCAGGACACTTTTAACATCCGCTTTTACAGAAATGTCAGTAACAGAGGATATGGAAACGCTTGTGATGCGGACTAAGATCTGGTCACCTACATGGTAGTTTTCTGTGGCATCCCCCATCCAGTCGTAGGAGAGATCCCTAGCAGGGATTGAGTATTCCACACCAAAGATTTCAGTACGGACAGTCTTTTCGGCGACAGCAATGACTCTTGCCTGCACAATACGTCCTTCACAGACTCTGGAGTTGCCATTTGCATCCGGCAGGTAGAAGATCTGGCGTTTCTTAAGCATGGCATCCTTCCTGCTAGCAGCAACGGAGCGGGATTTATTGTCGATTCCCTTGATCAGAAAGTCGATTTCAGCTCCAAGCATATTGCCGAGGATCTTATTTTGTCTGTTAAGGAGCTCCCCGTAGTCGGAAGAGGCATCTTCTTTTAAGTTTATCATCATTTCGGATAAGGGAATTACAATACGCTGGTCCTTATAGTAGACAATCGCTATTGTTCCATCGCGTTCCAGTTTTTCGATACCGCCGAGTGTGCCGGTGAGGATTTTTTTGGTCCGGTAGGCGTTTTGCAGCTCATGCCAGTTGGTATCTTCAATGGACTCCGGCGTTTCGATGTCTGCGTCTGCAGAGATTGTAAGGATAGATGTGGGGGCAAGCTTTTCAGGGGATGCGGGCAGGATAGTTTCTTTTTCTTTGGTTGTAATTACCTGTTCTTCAGTTTTCTTAGGCATAATAGGTTCTCCTTTTCTTTACTTTGACATGATGGATGCTTTATCCGCCATGACGATTTCTGGTTGTGGTTTCGTAGATGTCTTCTTTTTAGTACTCTGTATGGGTGCAGACCATTCTTCTTTGTTTTGCGCCATCCATGCCGGGATATGGTCTGTGGCTTTTACATATTGCAACTTTTTGCTTTCCGGATGCAGTGAAAAATCGTATTTGCCGACCTTTAGGATCTTTTGTCCACGTAAGATAATAAGAGCCTGGTCTAATGGAAGGCGTAGAACTTCATCAGGGGTTAAGAGCTTTCGTTTTCCCACGGACGAAGTTTCCCTGTATTGTGGGGAATAATCTGTGATCCGGAAAGTATTCAGCTGCTTTGCCTTACTGGATACGTCCACGCTGATCTCGCCGGATCTGTCGGAGATAAATTTGGCAGTGAGCTGATCGGTACAGCCAAGGAATAGCTGTGTATCACAGTTTCCAATAATTTCCTGCCACTGGTTATCCGGATATCTGTTCTGCATCTGAGGGAGATTCTGGAAGATACAGCTGATGGATAATTGCCTGGAACGGATCGTGCTGATCTTTTTTGTGAGATCTGCGATAGTACAGCCGCCATTTGCAATCTCATCCGCCAGGATATGCACCGGCACCGGGAGCTTACAGCCGTCCTGCTCGTCCGCATAACGGACTAATTTGATAAAAACAAAGCTCATAAACAGGCTGGATAAGAAGTCAAACGTTGAATCCTGGTCGGAGGTGATGCAGAAATAAGCACATTTCTTTTTTCCGGGGAGCGTTAAGTCGATTTCATTATGACCGGTGATCTGACGGATCAGTTCATTCTGGAAGACCTGAAGTCTTATTCCCAGACCGCTTACCACATCATTTCTGACACTTTCCTGGGCTCTTCTAAAGATGGAGTACGGGTATTTTGCCGGATGAGTATTTGGAAGCATCTGAAAAAGACTGCAGAGTTCCTCTTCAGTATTTAAAGTAAGCAGCTTATATACCTGGCCGATGTTTCTGCCTTCCGGGGGAAAGCCATAATATACATACAACACGGCCGCTTTCAGGATATTCAGTTCTGCATCCGCCCAGAACCTGGTTTCATTTTTAGAAGAGGTGTTCTTTATGATGACATCGCAGAATAACTGTGCCATGGTATCCTGACCATCAATCTCGGATAAGCAGTTCCAACTGTCGGAATTTTCCGGGTGAATCAGGTTAAATACCCGCACCGTATAGCCATGCTGCTCCAAGTAAAGTGCAAAATCACCGTATAATTCAGACTTGGGATCCGTGACAATGAGACTTTCCCCACGGGCAACGCACTGAAATAGGACGTTTCTTGCGTAGGCGCGGCTCTTCATGGAACCACTGGCCCCAAAGACAGCAACATTGCGGTTATAGGGCGAACTTTCAGGGAGACATACGATTTTGTTCTCCAGGGTTCCTAAAATAATGCCGGTACTACAGCGGATATCGGAAGTAAGACTTAGGACATTGCGAAATTCCTCCGGTGTCATGTAGCCGCTGGTCCCATAGGTTCCCTTCTCGGAGTAGGAAAAATTCCGCTCCTTATCCAGGGTCCCTTTTCCCCCGATTCCCATGCGCATTACCACGAATAAAAGAAGGATGGCAACAAGAAGGCATAAAGAAATCCCATACAGACTGTAAGGGAAGATGGTAAGTGCCTGCAGGCAGGAGAAAAAGGAAGTGTCCGGTAAGGGAGGAGAGGAACCGTCTCCCGGTGTACCTCCGGCAGATACCCAGGTATTGTAGTGGTAGAGAAACTGAGCGATGTATCCTGCGGCATAGAGCAGTGTGGTTATTAACACCGGCAGGACAAGGAGCACACAAAGCAGCTTCTTTTGTTTTTCTGATAACTTCAGTGGAAAAACCTCCTTTCAAATTTGGCAAGATCAATAGTTTCTATGGTTGCAAGGTCTCCAAAATAAGACTGCAAAGTATCTTTTTGGAAGTCGAAGCAGATGAGGTGCCCGGTAATCTCGTGAAAAGACAGCGCGGTCTTAAATCTGGAGAGCCGGAGCATATCAAAATTATAGGATAAGAGAACCGGAGTGGTTCCCTTTATGGCATCATGGATGAGCCCAAGATCCGGATTTGCAGGTTCCAGATCTGAACGAAGCAGGGAATCCAGAGTGCTCTGAAGAGCAGGGTTGCATAACAATTTCAGTAGAGTGATGCCTTCCATGGAGGCTGGAAGAAAGTGCATAAAGTCAAAACTACCATCGAGGTAAAAGTAGCTTTTCTGATATCCACCATTGCTTTCCATGAGCGTTTTGGCGCTATCCATGGGACTCCCAAGAAAGAGTGCTTTGATAGGATAATCCGTATTCTTTTGGTATAGCCCCGGAAACATATCCTGCTTCAGGTGATAGTTTAGGAAAGCTTTTAGTCTAAGCTCCGTCCGGTATTCCCATTTGATCGGGTGGTCGCCGGTAAAGTAGAGAACATAAAGGGCATCCTCGCATAAGAGGATTCCCAGAGATCTGGAATTGTTGATCTTGATGGTTGCTGCCCCCAGCTCTTTCCATTCCCTGGCTGTGTAAAAGAGCGGAAGCGCAAATTTGGCAGAATCTTGCGGGTTCCCGGAAAATAGAGCCGGCTTTTCCTCGGGATACACAGGGATTCCTGCGCATTGCAGCATGGCATAGGCGATAGAAGCCTGCTGAAGTCTGAGTCTCCTTGGCAGATCACTTCTTGGGCGATTGGTTTCACTGTTGTCCGTAAGATTATTGGAGAACCGTTCAGGGGACAGGGAGAGTAGTAGATCTTTTCCGCGGCGGGTTAATCGGATACCGCGTAGCTTATCCTTATAATGGATCTTGATAAGACCGTCACTCTTTAATCTGGTCATCAGCTTTTCGTTGTAGCTGTCCGTTAGGTATAAAAAAGGGTATATTTCTTTGCTGCACTCCCCGGATATGGCGATCAGGGACAGCAGTTTATACGCTTTTGATGAAGTGTCCATGGAGTTCTCCTTTTTGTAGTTGTAGTGCGCAGATTTTACCATACCAGACTGAAACTCCGGTAAAACCGGAAGTGGGTTAGGCACAAGAAAGCCCACAACAGCGCGGATGCGCGGTCAGCTTATCTGTATCGGATTTTTACAGGTGGAAAAGAACTAAAAATCCGATAGGTTATTTTGCACATTTTTCTGCTCCAAAAGCCATTCCGGGAACTGTTCTTTTTCCATGATGGTGAGAATGGTAGCATCTTTATTGCCAAATTCTGTTCTATGGAAAGTATCACAAAAAATACCGCTGTCATCGGTAAGTAAGAAACAGGCGACAGTATCCAGTATCCGCTTGCATTCCTGGGAATCCAGATTGTCATAGTCCCGTACTCTTTTTGCGGACAGAGAGGCATCATAGATATGCAAAAAACTTACTACACAGTCCTTAAAGTGTGGAAGAGGATGCTCCTTTACATAAAGCTCAAACGCAGTATATAAAGGATCCGTTAGGTACGCTGTGTTAGAATACTTAGCTTTCTTTGGCATGAGCCCCGGAAGCGTGACCTGAACGATTCCACTAGAGTGTGTAATGGTGATTCCCTGGATGTCCGCTGCTTTTTTAAGAAGCATCGGTTTGGACACCAGGTTTGCTGCAAAGATAAGACTTCGTAAGGAACAGGTGATTTTTTCTGCTCGCTGTGCAGCATCCAGGCTGAGTTCCTCATAGATTTTTCCGTAGGATACGGTATCTGTGATCTTCATGGCATTCAGGGTGTTTGCAAGTTTTGGCAGTTCCTGTTCAATGGAAGCAAGTTTGGTTAAATAAGTAGGTCGATCCATGAAATAATTACTCCTTAGAGGTATAATAGGTAATCTGTCCCTCTCCCGATACCGTGCAGTATCCAATGGTACCGGGAATGGACAGTAGAGATATTTGTGTTACATTTTCGACGACAACGATGCGCTTAGGGTATCCCTCTTTGTAGAAAGAAAGTGCCTGGTTAAGGATCTGTTCCTTTTCCAAGGGAATGAATATCACATCGAAACAATCATCCGTGGCAGTAAAACTAAGCGTTACCGGATAGTCAGAAACTGTGTGGTAGTTGACTTCCGGGTAAAAATCCAAAAGTACCCAGAAGGAAGAGAGAATGGCAGGGTTTGCTTCAGTGATACCGGCATAATAGACCAGGTCCTTTTTGGAATCCAGAAAGATCCGACCCTTTCGCACAAGCTTCTTTAACAGAAGGGTAAGCTGTGTTATGGAAAGCTTTGGGAAAATGCGGCATAGCTGCGAAAAATGCAGACAGCGGTACATGGCAAGCAGACTGTTAAGTTTTGAAAGAATGTTTTCTTCCTGCTGATATATCTGATGCATGGTCTCTCCTTTGTGTTTATACGTATTCTGTATGTACTAAATACGTATTATCGTGATTTTGTTTCTACATATTAAATATGTAATATATACGTATTAACCGGCATCGGGTAAATGGTGCCGTTGTTTCTCCCGTTCCAACAGCCGTTTTAACTCTTCTCTGTCGGTGGTGATCAGCTCTTTTTCCAATTCGGAAGCCTTGAACTCCACGGTCACGTTATTGTTGTTGGTAGAGATCAGGCCGTTGCCGCGTTCAAAATGGGTGATCGCCATGGTTTCTGCTTCTGACAGGTGCAGGATATTCTGCACCCGGATGGCCTCCTCATCTTCCAGATTTAAGATGATCTTGGTCTTGGAGTTATTGATGATTCCTTTTCCGTATTTGCCGTCTTCCATGGAAAAGAAGTCGTTTAAATCCTGGGTGGCGCAGATCGCAGATCCGCCGTAGCCACGGATGATCTTGAAAATCTCAACGACAAATTCTGCCGCGAGGTGGTTGGACGCAGAACCGATAAGCTGCCATACCTCGTCAATGAAGATGGCTTTTTCCGCAGTACGGTCTTCTTTGGCTTTATCCCAGACATAATCTAAGGCAACGAACATCCCGACTGTAAGCAGATCCCCGGTAAGCTCTGAGATATCCAGTACGGTATATTTGTTTTCGAGGCTTACGTTGGTCTGCTGGTTAAAAGTGGAAGCAGATCCATGCACAAGCCTGTTCATAATATTTGCAAGTCTCCTGGTATCGGCATTCTCGATCAGGATATTGTAGACATCCTCAAGGACCGGCATTTCCTTGTAATGCGAAGGATCTTTGGGATCGCAGAGACTGTCATTATTGTGAGTGATGCCCTTTTTGTTATAGGTCTGGATCAGGGATTCATCTAAAAGCTGTCTTTCCTCATGGCTCATATCCGGAATCAGGAGCGAGAAGAAAATATGGAGCTTCTGGATCTTGGCTGCAAGTAAGGACTTGTCCTGGGAGGAGCCGTCAATCAGGTCATTGGCAGAGGAATCAATTTTTCGGATTTCCATGATATTTATACAGTTTTTGGAGGCAGGGCTGATCTGAATAAATTCTCCACCAATGTTGTTGCAGGCCCTGCGAAACTCATGCCCTTTCAGGGGAGCGATGATGAATACCTGGATATTCTTTCTTCGCATCCGAAGTGCCATGAGCTGTAAGGTAAAGGTTTTCCCGGCTCCGGAGGTACCAAGGATTGCCATATTCGCATTTTTGTAGATCCGTGAGTTGAAAATGTCCACAATAATAAGGGAATTATTGTGTTTGTTCACCCCCAGTAAGATCCCATTGTCATCGCACATTTCATACGAAGTGAAGGGATAGCAGCTGGCAATTCCGCTTGTTAGTACATTACGCTTTGATTTTTCAAACAGGCTTTTTTCCAGATGGACGATGGGGAGAGAGGACAAAAAAGCCTGTTCCTGACGGAAACTGCAGGTAAGAACATCCATATCCTGGGACAGCAGTAACTTTTTCATCTCTGCAATGCGCCATTCCAGTTCCTCCACACTTTCTCCGGTAATGGTGATTAAGATGTTCAGGTAATAAAAGTCCTCGTTGGCAAGACCTTCCTTTAGAAAGTATCCTGAGCGGATGGCGCTATCCAGATCATCAAAATCAGAGTTGGTGTCGGAAGTATCCTTTATTTTGGAACGGTTGATACGAAGCTGCTGTCCTAACTTTTGCTGGATCTTATCTTTGGGCTGTCTGTCAAAGAAAAGGTCTACATCTATTCCTTCTCCGGCATTGACTAGGAGGGAAATCCATCCGGCGCATACCTGAGCACGGTATCCGAAGCTTGGGATCAGGAGATAAGCGTGATAAATGCCATCCATAAAAAGATATCCGGAATGTGTAAAGTCAATGGATGCAGGGGAGGCAAATTCCATGGCAGGGATATGGTCGATGTCATCAGCCCTGCCGTTTGTGATATATTGTCCGATGACCTCATTGATCCGGGTGCTTAATGGGATACGGTTACTGGTCTTACGGTTAAGCAGATTGTAGAGTACATCCGTTGCCAGTTCATTATCATCCTCCGGTGTGATGACATCATTACCACACTGCTTCAGGTAATTTTTTGCGGTGCGTGCTACCGTGGTCAATGCAGAGATAGCTTCGGCTTCCATATCTTTCCTGCCGGTACCAGCCTGGGGTTCATATTCAAAGGCAATAAAAAAACGCCTTGTTATGGCGTCTTTGGAACTGATGCGCTTGATCAGATTTTTATAATCTTTTTGCAGGGCGATACAGCGTTCATCGGTTTCTTTACTGATATCATCCTCAATGGCTGCGAGATGTTTGTTAATATCCGCTTTCTTCGTAAGTACCTTGAACTGAAGTTTCACCGGACTGATTTTAAGGAAGCTGACAAAGGAGTAGATAATGTTGCGCTGTTCTCTACTGCTTCGTAACAAAAAATTGATAGGCTCGACCTCGATCAGTTTTACATAGCGGTGGTCATTCGTGTAGATAATGCCGTTTTCGATTTTCTCAATCGGCAGATAGTCGGCAACGGGGTTTAAGTAGTGGTATTCTGTCTGTTTATCGGTTGCAGCAGATCTTGCGTTCTCTCTTTTTTTAGGGGAATGTTTTTCTTCTTTGCCAAATTCTTCTGCAAACTTTTCTTTTTTGGGTTTGGAGCGTTTCTTTGGTCTGGAATCGGAAATATCCTTTTCTTTTGTGGGTTCACCAGCTCCGATAATTCTTTTCTTCTTCAAAAATATAATGAAATGAAACAGAAACTCAGTCAGGCTTTCCCCGCCGATACCAATGATGGCAAACAGGGCTGCAGGAAGCACGGTGATGCAGGCAATGATAATGCGTGTCGTTAAGGAAAACGGCAGATGAAATACCGGAAATCCAATCATAAGGACCAGACCCAGGGCTTCCACGGCATTACGGAGTTTTACGGATCCACCAAGAACCGTGCCGGTATCTATAAAGTTCGGGGGAATGATATAGACATCATTCTCGTCATTATTTGGTTGCATGAAATTACTCCTTTCGGGTTATTGATAGGGCCGCCCACACAGAACGATATTGCCGGTACTGTAAATGGGGCGGTAGACCACTTTTTTCTTACTGAGGGAAGCATCAATGATCTTGCCATCTCCGGCATAGATCCCGACATGGCTGATATTCATATATCTGTTATTCACCTCAAAGGAATAGAAGACCAGATCTCCTGGTGATAGCATATCGTAGGAGATAGCCAGATTGTTTTCTACGATGTAGCGTCCCTGGGAAGCTGCGGTATCGGATCCTTCATAGGATAAGTTGATGCCGCACTGTTCGTATACATAATGGGTGAAAGAACTGCAGTCAAAATAGCCCTCTTCATTGCGCAGAACCTGGCTGTAAGGTGTCGCAAGCTTAGTAAGCGCAATGTCCACAGCATCGACACCGGTTTTGCCGGGAGGGAGATCTTCATTGATGTCTACCTTGTAGACGGTATCAAATAAAAACAGATGAAGGTTTGCAGCATAGTCAGCCGCCAGTTCTTTCTGCTCGTCAGTTAATGAAAAAACAGTGTCTGCAAAATAATCCATTCCGGCATACTCTATGACGTATTCGTGATGATAAACAGTATATTTTTTGCCCCGTCCGTCTGTTTCTTCACGTTCTGTTACATTTTCCGTATAGGTAAACAGGGGGGAGGCCCGGCTTTTGATCTGTGACACCAGCCTGCTTACCTTAATGTTTCTATAATCATTCTCGGAAGCACAGTATTGTGATATGAGAAGAGTACTTTCATAGATAATGCGGTCCGAAAAATCGTCAGTGATGCTGTATTCATGATGGAGACCTAAACCGCTTGCGCATACTTCAATCGCATGGATCGTCTCGTCATGTTTTTCCCGTAGTGCTGCTTCCACTCGGGATTCAATGGACTCGATATTCTGCATGATCTTGGAATTGTCATTTAAGACATCTTTAGAGGCAGTATCCATGCCCTCTGTACCAAAAATCAGAGAGGGTAGCAGTGACAGGTAGAGCACCGGGATTAACAGCAATGCACCTACGGCAAGCACAATTTTTGAGATTAGATGCCGGCTTTCCCACAGTCCGGCAGCAAGAGCTCCATACGGTCCCGCAGAAGCTCCTTTTGCAATATTGGCAATGGCTTTACCGGTTTTTATTGCGCCTTTTGCCATAGATGCCGCACTTGCAATGTTGGACAGGGTGTTCTTTTCTTCTTTTGCCATTACACTTTATCCTTCCGTTTTGGCATATCTGGGAGTCTTCTTACAACCGTCTCATGGTATGCAATCTCACCTGTGGGTGTCATATAAGGAGTCTTCTCTACGGTGGGGGCGGCATACTGCCTGTACCAAACGGAGTTATCCTGCATGGTTACGGTATCGTAATTACCCCTCGGTGTCATATATTGCTCGGAACTATACATTCCAAAGCTGTCACCGTTTGGATGCGCAATGGAGGTTTCCGTACCCATGATGCGTCCACCGCCAATCTCAACGCCGGAAAAGCTTGGTGCATCCTCTTTTCCGACATGACCCATGTAGGAGGAGAGAGCTTTTGCTGCCTGCTCCCCCTGCATACTGCCGGTCATATTCATACTGCCCTGGGCAATCGCA
>ERZ772816.2715-NODE-2715-length-11178-cov-4.134226_pt1 | contig 11178 bp, 8 predicted proteins | sample MGYA00511359_ERZ772816 | MGnify/ENA primary metagenome ERZ772816 (study PRJEB29015, sample SAMEA2737710) | human gut metagenome | biome: human gut; feature: human-associated habitat; material: faeces | place: China | collected 2012 ...
GAATGTCGCTAAAGCGACCCGCCGCAGGCGGAGAATCCTGCAAGCAGGATTCTTTGTTATGTATTCTCTTTTTTCTTATTGCGGAAATGCAAAAACCGGCTGTAAGCGTAAATCAAAATCGGCACGATCATGGTGCAGTAGATGGCTGCCATGAGACATTGTCTGGAAAATGGACTGCCGATCAGTGCCAGTACCAGGGTAGAGGCGTAAAGACAGACCAGTAAAATCACGCCAAGAATGGCGAAAATCCGTTTTAAATTCATTACATATCCTCCGCAAGCTGTTCCCAGCGTTCGTAAAGATCTGCCAGACGGGCGTCCACGGCTTCTTTTTCTTTGTGGATCTCCATGAGTTTTCCTACATTGGAGGCAATCTCCGGCTGCTGGATCTGTTCGTCTAATTCGTCGCCCCTGGATTCTAAGGTGGCGATCTCTTCCTCGACTTTTTTCAACTCATTCTGTTTTTTACGAAGCTTTGCCTGTTCTTCTCTTTGGGCTTTCCAGTCGGATCTGCCGTTGGAAACCGGGGCAGAAGCAGTGGAAACAGCGGCAGTGGAACCGGATCTTGAAGGATCAGCAGTACCATGTTTGGAAGCGGTACGATCACCAGAAGAAGCAGTTCCGTTCACTCCGGCATAAAGCTGGTTCATCAGATCATGTTTTTCCAGGTAATAGTCGTAATTGCCAATATAATTGACCAGGGTATTGTGAGTCAGATCTAAAATTCTGGTGGCCGTCTTATTGATAAAATATCGGTCATGGGAGACGTAGAGAACGGTTCCGGTATAATGAACCAGCGCGTTTTCCAGAATCTCCTTCGAGGCGATATCCAGATGGTTGGTCGGCTCATCGAGGATCAGGAAGTTCGCCTCCGAGAGCATCAGCTTCGCCAGGGAAACACGTCCGCGTTCGCCGCCGCTCAGATCGCGGATGCGCTTAAAGACATCGTCGCCGGTGAAGAGAAATGCCGCCAGCACATTTCGGATCTGCGTGTTGTTCATATCCGGGTAGGTGTCCTGCAGCTCGTCAAAGAGCGTCTTGTCCATGTGCAGAACCTGGTGTTCCTGATCGTAGTAACCGATATGCACCTTGGAACCTAACCGGATCTCGCCGTTGTCCGGGGTCAGAAGACCGTTGATCATCTTGAGAATTGTGGTCTTGCCGGTTCCGTTGTTGCCGATGATGGCGATGCGCTCGCCGCGTTTTATCTCAAAGTTCAGATCCGTGAAGAGTGTCATGCCGTCGAAACTCTTGGCAAGCTCACGGACGGAGAGAACGTCATTTCCGCTGGTGACGCACGGTTCCAGCGTAATGTGCATCGCGTCGTTGATTTCGGTTGGTTTTTCCAGAAGATCCATCTTGGAAAGCATTTTTTCACGGCTCTCGGCGCGCTTGATGGATTTCTCACGGTTAAAGGATTTGAGTTTGGTGATAACCTCCTCCTGATGGCGGATCTCCTGCTGCTGGTTTAAGTAAGCCTTGAGCACACCGGCGCGGATGATCGCTTTTTTCTCGCTGTAGGCGGTGTAATTGCCCTGGAAAGAGGTGGCGATGCCGCCGTCCAGCTCGACGATCTTGGTCACGACGCGATCCAGAAAATAGCGGTCGTGGGCGACGATGATGACCGTCCCGGCGTAGTTCATCAGATAGGTTTCCAGCCACGCGATGGATTCCATGTCGAGGTGGTTGGTCGGCTCGTCCAAAAGGATGATGTCCGGTTTGGAGAGCAGGAGCTTACCGAGGGAGACGCGCGTTTTCTGACCGCCTGAAAGTTCGGAAACCGGTTTGGAAAATTCTTCCTCGACAAAGCCGAGTCCCTTTAAGACACCGGTGATTTCACTCTGCCATGCGTAGCCGTTTAAAAGTTCAAATTCATGGTTTAAGCGGCTGTAAGTGTTGAGCATCGTTTCGAGCTTTTCGCCCTCGGCGTGCTTCATCTGGAGTTCCAGCGTGCGGATCTGCTGTTCCATTTCCAGAATCGGACGTTTGACCTCCAGAAGAGAGTCATAAATGGTGGTCTGGCTATGCAGATCCTGGTGCTGTGCCAGGTAACCGAGGGTTTTGCCCTTGGCGATGGTCACGGAGCCCTCGTCTGCTGCGAGTTCTCCGACAATTATTTTTAAAAGAGTCGATTTACCGGCTCCGTTGATGCCGACGATGGCAGCTTTTTCGTGATCTTCTACATGAAACGATACGTGTTTGAGGATTTCCTCTGTACCGAATGCTTTTGAAATATTGCTGCAAGATAAAATCATAGATTCCTCCTGTGGTTGTATCCATGTATTTCGGTTAAAAATATACCGTCAATCTCAAATTATAATATAAATAAAGAAGCAATGCAAGAATGAGAACGGTTAATGGCTGTTTCTGGTCAGAAAATTTTGCGAAATACAATGTAAAATCCCTCATATGAAATAAAAAAATTGACAATTATTTATCATATGACTATAATAAATTTATCAGATTGTCCGAAGGTTTGCGTAAACCATATGGACAACGTTAGAGGAAAGAAAGGTGGAAGAAAGCCGTGGAACAGAAAGAGATATCTAAAGCGGTCATTTCTAGGCTACCCAGATACTATCGTTACTTGGGCGAATTGCTCGAGGAGGGAGTAGAGAGAATCTCATCGAATGATTTGAGTATCCGCATGAAGGTGACAGCGTCCCAGATTCGTCAGGATCTGAATAATTTCGGCGGATTTGGTCAGCAGGGATATGGTTATAATGTAAAGTATTTATATTCGGAGATTGCCCGGATTCTGGGAATTGACCGTCAGCATAACCTAATTATTATCGGTGCGGGAAATCTGGGTCAGGCGATCGCGAATTATACGAATTTTGAGCGGCGTGGTTTTTTAATCAAAGGTATGTTTGATGTGAATCCGCGTCTGGTCGGTCTGGTAGTCCGTGGAGTGGAGATCCGCGGTATTGAAGATTTGGAGCAGTTTATCAAGGACAATGAAGTGCAGATCGCAGCGCTGACGATTCCGAAGTCGAAAGCGCCGGAGATTGCGGATCGGCTTGTCAAAGCCGGAATCAAGGCGATCTGGAATTTTGCCCATACAGATTTACAGGTTCCAGATGACGTTGTGGTGGAAAATGTCCATCTGTCGGAGAGCCTGATGCGCCTTTCTTACCGCGTATGCAGCATGCAGGATCAGAAAGCGAGAGAAGAAGCGCAGAGAAAGCAGGAAGAGGCAGCTGGTGCCGGAGAAACAAAATGATCGTCGGAATTGGTACGGATCTGATAGAGATAGAGCGAATCAAAAAAGCCTGTGAAAAAGAGGCTTTTTTGGTGCGTGTATATACAGAAGAAGAGCGTCGGCAGGCTGGGGGGAAGGTGTCCCGGCTCGCCGGCGATTTTGCGGTAAAAGAGGCAGTCTCGAAGGTGTTTGGAACAGGCTTTCGGGGCTTTGGACTGCTGGATATAGAAGTGCTCCGGGACGAGCTTGGAAAACCGTGGGTGCGGCTTCACGGGGGAGCGAAGAAACTTGCGGACAGCCTGAAAATCACCCGGATTCACGTGTCGATCACGAATACAGGCAGTCTTGCATCCGCTTACGCAGTCGGAGAGGGGGAATGGAAATGAGACGTCTGGTGACAGGAAAACAGATGAAAGAGATAGATGGATATGCAATCCGGAAAGTGGGGATACCCTCTCTGGTACTGATGGAGCGAGCGGCGCTGGCGGTTGCAGACGAGATGGAAAAACGGTATGGAAAGCTTTCAGGGCAGAGGCTTCTGGTATTTTGCGGAACGGGCAATAACGGTGCGGACGGCGCGGCGCTGGCTAGGATTCTCTTTCTGCGCGGCGCGCTTCCGACGGTGCTCACGGTCGGTGACAAGGCGCACTGGACGGGGGAGATGACCTGTCAGGTGGCGATTGACCGGAATCTGGGGATCCCGGTGGAGGCGTTTGAAAATTATGTGCCGGGGCATGTGGAGATCATGGTGGATGCGATCTTTGGTGTGGGTCTTTCCAGAGAGGTCGGCGGTGAATTTGCCGAGGCGATCCGTTTTATGCGTGAGCAGGAGCCAAAGGCGGTAGTTGCGGTTGATATTCCGTCCGGCGTCAGCTCAGAGACAGGGGCGGCGCTTGGCGAGGCAGCTGAGGCGGATCTGACCGTTACTTTCGGCTATGAGAAGCTGGGAATGGTGTTCTATCCGGGACGGAAGCTGTGCGGCGAGATTGTGATTGCCGACATCGGGTTTCCGGCGTATACAAAATATGAAGGGCATACCTATTTTGCCTATGATCCGGAGGATCGGAGCCAGATCCCGAAACGGCGGGCAGACGCCAACAAGGGAACGTATGGAAAAATCCTGATCGCAGCCGGTTCGGAGGGAATGTGCGGCGCAGCGTATTTGAGCGCCCTGGCTGCGTACCGGATGGGCGCAGGACTTGTGAAGATCCTGACCGTCCGGGCAAATGTGCCGATTCTGCAAAATCTCCTTCCGGAGGCGATCCTGACGCCGTATGATCCGGAACAGGCACAGACGGATCCGGCAGGTTTTAAGAGCCTGGTGGAACAGGAGTGCGGCTGGGCGAGCGCGATCGTGCTGGGACCGGGACTGGGAAAGGAAGCCCATGTCGCAAGTCTGGTGCAGAACGTGCTGCTTTCCGCCTATGTGCCGATCATTGTGGATGCGGATGGATTAAATGCTGTCGCACAGCATCCGCATTTGTCCGGGTATTTTACGGAAAATGTGATCGTTACTCCGCATCTGGGAGAGATGGCGCGTCTGACGGGACGTTCGATTGAGGAACTGAAACGGGATCTGGTCGAGTCAGCGGTGCGGTATGGCGAAGAAAAAGGCGTGACCTGCGTGCTCAAGGATGCCGTGACGGTGACGGCGGGGCGCGATGGCAATGTGTATATCGGCGACAGCGGCTGCGCCGCGATGGCAAAGGGCGGTTCCGGCGATGTGCTGACCGGTGTGATTGCCGGGCTTCTGGCGCTGGGATTTTCAGAGGATGAAGCGGCGGCGCTCGGCGTGTTCCTGCACGGAAGAGCCGGGGCGGCAGCTGCCTGTAAAAAGGGAGAGCATTCCGTGCTGGCAAGAGATATCGCGGACTGTCTGCTTGAAAAGATAGATTGAAAATAAAAAGGAAGACAAAAAGATGGAAAAAGCATATACAATGGCAGAAGAACCATATACCCGGATTTATGCGCGGATTGACCTGGATGCGATTGTGAAAAATATGGAGGCGATGCGCGAAAATCTTCCGGCAAAAACGAAGATGATCGGCGTGGTTAAGACGGATGGTTACGGTCACGGGGCTGTCCCGGTGGCGAAGACGATTGCGCCGTTTGTCTGGGGCTATGCGGTGGCAACCTTGGAGGAAGGACAGAACCTGCGCCGCCACGGCATTGACAAACCGATTCTGGTGCTTGGCAGCACGCACCCGCGGCATTTTGCGGAATTGATTGAGGGCGATATCCGTCCAGCGATCTTTGAGGAAGACAAGGCAGAGCTGCTCTCAAAACTTGCGGTTTCGATGGGAAAGACGGCGAAAATGCATATTGCGCTCGATACCGGCATGGGACGAATCGGATTTCACCCGGATGAAAATAGCCTGAAAGAGATAGAGCGGATTGCAAAGCTTCCGGGCATTGAGATCGAGGGAATGTTTACACATTTTGCGCGTGCTGACGAGGCGGATAAGGCATTTACCCATTTACAGTATGAGCGGTATCAGAAATTCCATGAAGGTCTGGAAAATGCAGGCGTTCATATTCCGATGTGCCACTGTGCGAACAGCGCGGCGATCATGGAACTGCCGCGGATGGGACTGGATGCGGCGAGAGCCGGTATCACGGTATACGGTCTGTATCCGTCGGATGAGGTAGAGCGGAACATGAAGATTTACCCGGCGATGGAGATCCGCAGCTTTATTACCTATGTTAAGGAAGTGGAGCCGGGCACGCCGATCAGCTACGGCGGAACCTTTGTGACGGACCGTCCGATGCGGATCGCGACGATTGGCGCCGGATACGGCGATGGCTATCCGAGAAATCTCTCTGGAAAGGGTTATGTCCTGATTCATGGACACCGCGCACCGATTCTGGGACGCGTCTGCATGGATCAGTGCATGATCGATGTGACCGATATCCCGGAGGCTGCTGAGGACACGCGGGTAACGCTGGTCGGACGCGACGGGGACGACGAGATCACGATGGAAAAGCTGGCGGAATGGAGTGGCGGTTTCCACTATGAGATCCCATGCGTGCTTGGAAAACGTGTGCCGCGCGTGTACGTGAGAGGTGGAAAGATCGTCGGGAAAAAGGATTATAATGATGATCGGTATGAGGATTTTATGGAGTAAAGCCAGTGTTTGAACCATTTAGAAAAAGGATTCATAAGATAAAGTAGATAGCTTCGGCAAAGCCGGGAACCTGGACTGCCGGATGTATTTATGGGACGACCCGCGTATAGGCGGTGTAAATCTGTCCATACTAACGGTATAAACGGACTGTGGAGCTGTGAAAGTACAAAGCAGTTATTTATATCTTAAAATAGTTTGGACGGAGTGTGAATCGAGTGATTATCAGACGAGGAGATATTTATTACGCAGATTTAAGACCGGTCATCGGCTCAGAGCAGGGCGGCGTCCGCCCGGTGCTGGTCATCCAGAATGATATCGGCAACAAGCACAGCCCGACCGTGATCTGCGCGGCGATCACATCAAAGATGAACAAAGCCAAGCTGCCGACGCATGTGGAATTAAACACGCGCCGCTGTGCGATGGTGAGGGATTCGGTCATTTTACTGGAACAACTCCGCACGATCGATAAGCAGCGGCTGAAAGAGAAAATCTGTCATATCGACGGGGCGCTTTTACAGGAGGTGGACCGTGCGCTGAAGGTCAGTCTGGAACTGGATACATAAAATCAGCCGCGAACCCCTTGTCAAGCATACAGAATGGTGTTAAAATAGTTAAGATGCAGCTTTTTAGTGCCGAAATCGGCGTGATATAAAAGCTGATGAGCGAAAAGATACAACAAAGAAGATAGAAAGAGGAGTGTTATTTTATGTCAGGACATTCAAAGTTCGCCAATATTAAGCACAAAAAAGAGAGAAACGACGCAGCAAAGGGAAAAATCTTTACCGTTATCGGCCGTGAGATTGCCGTAGCTGTTAAGGAAGGTGGTTCGGATCCGGCAAACAACAGCCGTCTGCGTGATGTGATTGCAAAAGCAAAAGCGAACAATATGCCGAACGATACCATCGATCGTGGTATCAAGAAAGCAGCCGGAGATGCAAACTCTGTCAATTACGAGAATCTTACATACGAGGGATATGGTCCGAATGGCGTCGCTATCATCGTAGATACCCTGACCGACAACAAGAACCGTACCGCAGCGAATGTCCGCAGCGCATTTACCAAGGGCGGCGGAAACGTAGGTACTCCGGGCAGCGTGTCCTTCATGTTTGATAAAAAAGGTCAGATCATCATCGACAAAGAAGAGTGCGAGATGGATCCGGATGAGCTGATGATGCTTGCACTGGATGCGGGAGCTGAGGATTTCTCCGAGGAGGAGGACAGCTACGAAGTGATCACCGCACCGGAAGATTTCTCTGCAGTCCGCGAGGCGCTGGAGAAGGCTGGCGTTCCGATGATGGAAGCAGACGTTACCATGATTCCGCAGAACTGGGTAGAGCTTACCGATGAGGAATCCATCAAAAAGATGCAGAGGATCCTGGATCTTCTGGATGAGGATGATGACGTACAGGCTACTTACCATAACTGGGATGAGTAATTGATATCATATTTGATATAGATTTAAAAAAATAAAGATACGATTCATATAAAAACTGTCGCTGGAATACAATGGCGGGCTGGACTTTTCAAAGAAGAGGGCTGGCAGCCGGATGTATTTGGCGGCAGTTTTTGTGTAATAGGAATTTCCTTGGAGACACATTCGTTTTTATTTTGCAAATTTTATGGAAGCGTTAAAGAAAAAAATACCATGTCCGGCAGCAATAAACTTGCCTGAACATGGTATTTACTCGTATTTTATCTACTAGTTGCTTGTATAATGATAGCTGTCTAACAGCTGCGCCTTCATATGCCACAGCTCGTTGGAGAGATCCACATGAATCTCATGCGGGTTTACCAGACGGCGGGACTCATCCCACAGCGTCTCCTGTTCTTTCTTGCAGTATTCGCGGATGTCCATAACCTTTGGAGACTCGTAAACGCATTTGCCGTTTTTGAAGATTGGAACGAGAAGTTCGCGCATGGTGTAGGTACCCGGCGCGAGGTGTGTCTTTTTCCATGTCTCGATCGGATCGAAGAGCAGAAGGGAATTCTTCTCATCGAACTCTTCATCCACGAGACAGATCAGATCTGCGATAATCTTGCCAGTCTCCTTGTCATAGATTCGCTGGATGGTCTTGTTGCCCGGATTGGTAACCTTTTCTGTATTTTCCGAAAGCTTGATCTTTGGGATAAATTTGCCTGTGTGACGGTCCTTGATGGCAGCCAGCTTATAAACGCCGCCGAAGGAAGGGCAGTCCTTGGAGGTGATGAGGTTTGTGCCGACACCCCAGGACGTGATGGCAGCGCCCTGAATCTTCAGGCTGTCGATCAGATATTCATCCAGATCGTTGGAGGCGGAGATGACTGCATCCGGGAATCCGGCGTCATCCAGCATCTTGCGGGCTTTCTTGGAAATATATGCAAGGTCGCCGCTGTCGAGGCGGATGCCGTAGAAAGTCAGCGGGATACCGGCGTCGCGCATCTCCTGGAAGACGCGGATCGCGTTCGGAACACCGGAACCCAGGGTATCATAGGTATCGGCTAACAGGATGCAGGCACTCGGATAGAGCTTTGCATAAGCGCGGAACGCAGTCAGCTCATCCGGGAAACTCATGATCCAGCTGTGTGCGTGGGTTCCCTTGACCGGAACGTCAAATAGTTTTCCGGCCAGTACATTGGAAGTGCCGATACAGCCGGCGATCATGGCAGCGCGGGCGCCATAGGTACCGGCGTCAGCACCCTGCGCGCGGCGAAGCCCAAACTCCATGATTCCGTCCCCGCGTGCGGCGAAGACGATACGGGATGTTTTGGTCGCGATCAGGCTCTGGTGGTTGATGATATTTAAGATGGCAGTCTCAACCAGCTGTGCTTCCATGATTGGCGCGATGACCTTGACGAGAGGCTCGCGCGGGAAGACAACGGTGCCTTCTGGGATTGCGTAAATGTCACCCGAAAATTTGAAATTGTGAAGATATTCGAGGAAATCTTCATCAAAAATGCCGAGTCCGCGTAAGTATTCGATGTCGGCATCATCGAAGTGAAGATTTTTCACATAGTCAATGACCTGCTCTAAGCCGGCGCAGATGGAAAACGCATTTCCATCCGGGTTTGTGCGGTAGAACGCATCAAAAATGACGGTTTCGTTGGCATCTTTCTCCCGGAAATAGCCCTGCATCATCGTCAGTTCATACAGGTCGGTCAATAGGGTAAGGTTTCTTGGCTCCATAATATTCTCCTTTGTTGCGAAAGACGGCTGCGGGCACGCCCTTCTTTTTATATATAGTATACTTCATTGTTTATATTTGCAATGAATGTCTGTGTCTGTTTTTTAAAGTAAATACAGACATATTTTATATACTATACCATAAAATCAGGGGAATGGCAAAATAATGATAATTTTATAACATGTGAATCATATCCGAAACATTCCTTGACAACCATCTGGAAAAAAGATACAATGTCCATGTTAGTGATTTGATTACTAATTACGATAGGAAAAGCAATGATGGAGACAGTAGCGCCGCACAGAAAGCGGGAGCGAGGCAGGGACGGTGAGAGCCTGCTGTGAGTAAAGCGGATGCGAAGATCACTCCGGAGCTTCGGGCTGAACCATTTTTGGAAGTCTGAGCGCCGTTTCTGACAGCGCCCGGAAGGAAAATTCAGTAAGTACCGACGGTTTCCTCCGTTATAGGGAGCGCATATAAAGGTATGCAGTAATAGGTGGTTAAAAGCAAGTGGACCCTTGTCCTGTTACAGGATGGGTCCATTTTTATTTCATATTTTTAGGAGGAATTTATCATGTACAACAAAGTTCCGGCAAACATGAATTTCGTGGAACGTGAAAAGAACATTGAGAAGTTCTGGGAAGATGAGCAGATTTTTAAGAAGAGTATCGACAGCCGTAAGCAGGGACCGACCTATACATTCTATGACGGACCGCCTACCGCAAACGGCAAGCCGCACATCGGACACGTGCTGACCCGTGTTATCAAGGATATGATTCCGAGATACCGCGCGATGAAGGGCTACATGGTTCCGAGAAAGGCTGGATGGGATACCCACGGTCTTCCGGTTGAGCTGGAAGTAGAGAAGATGCTGGGACTGGACGGCAAGGAGCAGATTGAGCAGTATGGTCTGGAGCCGTTCATCGAGCACTGTAAAGAGAGTGTCTGGAAATACAAAGGCATGTGGGAGAAATTCTCCGGCACCGTTGGCTTCTGGGCAGATATGGACAATCCGTATGTTACCTATCACAATGACTTCATTGAGTCTGAGTGGTGGGCATTAAAACAGATCTGGGAGAAGGGACTTCTGTACAAAGGATTCAAGATCGTTCCTTACTGCCCGCGCTGCGGCACCCCGCTTTCCTCCCATGAGGTAGCTCAGGGCTATAAAGATGTCAAAGAGCGTTCCGCGATCGCCCGCTTCAAAGTAAAGGGCGAGGATGCTTACATTCTGGCATGGACCACCACTCCCTGGACTCTTCCAAGCAACGTGGCTCTCTGCGTTAACCCAAATGAGGAATATGTAAAGGTAAAGACCGCAGACGGTTATACCTACTATATGGCTCACGCACTGGTAGAGAAGGTGCTGGGCGAGGATGTGGAAGTCCTTGAAACCTATCAGGGCAAGGAGCTGGAATTTAAGGAGTACGAGCCTCTTTACGACTGCTCTAAGCCATACTGCGAAAAGCAGCACAAAAAGGGCCATTACGTTGTCTGCGATACCTATGTAACGCTGACAGACGGTACTGGAATCGTACACATCGCTCCTGCTTTCGGTGAGGACGACGCTAATGTGGGCCGTAAATATGACCTGCCCTTCGTACAGCTGGTGGACGCAAAGGGCGACATGACAGAGGACACTCCGTTCGGCGGCAGATTTGTAAAGGATGCAGATCCTCTGGTATTAAAGG
>ERZ772816.2736-NODE-2736-length-11070-cov-6.063005_pt1 | contig 11070 bp, 9 predicted proteins | sample MGYA00511359_ERZ772816 | MGnify/ENA primary metagenome ERZ772816 (study PRJEB29015, sample SAMEA2737710) | human gut metagenome | biome: human gut; feature: human-associated habitat; material: faeces | place: China | collected 2012 ...
GAGATGATATTGGTGATATCAGCGTAAGGGCCAGAGACGATTCATATGATGTGGATTCCGTAGAGTATACGAATCTGGAGGATAAGGATGTCTGGACGGTAGGAGATGTTCCCGAGGTAAAGGTAGAACTTTCTGCTTCTGAGGGATACCGTTTTTCCTATACCAGCAAGAGCCACTTTAAGATAAGCGGCTGTGACGCTGAGTTTAAAAAGGCAAAAATTTATGATGACGGCGATTATATGGAAGTGACGGTAGAGCTGGACCGTATCGGAGGCAAGCTGGAGGCTGCTGATAATCTGGACTGGAATGACAGCACGGCTGAGTGGGACGAGGTAGAGGGTTCCAAGAGCTATGATGTAAAGCTGTTAAGAGATGACAAAACGGTTACAACTGTCAATACATCTAATACGTATTTTGACTTTTCTGGATATTTTAATAAAGAAGGAGATTATACCTTCCGTGTGAGAGCTATTGCAAGCTATAATGACAAGGCAGGCGAGTGGTCTGAGGATTCTTCTTCCCTGTATGTAGATGAGGATGAGGCAGGTTCTTACGGTGGAAGCGGACGCTGGGTACAGGAAGGCGGACGCTGGTGGTATTCTTACTCTACAGGCGGTTATCCGGCAGATGGCTGGAAACAGATCGATGGAGTGTGGTATCTCTTTGACCGTTCCGGATATATGCTTACCGGCTGGCAGAAGGTAGCAAATGACTGGTATTACCTGTATGATACCGGGGAAATGGCGGTCGGATGGGCAAAGATCAATGGACAGTGGTATTATTTCTGGCCATTAACGGAAAATGGGCATACACAGGGAACCATGGCTTATGGAGGCTGGAAGATCATAGGGGCGGATTATTACTTTTTCAGGGAAGACGGCTCCTTATATACCGGCTGGCTGGAACAGAATGGTTCCTGGTATTACTTAAACACACTTGACAACAGCCTTCAGGGAGTCATGTTTACCGGCTGGCTGATCCGGGAAGGGAAAACTTATTTCCTGGATGCTGACGGAGTTATGGCTACCGGCTGGTATCAGGTTGACGGGAATTGGTATTATTTTTGGCCGGATTCAGGTGAAATGGCAAAAAACCAGTATATCAATGGATTTTATGTTAATGAGGACGGGATCTGGTACAGGTAAAGATATGTGAGGAATGGAAATGAAAATGATCAGAAAAATACTCCTTTGTGCCGGAACAGGACTGCTGCTTAGCACAGGAAGCTTACAGTCTGTGCCAGGGGGAATCTTTCATATGGATACAGCTTATGGGGCAGAGAGCAGCATCATCGAGACCATGAGTATTAAATTTAACACCACTTTTGGAGATCCGGAGGAAATACCACAGCCCCAGATCACCATCAGCGGATCAGGGGTATCCATTGGGGATATTTATTACAAAACAGAATATGAAAACTGGAAACCTGGTAAAAAGGTACGGATGGAGATCACTGTGGATGCTGCACAGGGAAAGTATTTCCCTGTGTCCCTTGGACGATCCAAATGCCGTGTGACCGGGGCTGATTTTGTATCGGCGAAAGCCCTGGATAATACCACCATGCAGGTAAAAGTGAACTATACGCCGGTCACTGTTCTGGGTGACACAGCTTTAGCAGGCTGGAGTTCACTTGACTCAGAAAAGGCAGTGTGGAAGAAGGTAGACTATGCTCCGGGCTATACCCTGACTTTATATGGAAATGATAAAGTGGTGAAACGGATGACAGTTACAGGTAACTCTGTCAGCTTAAAGGAGTACATGACAGATCCGGACAAGATCTACTATTATCAGGTAAAAGCGGTCCCGGTTACGGCAGAACAGAAAAAATACTTAAAAGAAGGGGAATTTGTTACATCACAGGAACAGGATATAGATGACAGTGAGGAAGAGGAGAAAGAAAAAAAACATGCAGCAACTTCCCAGAGCTGCAGTACTGGTCCAGGCGTAGCAGGTTCTCTAAAGGGAGACAACTTTGTTATGCCGGATGGGACTCTGGCAGTCAATACCTGGAAGCTGGTGGGAGGTATATGGTACTACTTTAACGCTGAAGGAAACCGTACCAGGGGATGGTTCCTGTATGGTGGAAAATGGTATTATTTTGATGGAAATGGATGTATGAAGACCGGATGGGTGAACACAGGAAACGGAAAATGGTATTACTTAAACCCGGATGGGGATATGAAGATCGGTTGGCTGTATGATAAAAATATCTGGTATTATTTAAATAACGATGGATCTATGGCAGTAAACCGTTCTCAGGATGGCTGGTACCTGGGAGCAGACGGCGCAGGCCGAAAGGAGTAAGAAATATGAGTTTAGCACCGATAACAGGAGATGGGGGAAAGTTAGCTGCACAGGCAGCGGATCAGACACAGAAGACAACACCGGTCCAGGAATTTCAGGGGATACTGAAAAATGGGCTGAATGCCATAAAAGAAGATATGGATTCTATTTTCGAAGAAGCTTCTGCTTTATATCAGATCCCTTCTAAACTTCTCAGGGCGGTGGCAAAGGCAGAGTCAGGGTTTAATCCAAAGGCTGTATCCAAAGCAGGGGCTATGGGCGTGATGCAGCTGATGCCGGGAACAGCCCGTTCTCTTGGAGTAAGCGATCCTTACAATGCCAGACAAAATATCCTTGGAGGGGCAAAATACTTAAAACAAAATCTGGACCGGTTCGGAGGAGACGTAAGCCTTGCACTGGCAGCTTATAACGCAGGTCCGAACAGTGTGACCAAATACGGAGGCATCCCACCATATAAAGAAACCCAGAATTATGTAAAAAAGATCATGGCGGATTATACGGGAAACAATACGATCCTGGCAGGACGTACGGTGAGTACCGGAACATATGGGAAAACATCCGGCAGTACAGCAGTGAGCAGCCTTATAGGAAGTGGCCTTACAGGAAGCAGCCTTGGTACACTTCTGGCAGCAGGAAAGGGAGAGAACCTTTCCGGGGAAGACTGGTCTAATATGGTGCAGATCCTCCGTCTTCAGATGATGATGAATATGGGTAAGGATACGGGTACGCTGATCTGACAGACAGATACCGGATTGCTGCGTGCTTTGCACTCCCGCAATTTCGGCCTTTTGACCCTGGTATCAATAAAATAAGGCATTTTGCCGATAATAAAAACAAATGGTTATTTGATGATATTCTCATAGAAGATACAAAGGAAGGTGAAACATCATGCAGGTGCAGAATAACATAGCATCCATAAATGCTGCCAGAAATCAGGGGATCGAAACAGGAAAGCTGAAAAAGTCCCTTGAAAAGCTGTCTTCCGGCTTTCGGATCGTCCGTGCAGGAGATGATGCAGCTGGACTGGCGATCTCGGAAGGTATGCGCAGCAGGATCAACAGCCTGAACCAGGCGATGAGAAACATTGATGACGGCATCGGACTTACCAATGTAGGAGATGGCGCTTTGACAGAGGTTCATTCCATGCTCCAGAGACTGAAGACTCTGGCTTTAAAATCTGCAAATGGAACTTACGATCAATCCAACAGGGAAACCTTGAACATGGAAAAAGACCAGATCCTTGAGGAGATTGACAGGATTGGTTCTACCACTAAATTTGGAGAAATCTCCCTGTTTTCCAGGGCAGATGCCAATACAAATACAGATCCACCGCTTTGGCAGCCGCCAGAGCTGGACGATACGATCCCGCTCCAGATCGGCGGTTCTGCTCAGGCTGGAGAAGTTCTGGATGTAGAACGCTATTATATAGGAAGCAGGGAACTACAGCTGGATCAGACAGATTTTTCCGATGTAGAAAAGGGACAAAAATCTGTGGGATACATTGAAAACGCGATAGAGGCTGTTTCTAAAGTCAGGGCATCCTTTGGAGCTGCTTATATGCATCTGGATCACACCCACAATAATTTAAGCGTTACAAGTGAAAACATGCAGGCGGCAGAAAGTCAGATCCGTGATACCAATATGGCAGAGGAGATCACGAAATATACCAGCAGTAACATCGTCCTACAGTCCTCTAATATGATGCTTACAAATGCAAATAATCTCCCTCAGACCATACTTGAACTTTTAAAATAAAAATGAAAGAAATAATGAAAAACAGGCTTATGTTTTTTTAACATAAGACGATATATATATATGAAAAGAAAATTCTGCTGTTCCAGAAAGGGCCCTTGGGACAATAGAAGACAGAGGAAAGGAGTCCACTGCCATATTTTCTTTTATAAAAGGAGGAATTCATTATGGTAATTCAGCATAATATTGCAGCGATCAATTCTTACAGAAACTTAAGTACCAACCAGAGTGCACTGAGCAAAAACTTAGAGAAGCTGTCTTCCGGTTACAAGATCAACCGTGCAGGCGATGACGCAGCAGGTCTGGCTATTTCCGAGACCATGCGTTCCCAGATCAATGGTTTAAACCAGGCTGTAAACAACGCAAACGATGCGATCGGTCTGATCCAGACAGCAGAAGGTGCTATGACAGAGACCCACTCTATGCTTCAGCGTATGAAGACTCTGACCACTCAGGCAGCAAACGGTACTTATACCGAAACTGCAAGAAAAAACATCAAGGCTGAGATTGATGCACTGAATAAAGAAATTACCCGTATCGCTACTACTACAGAGTTCAATGGTGAGAAACCTTTAAGTCCTGATAAAGCAGGTAAGGCACTTACCTTCTTTATCGGTGCTTCTGCAGATAAGACCAATGCAATGACTGTTGGACAGCAGATTATGACAGCGAAAGCATTGACCATTGAGGGGATTGTGGTAGATAATACAACTAATGCATTCAAGGCAATGAAGTCTGTAGATGCTGCAATTGAGAAGGTTTCTTCTTACCGTGCAACCCTTGGTGCTGCTCAGAACCGTCTGGAGCATACGGTAAACAACCTGAAGGTAACTTCTGAAAATATTACATCAGCGGAAAGCCGTATCCGTGATACTGATATGGCAGATGAGATCACAGCTTATACAAAGAACAATATTCTTTTACAGGCTGCTCAGTCTATGCTTTCCCAGTCCAACGCTATGCCTCAGGGTGTATTAAGCATGCTGCAGTAATCTTGAAATTGATTCTGCATCTTTTAGGGGGATCTGCTTTATGCAGATTCCCCTTTTTTTAATATCTTTTAGAACATAAAAAGAAGGTAACCGATGATGAAAAAAACCATATCACAGTGTATGATCGTGAAAAATGAAGAAAAAAATATCCGCCGTGCCCTTTCCTGGGGGAAGGATATCATGTGTGAACAGATCGTGGTAGATACAGGAAGCAGTGACCGTACTGTGGAGATTGCCAGGGAAATGGGGGCAAAGATATTTTTCTTTCCATGGATCAATGATTTTGCTGCTGCCAAAAATTTTGCCATTGACCAGGCAAAAGGAGACTGGATCGCCTTTCTTGACGCGGATGAAAGCTTTACACCGGAGGATGCAGCGAAGATTCCGGAGATATTGGAATATGTGGGAGACGATGTAGACGGCCTTCTTACAGGGATCGTAGATCTGGATGAAAATAACCATATCACAAGCGGCGGCACCATGATCCGATTCTTTGTAAACCGGCCGGACCTGCGCTATGTAGGAAAAATACACGAACACCTGGTCAGAAAAGGAAGATCCGGACTGCATCTGACCGATGCCACAAAGCAGCTGGCTTTCCTTCATACCGGATACCAGGAACAGGAGAAGAAGGATAAGTCCAAATTTGAAAGGAATCTGAACATTATCCTGGAGATCCTGAAGCAGGATCCTGAAAATTGTGATTATCTTGGATATCTGGGAGATACCTATTCTTCAGACGGAAAAAATGAAGAAGCAAGGGATGCATACAAAAAGGCGGTGGCAGCCATGCCGGAAAAACTGGGGGTATATGATCAGCGAAGTTCTTATACCTATACAAACCTGTTAAGGGTCTCCCAGTGCCTGAACGCACCGGAAGCTGAGGTGGAAGCTATTTATAAAGAAGCAGTGGAAAAGCTTCCGAAAGAGCCTGATTTTGACTGTGTTATGGGGGACTGGTACTGGAGAAAGGGGCAATATGAAAAAGCGGTACAGATGTATGAACTGGCTATAGCAAAGCTGGAAACCTATGGGACAGTGAACAGGGGGATCATTACCACCTCCATGCTGATCCAGATGTATGAGTGTCTGGGAGAAGGCTGCAGAAGGCTGGGAGATTACCAGAAAGCGGTCCGCTATTGTGTGATCGTACTGAATACTGACCACAAAGATATGAATGCGCTGCTGACTCTGATCAACTGTTTTACAGAGAAAAATGTCAGTGCAGAAGAGGTAGTCCAGTTTTTAGGGAAGATTTATGATTATTCTGATATAAAAGACAAGGTGATCCTTCTTCGGGTGGCTATGGCAATGGGCAGAAAGGATCTGGAACGGATGTTCAGGGGAATCCTCCTTCCTCAGGAGAGGGAAGAGTTTGATGCAGCCATGGAAACGGCCCAGAGCGGGGCACCGCTGTCATAGACTTTTTTCAACTCTCCCATAAGAAGAGGAAGTTCCCATTCACAGGTGCTGTTAGCAAAGCTGTTAGGATCTGCGATAGAAACATTTCCGTCAGGAAGGAGCTTTGTGATCAGGACAAAGTGACCGTTTTGCGTCAGGCTTCCCTTACCCATAAGGGCGACCAGGATATGACCGGAAGAAAGAAGGGAAGCTGCATTCTGGGGAGAATGGTCTGTTACAGATTCCACCTGAAAGCCATATGCAGTAAGGACAGCTGGGATCAGACTGTGATAGGAGCCGCTCTGGGGGGCATAATAGCCATTGGCAGCAGACCAGTCTGCGATAGTTACCGGGGTAATGGCTTCTCCGTCATTTGTGAAGCTGGAGATGAGCATGGCTGCAGCAGTAGGACCACATCCATACTGGAGCATGGGATCTGAACCGCCGTAGAGATAACTGCTCCAGCGGGTATCTCCCTGATTATAGTAGTACATCGGTCCCATACTGGTATCCAGGATGGCAGCATCATAAGAATTGCCATCTGATCCCGTCTGAGCCTCCATATGCAGGTTTTCTGCTTTTCCAAGGATCACAGGAGATGTATTTGCAGTCACAGAAGATGTATCTGGGATTCCCTGTGTCCTGGAAGTATCCTCTGAAAGCTCTGTTTGTCTTTGGATTTTTGGTTCTGGCTGGGTCTGCTTTTTAAGAAAGTCTTCCAGTTCATGAAATTTCTGGCCACTGGCAGTCTGTACAAAGGAAATAGCGGATCGTGCGTCTTTTATGACCTGGGAAGAAAAGCCTGGGCAAAAATAAAAGCTCAGGCTGGCAGTGATCACTGAAACTGTACCGGTAATGGAAAGCTGGATCATCGTTTTCACAAGCCGGAACTGTTTCAAGGTTTTATTTATATGTTTTTTTTGATTCTTTAAAGTTCTATCTTTCATTTTTATCCATTTATTTCTTATCCGTTAACGAAGGGATACACGGGCCAGGACAGTCTGACCAATGGTATTTAAAGGACACTGCTGGCATACGGCGCCGATCTTATGTGCCTCCATAGGCATGCCGTATACAACACAGCTGTTCTTGTCCTGTCCGATGGTATAGGCGCCGTTTTTGCGCATGCGCAAAAGACCGGCAGCTCCATCTGCTCCCATTCCTGTGAGAAGAACGCCGATGGCGTGTTCCCGCACATGTAATGCAACTGAGTCAAAAAGCACATCCACGGAAGGTCTGTGTCCGTTTACCTTTTCTCCTTCCTGTACACTGACTGCATAGGAGTTTCCAAGAGGTACCACACGCATCTGCAGACCTCCGGGAGCTAAAAGCATAAGACCTTTGCGGATCCGGTCCCCATTTTTCGCCTCCCGTACTTCCATTTTGCAGATCCTGTTTAAGCGCTCTGCATACATGGCTGTAAAACCTGCAGGCATATGCTGGGTGATAACAACTCCGGGAGTATCTGCAGGAAAATTCTTTACTACCTCGAGAATGGCTTCTGTACCTCCGGTAGATGCCCCGATAGCGATCACGGTTTCCTGGGAAGCTGCCGCAGAAGTCTTTGGTCTGTTAAGAAAAGGATTACCTGCCGCAGTTAAAGGAGAGACTATCCGTTTTTTTGCTGCCTGTGGACTGGCAGGAACGGATGGGAGATGTACATGGGAAGCAGCAGCCACCAGAAGCTTGGAACGGAGCATAGAAAGAAAGATCTCTTTAGACAGTCCATTGGCTTCATCCGGTTTCCGTACAAAATCCACAGCTCCGGCTTCCAGGGCATCAAAAACCCTCAGGTTCAGGGAAGATACCAGGATCACCGGGATAGGGTGGACCGGAAGAAGCTGCTTTAAAAAATCAATGCCGGACATTCCCGGCATTTCAATATCCAGGGTAAGCATATCCGGCTGCAGCAGCGGGATCTTTTCCTGGGCGTCAAGGGCATTTACTGCATATCCTACAACCTGGAAGCGGTCATCCTCAGAGAGAGAACGGATCAGCCAGGTGCGGAACAAGGGTGAATCATCCACTACCATTAATTTTAATTTATGATCCATGATCATAACGCCTCCTTAATAAGATAAGTGTAACAACGTATGAGATAACCTACGGGATCAGATCTTTCGGTAAATAGCCGGTTCAATATAGGAAAACGGGCAGCTTTCCTTATCCAGGCTTTCAGAATGTCCGATAAATAAGTAGCCTCCCGGAGCGGTAGCATCATAAAAGCGCCTTACCAGTGCCGCCTTCGTAGGACGATCAAAATAGATCATCACGTTTCTGCAGAAGATCAGGTCAAACTTTTTGCGGAAATGGATGGGATCCATCAGGTTAAAGGAACGAAAGATCACATTTTTCCTTAAAGCATCTGAAACAGTATAGGTTTTATCTCCCATGGGAACAAAATAGCGTTCCTGCCAGGAAGGCGGAAGCTCTTTTAAGCTTTCGAGGGAATATCTTGGATCCATGGCAGAATCCAGAACACGCTGGGAAATGTCCGTAGCAAGGATACGGGTATCCCAGCTTCCGGGAATAGCGGAAAAATATTCTTTCAGATACATAGAAATGTTATAAGGTTCTTCACCGGAGGAGCAGCCGGCACTCCAGATCGCAATAGAACGGTCCCGGGAATGCTTGTTTGCAAGCTCAGGAAGAATCTGCTTCTGGAGAAAGTCAAAATGTTCTTTTTCCCGCATAAAATAGGTATAGTTGGTAGTCAGCTTGTTTAACATAACAGAAACCATCTCAGGATCTTTACCTGAGATGATCTCATCTATGTATTCTGTAAAACTATGAAACCCTTTCTGCTGCAGCATATTAGTAAGACGGCTGGTGATCAGCTGTTTTTTGTGGCTCAGATTGATGCCATAGTGCTGTTGGATATAAGTGTAAAGACGGTTAAAATCCCCGTCACTTAATGTAAGCATTGTATGACCTCCTTAGGAATCGGATGTACTCTCGGAGTCTTTCCTGCACCTGCCTTTGCGGCTGACAAAAAATCTTCTCGCAAAATCAAGTACAAAAAGATTCCGGGAGTACATTAAGAGCTGACCAGGGACTTGCAGTCAAAAGACATAAGCACAGTCCCATTTTCAAGTGTGATCATACCATCTAACAGCTTCTGTCTGCGTTTGATAGGGATCGGACGTACATCCTGAAGATCAATATCGATCACCTGCTGCACAGAATCCACAACGATGCATACAGGAAGATCGTCTACATTTAAAACGATAAAGCAGGTCTTACTGTTATATTCCAAAGCAGGCTTGCCCATATAGAGCCGTATATCTACTACCGGAAGGATCTGACCACGCAGATTGATGATTCCTTTAATATAATCAGGTACCAGTGGAAGATGAGTGATCGCACAGTCATTGATGATCTCCGTTACGTTATTGATACTCAAAAACAGAGTCATATCTCCCGACTCAAAAGTAAGACAGCGTTCAACGGACTGGTTTTCAGCCGGTACGTCTGTCCGGATATTTGTTTCTGTTACTTCAGCCATTTTAAAACCTCCTGTTTACGCATTCTCTACAGCTATGGAATATAAGCTGAGGATATCCAGAATGATGCTGATATTGCCATCACCCATAATGGTACAGCCGGTGATGCCGTGGTCTTTCAGGTTAAATTCACTGAGAAAAGCAGGAAGCGGCTTTACTACCACCTGCTGCTCGCCGATCAGATCATCTACAAACAGGCAGTAAGAACGGTCATTTGCTTCCACCCATAAAAGTATACCGTCTTCCATCTGGGTAACCTCAGTTGGAAGGTGATAGAAGGAATGGAGGCGGACGATAGGATAAAAATGGTCAACACGTTCTACCATTTCATTGCCATATTCATCTTTGATCACCTGATCCGCTTTCACCTTAAAGGACTGACGGATATTGGCGATAGGTATAGTAAAAATAGAATCACCTACCGTTACCTTCATGCCGTCAACAATAGCCAGAGTCAGCGGGATCTTCATGGAAATGGTAGTTCCTTCACCGTAGGTACTGGATACAGAAACGATACCGCCTAAGGATTCTACATTTTTCTTTACAACATCCATTCCAACACCACGACCGGAATATTCAGTTACCTCTGTATTGGTGGAAAATCCGGGAAGCATGATCAGCCCCAGGATCTCCTTCTGGCTGTATTCAGAATCAGGCTTGGTCAGCATGTTCTTTGACCGGGCTTTTTCAAGAATCTTCTGGGGATCCATGCCATATCCGTCATCTTTAACGGAGATAACAACCTCACTGCTGGTATGGGAAGCGGAAAGTACGATCTCGCCCTGGGGATCCTTACCGGCAGCAATACGTTCCTGGGCTGTTTCTTCAATCCCATGATCCATGCTGTTACGCACGATATGCATGATAGGATCCTGTATATTGTCTACGATCGTCTTATCTACCTCTGTATCTTCACCTACAATGGTCAGACGGACGTCTTTTCCCAGGCTCTGCTTCATATCACGCACAATACGGTTCATTTTCTGGAACACGCCGGAAATCGGGACCATGCGTAAAGACATGGCAATATCCTGCAGATCATTGGTGAGTTTACGCAGCTGGCGTGCTGATTTCATAAAATTATCCCTGTTGTCCCTTGGCAGCAGGTTTAATTCAGG
>ERZ772816.2744-NODE-2744-length-11048-cov-3.794597_pt1 | contig 11048 bp, 11 predicted proteins | sample MGYA00511359_ERZ772816 | MGnify/ENA primary metagenome ERZ772816 (study PRJEB29015, sample SAMEA2737710) | human gut metagenome | biome: human gut; feature: human-associated habitat; material: faeces | place: China | collected 2012 ...
GTAAGTACAAGGCCGGAGACGGGGAAGAGGGCGGCAAGAAAAACTGCCGCGGCAAGGACGGAGAAGACATCATTATCAAAGTCCCTGCGGGAACCGTGATCAAAGAAGCACAGAGCGGGCAGGTAATTACGGATATGTCGGGGGACAACAAACGGGTTGTTCTCTTAAAAGGCGGCAAGGGCGGTAACGGCAACCAGCATTATGCTACCAGTACCATGCAGGCACCCAAGTATGCACAGCCGGGACAGGCTGCACAGGAACTGGAACTTCTGCTGGAATTGAAGGTGATCGCTGATGTCGGACTGGTAGGATTTCCCAATGTTGGTAAATCCACGTTCCTGTCCAGAGTGACCAATGCCAGACCCAAGATTGCCAACTATCATTTCACGACCCTGAATCCGAATCTGGGTGTAGTGGATCTGGAAGGAACCGGTGGTTTCGTCATTGCGGATATTCCGGGACTGATCGAGGGAGCTTCCGAGGGAATCGGTCTGGGACACGAATTCCTGCGCCACATCGAACGTACCAAGGTGATTATCCATATCGTGGATGCGGCCGGTACGGAGGGAAGAGATCCCATTCAGGATATCTATGCCATCAATAAAGAACTGGAAGCCTATAATCCGGAGATTGCAGCCAGACCTCAGGTGATCGCGGCGAATAAGATTGACGCTATCTATACGGAGGATGGATCCGATCCGGTAGCTGCAATCCGGGCAGAGTTTGAACCGAAGGGCATCAAGGTGTTCCCTATGTCTGCAGTAACCGGTCAGGGCGTAAAGGAACTGTTATACGAAGTGAACGATATGCTTGCTAACATCGGAGAAGAGACCACCGTCTTTGCGCAGGAGTACTTTCCGGAGAGTATGACAGGATCTGTGGATGATGCTTACACCGTAACCTATGATGAAGAAGAGGACGAGTACGTAGTAGAAGGGCCAAAGATCGAGAAGATGCTGGGATACACCAATCTGGACAGTGAGAAGGGATTTACCTTCTTCCAGAATTTCCTGAAGGATACCGGTATTTTAGAGGAACTGGAAGCACTGGGTATCCAGGAGGGCGATACGGTACGCATGTACGGTCTGTCCTTTGATTACTATAAGTAAGTTTGTGAAAGGAAAAGATAGATTATGACAAGCAAACAGAGAGCTTATTTAATGAGTCTGGCCAGCAATCTGAATCCCATTTTTCAGGTGGGTAAATCCAGCCTGACTCCGGAACTCACCGCAGCTATTGGTGAATCCTTTAATAATAATGAACTGATCAAGATCGGTGTTCTGAAGAACTGTTTTGACGACCCCAGAGCTATTGCGGAGATGGTGGCGGAGCGTACCCATTCCCAGGTCGTACAGGTGATTGGCAAGAAGATCGTATTGTACAAGCCCGACAAGGACAAGCCGAAGATCGAACTGCCCAGATAAGGTCAGAGCATAGCCGACGAGAACCAATCAAGAATGATAACTGCGTGCAAAGGGATGAGGAAGCATGAGCAGAATAGGCATTATGGGTGGCACCTTTAATCCAATCCACATAGGACATCTGATGCTGGCTGAACAGGCGCTGGAGTCGGCACACTTAGACCAGGTCTGGATGATACCAACGGGTTGTTCTTATCTGAAGACAAAAGACGGCATTACAATTCTGCCCGGAACAGAACGCTATGATATGGTACAGCGTGCTATCGCAGATAATGATAGATTCCGCTGCCTGGACATTGAGATAAAGCGTCCCGGAAATTCCTATAGCTATGAGACCATGGAGCAGCTGCACAGAGAATATCCGGAACATCTTTTTTATTTCATCTGTGGGGCTGACTGCCTGTTTACCATGGAACAATGGAAATGCGCAGACCGACTGTTTGCTGCCTGCGAGATTATAGCTGCGGTGCGGGGAGATGCGGATATGAAGGGAATGCAGGAGAAGATCAGTCAGTTGGAGGAACATTTTTCTGCGAAGATACAGTTGCTCTCTTTTCGAAGAATTGAGATATCTTCTTCGGAAATCCGAGCGAGAAGATCCGAAGGTCTTTCCGTGCGCTATCTTGTGCCGGAAGCAGTGAGGGAATATATGGAAGAAAAGGGGCTTTACCTGGATGAGTGATATCTTAAAAAAACTGACCAAAGAGATGCAAAAAGTACAGGATCCCAAGCGCTTTACCCATACATTGGGGGTAGAATACACAGCGGCGGCCCTTGCCATGCGATACGGCGAAGATATGGAGCGATTGCGGGACTGCTTCATGATTGTGCCAAATGCATGGAAAATGATAAACTTTTGTCTGCCTGCGAAAAGTATCATCTTCCGGCGACGGATGTGGAAACGCGCAATCCCTATCTTTTACATGCCAGAGTGGGAAGCTATCTGGCAAAAAAGGAATATAAAATCGAAGATCCTGAGATCTTAAGTGCAATTTTATATCATACCACAGGGCGTCCGGGTATGACACTTCTGGAGAAGATCATTTTTACCGCAGATTATATTGAACCGGGGAGAAAACAGGCACCGAACCTTACCCAGATACGCCACCTGGCATTTACGGATCTGGATGCTGCCGTGACGAAGATTTTAGAGGATACGCTGGAATATCTGAAATCGGGGGACGGTGAGATGGATCCCATGACAGAAGAAACCTATAACTATTATAAGAAGAAAGAATCAATAAAATAGAAAGTGTGAGGAGTTAGCATGAGCGAAGAATCCAGAAAAATGGCAAAGCTTGCCGTAGAAGCATTGGATGATAAAAAAGCAGAGGATATCAAAGTAATAGACATCAGTAATGTGTCTGTAATTGCAGATTATTTTATTATCGCGGGAGGCAATAACTCCAGCCAGATCCAGGCACTGTGTGATAATGTAGAGGAAAAGCTGGGAAGAGCCGGCTTCCCTGCCAGACAGACCGAAGGATATGAAACCGCCAACTGGGTACTGTTAGACTTTGGCGATGTGATCGTACATGTCTTTGACAAGGAAAACCGTCTGCTCTATGATCTGGAACGTATCTGGAGAGACGGAAAGACATTTGTAGATGTAAATGAACTGTAATATATGATTTATAAAGGTATAATAAGCCGCAGCTTTTCGCTGGAATCCGGGATGGGGATTTTTCGAAAAGCTGCGGCTTTTATGCTACTTTCATACCTGAGTACCCAGCACCGCTGGCTACATCATCCTGAGCAGACCAATGACCTTTCCTAAAATATCTACATGATCAGTAATGATCGGCTCCATAGCATCATTTTCCGGCTGCAGACGATAATGATCCTTCTCTTTATAATAACGCTTTACAGTAGCGGAATCATCCAGAAGAGCTACTACAATCTCTCCGTTTTCTGCAGTAGAACGCTGTTCTACGATCAGTTTATCCCCCGGAAAGATCCCTGCACCGATCATGCTTTCTCCTTTTACATGAAGCATGAAAATCTCTGCATTGGGAAGGGCTTCTGCAGGAAAGGGAAAATAATCCTCAATACATTCTTCTGCCAGAATGGGTTCTCCCGCGGCCACTGTGCCGATCACAGGAATATTTACCATCTCTCTCCGGTTAAAATTAAACGTATCATCCAGAATTTCAATGGTTCTCGGTTTTGTAGGATCACGGCGGATATATTCATCACTTACGATCTCCTCGCAGGTAACGATCGTACGCTTTGCAGCGATTGCGATATCAACATCGTGGAACTCATCACCCTCGATGATACAGGTTCCATCCGGAGATGCCTGCTGTACATGGATGATCGCGCAGTCAAGCTTCGGAACCGGAACAGCAAGAAGCTTCTCGCCCGGCTCAAACGGGTTCTCGATATCTACGCACTTTAAGTTGTCAACGCCTTCCATTGTTTTTCTCTTCTCTTCGCTGATACCCCAGAATTTAACAAGACCGGAGCCCTGCATCATTCTTACCGGGAGGTACGGAAGACCAAGGGAAGCTGCGTGAAGCTGTAACATAAGAACGTCCTGGGAGTAGTCCTCATATGTAAGCTCACCTTTCTCGATTGCAGCACGGAAACGACGTGCAACGTTTGTATAACCAGAGTTTGCTGTGTAGCAGTTGATGTAAGCTCTTACACGACCCTCACCGATTAAGGAGTCCCAGTCTCCGCCTGCCGGACCGGACCAGCCTACAAAACCAGTTTTACCCTGACGAAGGATCTCGTAAACAGCAGCGTACGGTTTACGGTTTGTTGTAAATCCGCCGAGGCAGAGTACATCGTTATCATGTACATACTTCTCTACGGCATCGTGTAATGACATAACTTTATTAGCCACAATAAAGCCTCCTTTATTTATATTTGCAGTTAAAAGGCCTGCCTGTTCTCCTCAGACAGGCCTGAACTGCTTTTAATTCCTGTAAAAATATACCACGATACGGAATGAATTTCAACTTCTGGTTCCGTTTCGAAGGGGTTCGATCAGGCCTTGAACATCAGCATGAAGTAACCGGCTGCTACTGCAGAACCGATAACACCTGCTACGTTCGGACCCATAGCGTGCATCAGAAGGAAGTTGGTCGGATTTTCCTTAGCACCAACCGTCTGGGATACACGAGCTGCCATCGGAACGGCAGATACACCTGCAGAACCGATCAGTGGGTTGATCTTGCCGCCTGTGATCGCACACAGGACTTTACCAAGCAGGATACCTCCGACTGTCGCAAACGCGAAAGCAAGAAGACCCATTGCAATGATAGCCAGTGTCTGGACACGGAGGAAGATCTCTCCGTTTGCTGTAGCGCCTACGGTTGTGCCGAGCATGATCGTAACGATGTTGCAGAGTGCGTTCTGTGCGGTATCGGAAAGTCTTCCGGTAACACCGGACTCACGGAACAGGTTACCGAGCATCAGCATACCAAGAAGCGGTGCTACGGACGGAAGAAGCAGGGAGCAGAACAGAACAACGAATACCGGGAATACAACCTTCTCGACTTTGCTGACTTTTCTTAACTGCTTCATAACGATCTGACGCTCTTTCTTTGTTGTAAGAAGCTTCATGATCGGCGGCTGGATCAGCGGGATCAGAGCCATGTAGGAATACGCGGCTACGGCGATCGGAGCTACAAGATCCGGAGCCAGGTTATTTGCGATATAGATCGCGGTCGGGCCATCAGCACCGCCGATGATACCGATCGCTGCACACTCACCCGGTGTGAAAAGTCCGGTTGCATTTGCGAGTGTAAATGCAACATAGATACCGAACTGAGCGGCTGCACCGAGAAGAAGGCTGACCGGGTTCGCGATCAACGGACCGAAGTCTGTCATCGCGCCGACTGCCATGAAGATCAGGCACGGGAATAAGCTGGACTTAACGCCCATGTACATAATTCTTAACACACCGGACTGATACCAGTGATCTGCCTCATTCATAAGACCTGCAAGCGGAAGGTTCGCAAGGAACATACCGAATGCGATCGGGAGCAGAAGGAGCGGCTCAAACTGCTTCTTGATTGCAAGATATAATAAAACGAAGGATACAAGGAGCATTACGCACTGCTGCCAGGTGATTGCGGCAAAACCTGACTGGGCGAGCAGCTCCGCGAAAACTGAAAGTATATTCACGTGTGGCACCTCCTGCTTAGTTTAAGGTAACCAGAACTGCACCTGTCTCAACGGAATCGCCTGTGCTTACGTTGATGGATGCAACAGTTCCTGCTGCCGGAGCTACGATCTCTGTCTCCATCTTCATTGCTTCCATAACGATTACACACTGACCATAACCAACTGCGTCACCAACTTTAACTTTGATGTCAAGGATCTTACCTGGCATCGGAGCCTCTACTGTCTGTCCGCCTGCTGCTGCCGGAGCTGCTGCCGGTGCTGGAACCGGAGCCGGTGCCGGTGCCGGAGCCGGTGCTGCTGCCGGTGCCGGAGCTGCCTTCGGAGCCGGTGCTGCTGCGAGGATCGGAGCCGGTGCGCTAGCCTGTGCGCCTCTGTCAAGCGGTCTGTACTCGTCTACTCTCTCGATCTCAACTTCATACTTTTTTCCGTTTAATGTTGCAACGTATTTCATGTTATTTACTACATCCTTTCCTTTTTCTGCGTTTTAGGTTTTTTGTTTTTTACAGTTCTTTGATACTTGTTACACGGAACTGCTCTCCAGACAATCTTGCTTCCTCACTGACTGCCGCGAGAAGCACTGCATAGGATTCCTCATCGATAGCCGGAGCCGGTGCTGCAACTGCCGCAGCTGCCTTTGGCGCACTCTCCTTAAATAATGTACCGATGACCTTAGAGATAATGATAACCGCGATTGCGAGCACTGCAAGTGCCGAGAATACGACTAACAGTCCAACAAGTGAAATGATGATCGAATCCGCAAAGGTCATACCGCCTGTCCACATATACTTACCGCACCTCCTTCGTTTCGTTTCACTTAAGAAACTTTTGTTGGTTAGTTATTTCGTATTGTGGAATGCATTCCATTTTTGAAAGCAATTTATAAGGGGCTTTTCCCCTTAACTGTAACAAGTGAAGCCACAGATTGACATGATCAGCTCACTTTACTTAAATTATAACAGTAACCCCCCTGATTGTCAACCAAGCCTTTCATAAATTATGCACAAAAAGCAGGGTGTTTTATTAGCAAAAACAACCTGCTTTTTATAGGTTATTACTACATTTTTCTACATTTTTCTTAATAACCCCCGGAAGAATCGCCAAGACCTCTCAAGCATTTTGCTCATATTCTAAAATGTATTCTGAAAGTCCCGTTCTCTCCTTTTTTCATCAGAACAAAGCCGCTTTTTTCTGTATTTTTTTATACATTTTCAAGAGTTGTTCTCGATTTATTTCGGAAGCTTGAAAGAGCTCTTCAGCGAAACAATCCGGTTGAAAACCGGTTTGCCCGGCTCGCTGTCGCGGCAGTCCACGCAGAAGTATCCATTGCGGACGAACTGAAAGCTCTCAAATGCTTTTGCCTCTTTCAGACCCGGCTCTAAGTAACACTCTTTCAGAACGCGCAGGGAATTCGGATTTAAGTTCAGCGTTCCATCTGCATTGAGTTTGCCCTTTTCCTCGTCTACCAGGTTCTCATAGAGACGTACTTCTGCTTTCAGTGCAGTCTGTGCTGCTACCCAGTGAATCGTACCTTTTACCTTTCTTGCATTGAAGCCGGAACCACTCTTCGTCTCTGGATCGTAGGTACAGTGAACAACCGTTACATTACCGTCTGCATCTTTCTCGAATCCGGTGCAGGTAACAAAGTACGCGTTCATCAGGCGGACCTCATTGCCCGGGAAGAGACGGAAGTATTTCTTCGGTGGTTCTTCCATAAAGTCCTCGCGTTCGATGTAAAGTTCTCTGCCAAATGGAATCTTTCTGGAACCAAGTCCCTCGTTCTCCATATTGTTTGGTGCATCCAGCTCCTCGATCTGTCCTTCCGGATAGTTGTCGATAACAAGCTTGACCGGGTCAAGAATTGCCATCACACGGGACTTCTTTAATTTCAGATCCTCGCGCAGGCAGTACTCTAACATTGCACTGTCGATGGAATTGTCTGCTTTGGAGACACCTGCCAGCTCTACAAAGCGGCGGATGGATTCCGGCGTGTAACCTCTGCGGCGCAACGCTGCGATGGTTACCAGACGCGGGTCATCCCAGCCATCTACAATCTTATCCTCTACCAGTTTCTTGATATAACGTTTTCCGGTAATGACGTTGGTCAGATACATCTTCGCAAACTCAATCTGGCGCGGCGGGTTCTCAAACTCGCACTCTCTTACGACCCAGTCATAGAGCGGTCTGTGATCCTCAAATTCCAGCGTACAAATCGAATGCGTGATGTGCTCAATCGCATCCTCAATCGGATGAGCGAAATCGTACATCGGGTAAATGCACCATTTGTCCCCGGTGTTGTGATGATGCATATGGGCTACACGATAAATAACCGGATCACGCATATTGATGTTCGGGGATGCCATATCAATTTTCGCACGCAGTACCTTTTCGCCATCCGCATATTTGCCTTCTTTCATCTCCTCAAAGAGCTGTAAGTTCTCCTCGATGCTGCGGTTGCGGTACGGGCTTTCCTTACCAGGATTGTTAAAATCACCGCGGTACTCGCGGATCTGATCAGCTGTCAGATCGCAGACGAATGCTTTTCCCTTTTTAATAAGAAGAACTGCACACTCATACATCTGCTGGAAATAGTTGGATGCAAAAAACAGGCGGTCCTCAAAATCAGCGCCCAGCCATTTTACATCCTCGATGATCGACTCAACAAACTCCGTCTTCTCCTTCGTCGGGTTGGTGTCATCAAAACGGAGATTGAATTTTCCGTTGTATTCTTTTGCCAGTCCAGAGTTCAGAATAATCGATTTAGCGTGTCCAATATGAAGATATCCGTTCGGTTCCGGAGGAAATCTCGTCTGGACATGATCGTAAACGCCCTCTGCCAGATCTTTGTCAATCTCGCGCTCGATAAAGTTCTTGGAGACAGCCTCTTCCTTCTCCTCTCCCTCTGCCAATGGTTTTTTATTTTCTTCCATATACATTCCCTCCGTTGTTTCTTTTCGTAAATTGATACTGTTGTTTGAGTCAAATCAAACAGTTTTATTTTTTATCATATCACATTTTGGAGTTTTCGAAAAGGGGATATTTGCCCACAAAAAAGGAAGCGCCGCGGGAGGACACTTCCTTTTCTGATTTTCAATTTTTAAGCATCTTTATTATGGCAATTTAAGATGTCCTGCGTTCGCAGGTAATTGTACTTCTTCTTATTATATATGTGTTTTTATGCGATTTTACTTATGCGTTTGCAAGAGCCTCGCCCAGTGCCTCGCACTCAGCACCTGCTGCCTCGTCCGGCGTTGCGTTGCAGATTACCGGCTCGCAAGCCATGGTTACGCCCAGAGTCATGCAGTCGCTCTCCCAGGTACGCATCCACTCGCCGTCGCCCCATCCGTAAGAACCGAATAATGCAATCTTTTTGCCAGAGAGAACCGGGCTAACTTCGTCGAACATCGGCTGGAACTCAGACTCCTCTAACTGTTCAGCGCCCATGGACGGGCAGCCAAATGCGATTCTGTCATACTCGCCAGCTTTGTCAGCGCCAAACTCTGCGGAAGTAAATAAATCAGCCTCGCCGCCCGCTTTCTTAACGCCCTCTGCTACGTAATTTGCCATAGCCTCTGTGTTTCCTGTTCCGCTCCAGTATACAATTGCTACCTTGCTCATTTTTATTTCCTCCTTGTGAATAATTTACTTACTTAGATTTATTATGCGGCTTTTACAAGCTGAATAATCGGTGTCCCCTGACGGTATTTCTCCCGGCACACTTCCGTGCATTCCCGGTATGAATCAAACCGCCGTTTTGCTTCCTGCGGGTCGCCATACGTCTTCCAGTAACCGCTGCAGGTATAATTTTTTCCCTGATTTTCAATGAATCCAACAACATCCTCAAGCGGATACCCCAGGAAAATGCCAATCTCATGTGGAAAATCATGTTCCAGACAAAGCCGGTTGGAAAGCTGCCTCAAAAAGCCATCGACCGTCTTCTTCATCTGGTAACCAGACTTTTTTAAAAAGTGCTGTACAGATATTTTACCCAGAATAAAGCGAAGCCATTCCTCGCGGTACACCAGAATCAGAAACGCGCCCGTCCGGCTGCACTCTTTAAGCGCCCGCACCTGAAGCCCCGACGGTTCCAGTTCCCGGTTCCAGAAATCAAGCGCTTCCAGGAGTTTATCACGGTTCTGCGGCTGATAACGGAACAAGTTCGACGGTTTGATGCCACGAAGAGTCGGCGCACACACCTCTACGAATACTTCTTCAAACAACCGTTCCATCTTTCTGCCTCCTGACTGCTTCTCTTAGTTAGCTATATCTATCTTTAGTTAGATGTGGCTAACTATCTTTTAAAAATAAAAGGCTTTTTCCGCCTTCTATTTTCCTTTTCGTAGGTTAGTCTTATCTAACTTCAATGAGACTATATCATGAATCACTTACCACGTCAAGCAAATTTTGTTCATTTTTGCTTACTGAGTTTTTTTATCAGTAACATCATTTTCTATCTTTTGGGACGATAAATAATCTCATTCACCGCATACACCGTCACAAATGCCTTCGGATCTGTTTTTAATATATACGGCATGAGCTGTGCATATTCGTTTTTATCTACGATCGTGATAATTTCCGTCTTCGGCTCATTGTCAAACGCGCCGAATCCCTGATAGATCGTCGCGCCGCTGTGAAGCGTATGCAGGATAAACTGGCGTATCTCTTCTTCTTTTTCCGAGATAATGCAAACTCTCTTTTTCAGATTCAGACCGAAAATAAAACGATCCAACACAATTCCGTTTAAGTATGTGCCCAGAATGCCCAGCACCACCAGTTTTTTATCGCTGAAAAACACGGATGAGAGCGCCACACACATGCCTGGAAGCGCCATCGCTTTTCCCAGCTCCATATGGAAATATTTGTTTAAGAGCTTTGCCACGATGTCCAGACCGCCCGACGAGGCATTCATCCAGAACAAAAGAGCCAGACCAACGCTGACAACAAAGATATAGCAGACCGTATCCATCATCGCATCCTGGTTGATCGACACAAAATCCGGGAAAACCTGCTCAAACACCCACAGAAAAACCGGCAGAATCAGCGACGTATACACCGTCTTGACGCCGAACTCGCGTCCGATAAAAAGAAAGCCCACCACCAGAAGCGCCGCATTTAAAATAAAGGTCAGCACTGAAATCGGCAGCGGTATCACATTTCCCAAAAGCATCGCCAGACCGGAAATACTTCCCACCGATACACCGCTCGGAATCAGAAAGAAATAGACGGCTGCCGCCACGACAAAGGTCGCCGCTGTGATCATTGTGTACTCCCCGATTACGCGCATGGACTTTTTTGCCATAACTAAAAACCTCCTCATATTACAATTTCGCGCGAGCGCGCATCATTGGCACGTTAGTGCCTTTTTGTGTGATAGAGAATTTCAAGGAATTACCTATTACACAAAAAGACACATCGCGTCTGCAATGTGTCTTCGTAATGAGGCATCGGGGATTCGAACCCCGGACAACTTGATTAAAAGTCAAGTGCTCTACCGAC
>ERZ772816.2746-NODE-2746-length-11032-cov-2.930673_pt1 | contig 11032 bp, 11 predicted proteins | sample MGYA00511359_ERZ772816 | MGnify/ENA primary metagenome ERZ772816 (study PRJEB29015, sample SAMEA2737710) | human gut metagenome | biome: human gut; feature: human-associated habitat; material: faeces | place: China | collected 2012 ...
CTTGCCCTTGGGCACCAGCTCGTTGACCCAGCCCCAGTCCAGGGCCTGCTGGGCAGTCCACTGGCGGCAGGTATACATCAGATAGTTGGCGCGCTTCGTACCCAGGAAGTGCTGCATCAGCATAAACATGCCGTCACCGGCCACCAGGCCGAAGAACAGGTGGTCGTCATCGAACTTGGCGTCCTCGGAGGCCAGGGTGATATCGCACAGCAGGGCGGAATCCCAGTGGAAACCGGGACCGGGAATGGCGCCGATGGTGGGGATGTCGATGTCGAAGATCATGTTCTTGATCAGGTTGGTGTCGTCGATGTACTGATGGTCAAAGCGCTCTTTGGCGTAGGTGCTCCAGCCGTGAGGATCCTTGTCCATCATCCAGTTGTCGCCCTTGTGAGTCCAAATCAGAATTTCGTTCTTGCGATCCAGGGAGATAATGCGGCTGAGCTGACTCATGGCGCGATGATTGGCGCCGCTCCAGCACATGGGGTGGTCATTGGTCTTCATGGTGACCTGAAGAATGCCGTCCTCCCGGTACAGATCAAAGTGATCCTTGAACCACTCCCTGTATTCTTCCAGTTCGGGGAGCTTGACGTAATCAGCCATAATGTCTTTCATTGTTTGTTTCCTCCTGTTCGTTTTTGTTTGTGTTCAAAGCTTTACGCATTTGCGGCGTTTACGGCGTGGTGAATCTTGCTGGCAACGGAACGGCGTTCAAAATAGATGGTTGCAAAGAGCACAAGCATCAGCAGGATGCCCTGGATAGCACTGGACAGAGTGGAGTCCACCCCGCAGAGCGTCAGACCGTTTTCAATCATGACAATGGTAAAGGAGCCGATGAGCAGCTTATAAATCCGGGCGCTGAAGCCGCCGGACACGCTGACACCACCCAGGAAAATAGCCATCTGGATGCGCATCTCCATAAACTGGCAGAGGGAGTTGGTAGAGCCGCCTACGTTGACAATCTGCATGATGCCGAAAAGCGCAGCCATGAAGCCTGAGATGATAAAGGCCGTCATACGGATGCGTTTGACATTGATGCCAGTGGCAATCACGGTGCGCTCGTTCTCACCGATAGCCCTACAGTAGTAACCAATCTTGGTGTACTCAAATACATAATAGAAGATGACGACCAGCACCGCCACGATGGCCAGCTTGACGGGGAAGGTGTTGAACGCGATGAGCACGGTGGGGGCGTAAATCAGGTTGGAGGCCAGGAAATAGTTCAGCAGACCCCGCAGGCCGATGAGCATAGCCAAAGTCATCATAAAGGAGGGCATCTTGCACCGGGAGTTCCACAGGCCGTTGAGCGCGCCCACCAGCATGCCGGTGCCGATAGCCACGGGGAAAATGGCCCAGGTGCCAAGGTGGGAGGCAGCCATGGCGCCCAGAGTGGCAGAGAGGGCGGCATTGGCGCCGACGGATAGATCCGTGCTGCCCATGGCGGTGACCGATGATAACGGGAAAAGCCTGGCTCACAATGTTGGAAATATTCTGGGGAGTGACCAGGGTGCCGCGGGTGGCGATGAGGAATACGCAGAACAGGATGAGGAAGGACAGAATGGGAATAAGCGTATTGATGCTGAATTTCTTTTTCATGTCATCACCTCAATAATGGTCTCTTCAGACAGCTCTGCGCTGCGTGGGAGGAGCTTGCAGATTTCGCCGTCCTTCATGACGGCGATGGTGTCGGCCATGCCAAGGACTTCCGAAAGTTCATCGGTGATCAGCAGGATTGCCATTCCCTTTTCCTTCGTTTTACCGATCAGTTTATTGATCTCTGATTTATGAAGGAGTAATTTTCTGACTCTGAGTGGGTCTTTATTAAAGATATTTCCCTTTTCATATGGACTGATATGCATACCGTAGATAAAGACTTCTCCATTTTCAATACGGATAAAGGATTCTTTGATACTGCATTTTCCCATACGGAGTGACTTTACTTCTGTTCCGTGCAGAGCAATTCCTGTCTCGATCTTATCCAGGATAAAATAATCATGATATGCCTTTTTATTATTTGCTACCATCTTGTCATTACTCTTCGCCATCTCCGGCACCTCCCTGATTCACAATCTTAAAATCAATCGTACGCATCAGACGATCTGCATCCAGCACCTGTACTCTTAAGGCTTCTCCCAGTTTGTACACTTTCCGTGTATGCATTCCTATCATCTCATAACGTTCTTCATTGTATTCATAATGATCATCGGTCATGTTTGTTACATGGACCAGACCTTCTATCGTATTCGGAAGCTCTACATACATACCCCATTTAGTAATTCCAGAGATCACACCGTCGAATTCCTCTCCGATATGTGCCTGCATGTATTCCACCTTCTTAAGTTTGATTGTCTCTCGTTCTGCCTCATCCGCGCGACGTTCCATCTCACTGGAACGCTTTGCAACTTCCGGAAGGATCGACTGGTAGTGTTCAATCTTACTTTCATTCATTCTTCCCCGCAGGTTATCCTTAATGATCCGATGGATCTGAAGATCCGGATATCTTCGGATCGGAGAAGTAAAATGCGTATAATAATTCGCCGCCAGTCCAAAATGTCCGTCATTCTCTGCCGTATACTTCGCCTGTTTCATCGAACGAAGTGCCAGACGGCTGATCATTGCCTCTTCCGGTGTATCTTCCACTTTCGTTAGCAACTTTTGTATTTCTTTTGGTCTAATTTCATTAACTCCAATATGCATTGAATACCCGAAATTATTGATAAATGTTGCCAGTGTACGGATCTTTTCTTCATCTGGTGCTTCGTGGGTACGGTATACAAACGGAAGCTCCTGCCAGTAGTAATCTTCTGCAACCGTCTCATTTGCCAAAAGCATGAAATCCTCGATAATCTTCGTTGCAACATTTCTGTCATATGGTTTAATATCGATCGGCTTTCCATTCTCATCCAGGATCATCTTCGTCTCTGGGAAATCAAAATCAATGGAACCGCGTTTCTTCCTTCGGGCTCTTAAAATACCCGAAAGCTCCTGCATCCGTTCGAACATCGGAACCAGTTCTTTGTATTCTAAGATCTCCGCTTCATCATGATCCGTCAGAATCTTCTTTACGCTGGTATAGGACATTCTGCGATCCACATGAATTACTGTCTCAGCGATCTCATGTGCAATCACATCACCTGACGGATCCACTGTCATGATGCAGCTGAGTGCAAGTCTGTCCTCTCCTGCATTGAGTGAACACATTCCATTCGAAAGTGCATGTGGAAGCATCGGGATCACACGGTCTACCAGATATACACTTGTACCCCTTTCCAGTGCCTCTCTGTCAAGTGCACTGTTCTCCTGCACATAATTCGTCACATCTGCAATATGCACGCCCAGAATATAATTTTCTCCCTCTTTTACAAGGGATACCGCATCATCCAGATCCTTTGCATCTTCTCCGTCAATCGTGACCATCTGCCAGTCACGCAGATCCTTTCTTCCATTCATGTCAGCTTCGCTGACCGGTTTTGCAACACGCTCTGCCTGTCTTAATACTTTATCCGGAAATTCTACCGGGAGGTTATACCCTTTTACGATCGACATGATATCTGTTCCCGGATCATTCAGATGACCGATGATCTCCACGATCTTTCCTTCCGGTTTCTTTCCATTCTCTCCATAAGAGGTCAGCTCCACTACAACTTTGTGTCCATCCACTGCCCCTCTTGATTTTTCAATCGGTACAAATATGTCCTGATCCAGTCTCTGGTTATCCGGAATCACGAACCCAAACTTCTTTCCCGGCTTCATGCGGTAAAGTCCGACTACTTTTGAAAGCCCCCGCTCCAGGATCTTCACGATCTTTCCTTCACGGCTTCTTCCTTCCGGTTCTTTTGTAAGTACGATCTCAACATGATCTCCGTCAAATGCACCACAGGTATCATCCGCACCGATGAATACATCCTCTGAATCTCCTTCGTCCAGCACTACAAAGCCAAATCCCTTAAGACTTGCCCGGAACACACCGGTCAGACGCTTTGCATGTCCCCTGCAGTATTTTCCTCTCTTGGAAAGATATATCTTTCCTTCCTGCTCCAACGCTTCCAGGATCTGTCTTAACTCATCTCTGTCTTCTTTTGCCACGCGAAGAAGCATTGCCAGTTCCTTGAATTTCATCGGTGTATATAAATCATCACAGATCAGATCATAGACAACTTTTTTTCTTTTATCAAATTTCTTACTCATATCTCTATGCTCCCCTGCATATTCTGTGTTCCAAAAAGGGACACTCCCATACAGGAGTGTCCCTTTCATCTTCTAAAAATATGCTCTATCCTATGCAAATACTTTTAAATTCAACACTGCTGCCAGTACAATAAACAGAATCGCAAGGAATTTTGTCGACTTCACCAGTGCACCTTCCATAGAACGTCCCTTGTTCTGTCCCCAGTAAGTATCAGCGATACCACTAATGGCACCAAGCCCTGCTGACTTACCTTCCTGCATCAGTACGATAACTGTTAAAGCGATACAGTCTATTGCAAATATTATCATTAATACAATCTTCAAAATGTCCACTATTCACACCTCCTGCGGATAAACCACATATATTCTATCACAGGATGGACGATAAGGCAAGCTAATCTCTTTCGAAATCTTGTGTCAGACAGCATTATATCTGTACATTTTCTATTTTTTCTTCGAATGGGTTCTGATATACAGCCACATCCCCCAGTCTTTCCTCTATCCGCAATAATTGATTATACTTTTCCACCCGTTCCGAACGGCATGGAGCTCCTGTTTTGATCTGCCCTGCATCTGCCGCCACTGCGATATCTGCAATGAACGAATCGGCAGTCTCGCCCGAACGGTGTGAGATTACCGTCTTATATCCGGCATTCTGCGCCATCTTTACTGCTTCAAAGCTCTCCGTCAGTGTCCCGATCTGATTCACTTTGATCAGTATCGCATTCGCCGCTTTTCTTCTGATCCCTTTGGCAAGTCTTCTGGTATTCGTCACAAACAAATCGTCTCCTACCAGCTGCACCCGCTCTCCGAGCCTGTCCGTCAGCGTCTTCCAGCCTTCCCAGTCATCTTCATCCAATGGATCTTCAATGGATACAATCGGATATTTTTCTATGATATCTTCGTAATAATCAATCAGTTCTTCTGCCGAACGGACGATCTTATATCCTTTTTTCTTTGCCTCACCGTCGAATACATATTTCTTAAAATTCTTATCATATAACTCGGATGCTGCTACGTCCAATGCGATAGCTATCTCTTCGCCTGGCTTATATCCGGCCTTTTCCACCGCTTTTACCATCAAACGCAAGACCTCATCTGCATTGTGAAGATCCGGTGCAAATCCTCCTTCGTCTCCTACTGCAGTACTGTATTCCAGCGTTTTCAAAACTCTCTTCAGCTCATGATATACTTCCGCACACATCTGAAGTCCGGTCTTAAAATCTTTCGCCCCTACCGGCATAATCATAAATTCCTGAATATCAATCGTATTATCCGCATGTCTTCCGCCATTCATGATATTCATCATTGGAACCGGAAGTTTTTTCACATTTGTGCCGCCAAGATACGAATACAGCGGAAGTCCCAACGCCCCGGCCGCCGCTCTTGCAGCCGCCAGCGAGACTCCAAGCATGGCATTGGCACCAAGATTGGATTTGTTCTTTGTTCCGTCAAGCCTGACCATCGCCTGATCGATCGCTGCCTGATCCAGTACATTCATGCCGATCACTTCCGGCGCAATCCTTGCATTGACATGATCTGCCGCCTGCTGCACGCCCAGGCCTCCATATCGTTCTTCTTTATCCCGTAATTCAACTGCTTCATATTTTCCGGTCGATGCACCGGACGGAACACTTGCTCTTCCGCAGAATTCATCTCCGGCAAGTACTTCCACTTCTATCGTCGGATTTCCTCTCGAATCAAGTATTTCTCTTGCGTATACATCCGTAATGGGTAAATACTTATACATTATTTCTATCCTCCTCTTTATAGAAGATAGTATGTTCCGATCCGAAGCAAAACATTCAGTTTTTAATCTGAATCACACTCTTTTGCACTATTATATATAAAAATTAATACAATTCTTTATAAATCTCTGCCATCTGCTGCCAGGTCAGTTTCACATAGCTTTGATTCAGAAGTCTCTGCTGTGTCTCTTCAACTGTCTTCGCAAAGCTCTCGATTTCTTCTTCCTTCATTCCATATTCATGTAACGGTTTTCTTGCAATGATCTGATCCAGAAGTTTCTCAATCTTGGTATATACTTCATCTGATTTGCACTTTAAAATATTGCTTAAGAAATTATTTAGTTTCTTTATTCTGCCATTTGGATCTAATTCCTGATATTTTGCGAATACAGCTGTCAGGAACTGATAGTTCGCTTCTCCATGTGTGACATGATACACGCCACTCAGAGGATAAGACATGGCGTGCACCGCTCCTGTTCCTGCATTGCCGAATGCAATACCGGCAAGATTGCTTGCTGTCAGGAAATCATCCAGCAGATTCATTCTGTATTCTTCCCCATGTTCAGCAATCTTCTGGAATCCTTCAATGATCATCTCCATTGCCTTCATACTGAACATCTGTGTATATAAAGTTGCTTTCGGCGATACATAGGATTCAATCGCATGAATGAACGCATCAATCGCACTTGTCGCAAAAAATGAATACGGAAGACCGGTCAGAAGCTCCGGGATCAGCACTGCACGATCTGCATAGATCTCATCGACAGCAAGTCCCATCTTTGTATGTAACTTCGTAAACTCTGCAATTGATACATTGGAAACTTCCGAACCGGCACCACAAGTCGTCGGCACTGCGATCAGAGTCTTCTCTCTTTTAAGCGGTACCTTCCTGCCAAAGATCTCTTCGGCGGTGTAATTTCCTGCAAGCACCAGGATCTTCGCCATATCGATAACAGCTCCTCCTCCGATTGCAATAATTCTGTCACAATCCGTCTTACGGAAATCTGCCAGCAATGCATCGATCATCACATCTGTAGGCTCGCCTTTTCCATATTTACTTTTAAATTCCACATGTGCTTCCAGCCCAAGTGGTGCAAAATATGTCTCATATGTACTTTTACTTGCAAGAATAAAGTCATTCTTACCTATATTATATTCTTCTACGAAATCTTTTGCGTGTTCAAATTTCTGTACTTCTGCCTTCTGCCAAAAAAGTTTCATTTTTTCTTATCCTCCCGGTCATTTTTCTGAATATTTTGTCTCTTAATAATATACCACCAATCCGTTGACTTTTCCAGACACGAGCGTTACAATCATTGAGGATATGAAAGATTTCTTTCATATCCAAATAATTGCAAAAGGAAAACTGGGGAATTTTTCAAATGAAAGAACATTTAAAAAACTTTGCACTACTCACTGGCAGTACACTGATCATGGCAGTGGGTATCTACTTTTTCAAGTTCGCCAACAACTTCACGTTTGGCGGTATCACCGGTTTTGCGGTACTCGTTGCCAAGTTCACTCCTCTTTCGGCCAGTGATTTTTCCTTCATTGCGAATATGCTCCTTCTGATCATAGGGCTTTTCGTTCTCGGGAAAAAATTTGCTGCACAGACTGCATACAGTAGTATCCTACTTTCTGTCACGCTGTCCGGACTGGAACGTATCTATCCAATGAGCCACCCGCTTACCAACGAACCATTGCTGGAACTGATCTTTGCGATTGTACTTCCTGCCATCGGTTCGGCCATTCTGTTCAATATCGGAGCATCCAGCGGGGGCACGGATGTTATTGCCATGATATTGAAGAAATACACCAGCGTTGACATCGGAAAAGGCTTGCTTGCTTCCGATATCTTATTCACAATCGCCGGTTTCTTCGTATTTGACATTAAGACGGGTCTTTATTCACTGCTCGGTCTTACGATGCGTTCGACACTGATCGACAGTCTGATTGAAAGTCTGAACCGCTCGAAGTATTTCCACGTGGTATGCAGCGAGCCGGAACCAATCTGTGAATTTATCAAAAATGACCTGAAACGAGGTGCAACAATCGTACTCGCACAGGGTGCCTTCACAGGCGATGACAAATATATCATCCTGACTGTACTTAGTCCAAATGAAGCAATCAAGCTTCGTAATTTCATAAAAGCTCATACAACTGGTGCATTCTTACTGATATCCAATACCAGCGAGATTATAGGAAAAGGGTTCCACTCTGTGTAGTGAAACCCTTTATTTTTTCTCCGTATTCTCAATGTCCAACAGATCCAGGATTGAATGTGACATCATATACTGATAAAATTCCATTGCATCTCCCGCCGAAATATTTTTGCTTTCCCAGATAAGCCAATATTTCAGTCCATTCACCAATGATATTGCATGAAATTCCAGAAATACCTTTTCGTCGACGTGTGGCATATTACTTAAGTGTTTTAACGGATGATGCTTTACCAGAATTTCTTCCATATGGAAAACCTGTCCATACAGCATCTCCTCAAAGGAATTCTGCCCTGTTACTTCAAATACCTTTTCGTAATAAGTCTTGTCTTCTCCAAATCTCTGGAACAAAAGCTGCAGAGACTCCATTACATGTTCCTGCTCCATAAGTTCTGAGACTTCTTTAAATACGTCTTCCCACAGAAGCCATTCCATCACTTCGTATTTGTCCTGAAAATAATTATAGAACGTCGGACGTATCACCCCTGCTGCATCTGTGATCATCTTGATCGTCAGTTTTTCAAATCCTTTTTTCGCCACCAGTTCTTTAAATTTTTCTCCCAATAGTGCTTTTGTTAATTCACTTTTGCGCTCCATCTCATCACCTTAATTTTTCTCAGATAACTTGTAGTAAATTATTATACCCCAGCTATCCGGCAAAATCTACCGTCAAATTGCTCCATTTTTTACGTATAATAATGGAGAATTACGTCGAAACTGGCAAGTAAAAGGAGTGCTCCCCCGACCCAGTATGCACGTCTGTTTTCTTTCAGTCCCAGTCTGTATCCTGCAAATATACCGATTACCGCTTCCAGAACCGTTACCGGGAATAACACCAATGACTCTTCGATCATGGCTGTATCCAGGAATCCAAGTCCCATTCCGACAAAGAACGCATCGACACTCGTTACCAGTGCAAGAAGCGTTGTTTTCTTCCATTCGATCTCATCTTTTCTGCGTTCCAACACCTTCTTTTTACGGATTCCTTTGAGGATCATATAGATGCCAAGTGCCGCAAAGATCAGCACTGTCAGACCTTCCCATCTGTCAGCCGCCGTCTTCGTTCTGGTAATAGACAGTAACGGCAGCAATGTGATCAGGTTTCCAAGTACCAGTACCCCAAGCTGAATACCGCCAAACAGAACGCTTAAGAGGACCAGATTCTTCCATCTGATCTTTGAAAATCCGGCTCCCATATAGGCCGCCGCCACAAATACATCGATCGATAATCCAACGGATACGATCAACAGTTCCATCGTTGACAATTGCATCGCCTTCTTTCTTTTCTCCTATTTTAGCCTATTTAGAATCGTTTTTGAAGAAACAAATGCTATATAGATACCGAAATCGTACTACATTTTCCTCTATTTGTATAAAAACCAAATATACTCGATATATAAATATGATATATAGTAACTCCCGTAACTCTTTTATTCCTGAATACTTTGGTATCTAAAAAACGAGAAAGCTACGCTCTTACGTAACCTTCCCGCTTTCTGCGACATATATAGTATCAACTTTAGGATGTGTCTCTTATATTATATCCCGATTAGTGATGGAATAAACGGATTCCGGTAAATGACATCACCATATCATATTTATTACATGTTGCAATTACATTGTCATCACGTACGGATCCACCCGGCTGTGCAATGTATTTTACACCACTCTTATGCGCACGCTCGATATTATCCCCAAATGGGAAGAATGCATCTGATCCAAGTGCAACATCGGTCAGTTTGTCCAGCCATTCTCTCTTGGCTTCTCTTGTGAATACTTCCGGTTTCTCTTTGAAGATTGCCGGCCATGCATCGTCTGCAAGCACGTCCATGTAATCGTCTCCCATATAGAGATCGATCGCATTGTCTCTGTCTGCACGTCTGATTCCATCCACGAATGGAAGATTCATAACCTGCGGTGACTGTCTGAGCCACCAGTTATCTGCTTTGCCTCCTGCAAGACGTGTACAATGGATTCTGGACTGCTGTCCTGCACCGATACCGATTGCCTGTCCGTCTTTTACGAAACATACAGAGTTGGACTGTGTATATTTTAATGTAATCATAGAGATTGCCAGATCAATCTTAGCCTGCTCTGTCAGTTCTTTGTTCTCTGTCACGATATTTGAGAAGAAATCATCGTCAATCTTTAATTCATTTCTTCCCTGCTCAAATGTAACACCGAATACCTGCTTGTGTTCGATTGGAGCCGGTACATAATCCGGATCGATCTGGATTACATTGTAGTTTCCTTTTTTCTTTGCTTTTAAGATTTCCAGCGCTTCCGGTTCATATCCAGGAGCGATCACACCATCGGATACTTCACGTTTGATCAGTTTGGCAGTATCCACGTCACATACATCAGACAGAGAAATAAAATCTCCGAAAGAAGACATACGGTCTGCGCCTCTTGCTCTTGCGTATGCAGATGCAAGCGGAGATAATTCTCCGAGATCATCTACCCAGTAGATCTTTGCCAGAGTATCAGTCAGCGGAAGGCCAACTGCAGCTCCTGCCGGGGATACATGCTTGAAAGAAGTGGCAGCAGGAAGACCGGTAGCTTTTTTTAATTCACTGACCAGCTGCCAGCCATTGAATGCATCAAGAAAATTAATGTAGCCAGGACGTCCGTTGAGAACGGTGACCGGAAGATCGGCACCATTTTCCATAAAGATGCGGGACGGTTTCTGGTTTGGGTTACATCCATATTTTAACTGAAGTTCTTTCATGTTCGTATCCTCCTGAATTAATTATTTTTATTGATGATCTTTGTTTCATAAGTTCCAGTCTGGATATCAATATAACGAACGAACAGGGATACTTTGTTGTCCTCGTTCAGACTGTTCCAGAGCATATCTGTAAATGCATCCATATCATCGGA
>ERZ772816.2754-NODE-2754-length-10989-cov-4.800256_pt1 | contig 10989 bp, 9 predicted proteins | sample MGYA00511359_ERZ772816 | MGnify/ENA primary metagenome ERZ772816 (study PRJEB29015, sample SAMEA2737710) | human gut metagenome | biome: human gut; feature: human-associated habitat; material: faeces | place: China | collected 2012 ...
ATCAGAGCCCGTTATCCGAACGCTATGCAAGCAAGGAGATGCAGTATATTTTCTCTCCGGACAAGAAGTTCCGCACCTGGAGAAGACTCTGGATTGCGCTGGCAGAGACGGAGAAGGAGCTTGGCCTTCCGATCACGCAGGAGCAGATCGATGAATTGAAAGCACATAAGGATGAAATCAATTTTGATGTTGCTAAAGAGCGTGAGAAACTGGTGCGCCACGATGTTATGTCCCATGTGTATGCGTACGGCGTACAGTGCCCGACAGCAAAAGGAATCATCCATCTGGGTGCAACTTCCTGCTACGTAGGAGACAACACCGATATCATCATTATGACAGAAGCCCTGAAGCTGGTACGTAAGAAACTGATCAGTGTTCTGGATGAGCTGGCTAAATTTGCTGATAAATATAAAGCACAGCCGACCCTGGCATTTACCCATTTCCAGCCGGCACAGCCGACCACCGTCGGCAAGCGTGCAACTCTGTGGATGATGGAGCTCAAGCAGGATCTGGATGATCTGGATTATGTGCTTGGATCCTTACGTCTCCTTGGCTCCAAGGGAACAACCGGTACACAGGCAAGCTTCCTGGAGCTCTTTGATGGGGATCATGCAAAGTGCCGCAAGGTAGATCAGATGATCGCAGAGAAGATGGGCTTTGATGGCTGCTATCCGGTATCCGGACAGACCTATTCCCGTAAGCAGGATACACGTGTATTAAATGTTCTTGCCGGTATTGCACAGAGTGCCCATAAATTCTCCAATGATATCCGTCTTCTTCAGCATCTGAAAGAAGTAGAAGAGCCTTTCGAGAAGAATCAGATCGGTTCCTCCGCTATGGCATATAAGAGAAATCCTATGAGAAGCGAGCGTATGGCTTCCCTGGCTAACTACGTGATGGCAGACGTGATGAACCCGATGCTGGTTGCATCTACCCAGTGGTTTGAGCGTACATTGGATGATTCTGCGAACAAGCGTCTGAGTGTTCCGGAAGGCTTCCTTGCAATTGATGGTATTCTGGATCTGTACCTGAATGTCGTTGACGGTCTGGTTGTATATCCGAAGGTTATCGAGAAACACATGATGGCAGAGCTTCCGTTCATGGCAACTGAGAATATCATGATGGATGCAGTAAAGGCAGGCGGTGACCGTCAGGAACTGCATGAGAAGATCCGTACTCTGTCGATGGAGGCTGGAAAGAATGTGAAAGAGAAAGGTCTGGATAACAACCTTCTCGAGCTGATTGCAGCGGATCCGGCGTTTAATCTGTCCTTAGATGACCTGAAAGCAGCGATGAAACCGGAGCGCTACACCGGCCGTGCAAAAGAGCAGGTAGATGAGTTCTTGGCAGAGGTAATCCAGCCGATTCTGGATGCAAATAAAGAAGATCTGGGCGTGAAAGCAGAGATTAATGTCTAAACAGGATTTACATGGAAGTGTGAATCTGGAGTATTACCGGGTATTTTGCAGCGTGTGCGAATGCGGCGGCATCACGGCGGCCGCAGAGGCACTCTGCATTTCCCAGCCGGCGGTCAGCCAGGCGGTCCGACAACTGGAGACCGCGCTTGGCTGCCGCCTTTTTTTGCGGACATCGCGCGGCGTGAAGCTGACGAGCGAGGGAGAATTGCTTCTGTCGTATGTCAGACGGGGAATTGATGCGATACAGGACGGGGAGACGATGCTGCGGCGCATGAAGGACCTGGAAACGGGCGAGATCCGCATTGGCGCGAGCGATATGACACTTCAGTTTTATCTGCTTCCATATCTGGAACAATTTCATGAGCAGTATCCGAATATCAAGGTGACGGTTTCAAACGGTCCGACGCCCGAGACTCTTGAAGCACTCTATCAGGGACACATTGATTTCGGTATTGTCAGCACACCTTTTGAGACCAAGCAGGCGGTAAAGAGTTTTCCAGTTCAGGAGATCCGCAATGTGTTTATAGCCGGACCCAAATACGCAGCCCAGTTAAAGGGTAGAAAACTTTCATATAAAGAGCTGTTGAACTGCCCCTGCATCTTCCTGGAGCGCAATACCAGTACGCGCCGCTTTATGGATGAGTTTCTGGCAAAGCGCGGGGTTCGGCTGGAGCCGGAGTTTGAACTGGCCACCAGTGAGATGATTGTCCAGTTTGTTAAGCGGAATCTGGGAATCGGCTGTCTTATGTCGGATTTTGCATCGGAGGCTCTTGGAAATGGGGATGTTTTTGCGTTGGAATTTGACGAAGAGATGCCATCCCGTGAGTTTTGTCTGGTGGCAGCTGAGAAAGCCTGGATGTCCCCAGCGGCTGCGAAGCTTTTTAAGCAGCTGGCGAAGGTAACCACATGAGAAAAATAGGAGCTGCAAAGTAGCGGTTTTTCAAATCACATTGCCTGGCATATGTGTGAGCATCAATAGTATAAGTGTTAATTATGTAGCTTATAAATAATATTGATTTTACTTATATAGAAAAGTTGTGTATGATTATACAGTAAGAAGGCATGATCGTTTTTCGATCATGCCGAAAAGTATTTATATTCTTCTGAGGGAGGAAAATTCATGGTACGAGCAATAGTAGGAGCTAACTGGGGAGACGAAGGCAAGGGTAAGATTACCGATATGCTTGCTAAGGAATCCGACATCATTATCCGTTTTCAGGGCGGAAGCAACGCAGGTCATACGATTATCAACAATTATGGCCGTTTCGCACTTCACCTTCTGCCGTCCGGTGTATTTTACGGACACACAACCAGCATCATCGGCAATGGTGTGGCATTAAACATCCCGTTTCTGGTAAAAGAGCTGGAAAGCCTGGTATCTCAGGGGGTTCCGATGCCGCATATTCTGGTATCGGATCGCGCACAGATCCTGATGCCGTACCATGTTCTGTTTGATACGTATGAGGAAGAGCGTCTGGGCGGCAAGTCCTTCGGTTCTACCAAGTCCGGCATCGCGCCGTTCTACTCTGACAAATACGCGAAGATCGGTTTTCAGGTCAGCGAACTGTTCGAGGACGAGGCAGCTCTGAAAGATAAAGTACAGCGTGTCTGCGAGACAAAGAATGTCCTGTTGGAGCATCTGTACCACAAACCGCTGCTGAACCCGGATGAGGTTCTGGCAGAGCTGATGGAATACAAGAAGATGGTAGAGCCGTATGTATGTGATGTATCTGCATATCTGCATGACGCGATCAAAGAGGGCAAAAACATCCTTCTTGAGGGTCAGTTAGGTTCCCTGAAAGACCCGGATCACGGTATTTACCCGATGGTTACTTCTTCTTCGACTCTGGCAGCTTACGGCGCTATCGGCGCAGGTATCCCGCCGTATGAGATCAAAGAGATCACAACCGTTGTAAAGGCATACTCCAGTGCAGTCGGCGCAGGCGCATTTGTCAGCGAGATCTTTGGTGATGAGGCAGACGAACTCCGCCGCCGCGGTGGTGATAAGGGCGAGTTCGGCGCAACCACCGGACGTCCGAGACGTGTAGGCTGGTTCGACGCAGTAGCAAGCCGTTACGGCTGCCGCATCCAGGGTGCGACCGAAGTGGCTCTGACCGTTCTGGATGTTCTGGGATATCTGGACGAGATCCCGATCTGCGTGGGCTACGAGATCGACGGCGAAGTTGTTAAAGACTTCCCGGTAACCTACAAGCTGGAGAAAGCAAAACCGGTTCTGAAGACACTTCCGGGCTGGAAATGTGATATCCGCGGAATCAAGAAATACGAAGATCTCCCGGCAGAGTGCCGCAACTACATCGAGACGATCGAGGCAGAGCTTGGCGTACCGGTAACCATGGTATCCAATGGTCCGGGACGTGATGAGATCATTATGAGAAAGTAACTTTATAGAATCAATTTCAGCGGCGGTCCTGCATGATGAGTGCAGACCGCCGCTATTTTTGTGTAATAGGAAATTCCTTGGAATTCTCTATTACACAAAAAGGCACATTCTTTTTCAAGTTTATTCTGAAATCAGCCAGTCAATTAAATTCTTAGATTTTATGCCATCATAGGAAGAGTCCATTCCGGGATTCAGGGAAAGGACGATTTTTTCGTAATTGTCATTGAATTTTTGAAGAGGGAATAATTCAGGATAAGGTATGATTTGGTGTGAAGAAAGTTGGAGGGATGCCTTGGATAGAGTCTGTGAGAACCGTGTTTTTTATGGTATGATAGATAAAAAGAAATCGTTTTATAAATGAAAAGTGAGACAAACGGGAATCGCCAGAGAATGAAAAATGGAAGCATATAGAGATTTACTATCGAAAATTCATACAAACTGTAAAAACATACCATTTCATAAGAAATTATCAGCTTACAACATTTTTGATGTATTAGAGATACAGAGCCGTGAAGTGATCATGTGCCGTTTTTTGACCAATCTGCTGAACCCGGAGGGAATGCATGGCTGCGGAATCCGGTTTCTGAAATCGTTTATCCGAGATGTGTTGAAAATGGATCCGGTAAGCGATACATTGCTATTGCATACGGAGGTAGTCAAAGAGTACCCGATTGATAAAGAGAGAAGAATTGATATTTTCATACGGAATGCGGAGTATCAGATTCCGATCGAGGTAAAAATCTATGCGGGGGAACAGGAAGGACAGTGTTCGGATTACTTTGAGATGGCACAAAATTCCCGATTGATATATCTAACCCGTTTTGGAACTCCGCCATCTGAGTACAGCCGGAAGAAGAAAGGCGGAGGAAATTTATTACCATTAGGGCAAATCCAGTGTATTTCATGGGCAGAAGATATCTATCGGTGGCTAGAAGGTGAATTGCAAAATTTAAAAGAGCCATTTCGGGCAGTGATGGAGCAATATTTGGATTCGGTACATAGCATAGCGGATGAAAGAGAGAAGAAAGTGGCAGATAAAGTAATTGAGGCATTGTACGAATCGCCGGAAAAATTTCTTGCCGGAATCGAGATTGAAAAATCGATGAAAAAAGCAAAGGTGCGGCTGATTCGCCAGGTGTTTGACGAATTTCAGCAGCAGATGCAGCCAATTTTAGAAAAATATGGTTTGAAATTAGAAAAGGATAGTGAATATTATTCCTATCAGGATTCACAGCATGATAAATTTTATGATTGTTACAGCACCTATCCTGGATTGAATTATGTGGTAAAAAAGGCAAAATTTCAAAAAGCGGGTCTGGAACTCTGGTTTCGAATTGAAGTAGAGCACAATTTGTTTGCGGGATTCTGCCTGTTTGATAAAGAAGCCAGCTCCAAGGATGGCTTTTCGAAAGGCTATCAGGTAGATGATATAACCGACGGGCTTAAGCAGGAGGCATCCAGATATCTCAAAAAGGAAATAATTCTGCCGGAGGACTGGTGGTTTGCCTGGTGTTATCCGAACGGAAAACGCTACTGCGAAGAGGCAGAAGTGCCGGATTTTAAGCAGATGAATCCGTGTGCGGTTTCACTTGTGGATGAAACGGCGCGGAGGGAGTATGTGAAGCAGGCGTTGGCGGTGTTCGAGAGAGAGCTTTTGGGGTGGCTTTTGTAAAGGGATAAATTGTCGCTGAAACAGAATATCATACTGCAATATAAAAACACATTTACACAAATACAAACATTGCAAATAACAAATATATTCTACCTTGAAACCGAAAGCGAGGCGTTTCACCAAAATGACAAGAGAAGAATTATTTCAATGGGTAAAACGGGAATATGGCACGGAAGCGGAATATCCGTGGAAGGATTCGAACGCAGTGCTGCGTCGGGCGGATAATGATAAATGGTATGGCGTGATTTTGAGTGTTGCAGGGAGTAAGCTGGGGTTGGAGGATGATAATATCATAGATGTTATAAATCTAAAGAGTGATCCGATGCTGATAGGTTCTTTGCGGGGGCAGAAAGGATATTTTCCGGCATACCATATGAACAAGGAGAAGTGGATCAGCGTTTTGCTGGGGGATGTGGGGCTGGATGAGCCGATTAAAAATTTACTTGCGTTAAGCTATGAGCTGACAGCGCCAAAGAAAAAGAAGAATACTTCCAAATAGGGGGGATCTTATGTCAAACTTTGAATTTTTAAAGAATACAAAAGAATATGCATTATTTGCGCCAGCGGTGATGGAAGCGGAACGGGTATATGCATCCGCCCCTGCAATGTGCGCGGTAGGATGCAGAAAGGCATTGGAATTGGCGGTAAAATGGATCTATTCTGCGGATAATACGATGCAAATGCCGTACAAGGACAATTTGCAGTCCCTGATTCATGAGCCGAGTTTCCGTTTCTCGGTTGATTATAATACATGGGGGAAGCTGCCGTTTATTGTGATTATGTCCTGTTTGGAAAGGATGGCAGCCCTCTGGCGGTGGTGGAAGCGAAGCGCACCAGCAAGGATCCGAATGTTGGTCGGAAACAGGTTATGCTGTATGCGGATTGTTTAGAGCGGAAGTTTGGCCGCAGACCGATGATGTTTACGACGAATGGATTTGAAACGTATTTCTGGGATGACAAGACTTCTCCACAGCGTCCGGTCAGTGGCATTTTCAGTAAAGATGATTTGCAGAAGATGATGAACCGACGTTCGGAACATAAGGATTTAATGCAGATTCCGATTGATGATAAAATCACGGATCGTTATTATCAAAAAGAAGCGATCCGGGCGGTGTGCGAACAGATACAGCGCGGTTATCGGAAACATTTGCTTGTGATGGCAACCGGAACTGGTAAAACAAGAACGGCTTCCAGCTTGACGGATGTTTTGAGTCGTGGAAAATATGTGACGAATGTGCTTTTTTTGGCGGATCGGACTGCCTTGGTAAAACAGGCAAAGGATGATTTTAAGAATTATCTGCCGGATATGTCACTTTGCAATCTGTGTACCAATAAAGATGATCGGAATGCACGTATCGTATTTTCAACCTATCCGACGATGTTAAATGCGATTGATGATACGAAAAATAAGGATGGCATCCGCTTGTTTACACCGGCACATTTTGATTTGATTATTATTGACGAAAGCCACCGCAGTATTTTTAAGAAATACCGGGCGATTTTCGAGTATTTTGATGCAATCATGGTTGGTCTGACGGCTACGCCGAAAACGGATGTGGATCGGAATACGTATGATTTCTTTGAAATGGAACATGGTGTGCCGACGTATGCATACGATTATGAGACGGCTGTTTATCAGGATCATGTGCTGGTTCCATATTATAATTATGAGGTAAAGACGAAGTTTCTGGATGAAGGAATTACGTATGGTGATTTATTCGATAAGGATAAGGAACGGTATGAGGACGATTTTGTGGAAGATGGTCAGATGCCAGAATTTATTCCTTCTGCGGCGATGAATAAGTTTATCTTTAATGAAGTGACGGTAGATATGGTGCTTCAGGATCTGATGGAACGTGGTATTCATGTGGCTGGCGGCGATCGGATTGGAAAGACAATCATCTTTGCACAGAATAAAAAGCATGCGGAGTTTATTCTGGAACGCTTCAACAAGCTATATCCCAATATTTATCCGGAAAAGAAGGGGATATTTGCACAGAGGGTAATTTGTGATGATGCATACGCCCAGACTGTAATTGATGACTTCAAGGTTGAAAATAAGCCTCCTTTTATTGCGGTATCGGTGGATATGATGGATACGGGGATTGATGTGCCGCAATGTGTAAATCTTGTATTTTTTAAGAAGGTACGTTCTAAGGCAAAATTCTGGCAGATGATTGGACGCGGCACTCGTTTGTGCAAGGGACTTACCTGCATGGATCCGATAGACGGGGAGTATACAGATAAAAGACGTTTCCTGATTTTTGATTATTGTGGGAATTTTGAATATTTTCGTGAACATATAGAAGGTTTTGTGTCGAAGGAGACGAAATCCTTAAGTGAAAATATTTTTGGAAAACAAATCCGGCTCATTTCTCTGCCGCAGGAAGCTTGCTATGCGGAAGGTACTTATGAAGAGTGGCGGAAGGAACTGATATCGGGATGCCATAATCAGCTTGTGGAGTTGGATCCGAAGCTGATTTCTGTAAAGCTTAAATTACAATATGTGGAGAAATTTAAACAAGAGACGGATTTTGACGTGATCAGTGAAGGGGATAAGGGAGAACTTTTACAGCATATTGCGCCGCTGGTGCATTTGAATGATGAAGATGAGCTGGCTAAACGGTTTGACAATTTTATGTATGGTCTGATGCTGGCTTCTATGGAACAGATGCCGTCTTTTAAGAGAGCGAAAAAGGTGCTTTGTGAGATTGCTGGTTTGCTGTCGCGCAAGATCAGTATTCCTCAGGTAAAAGAAAAACTTGATTTTATACAAGAAATTCAGACGGATGAATTTTGGAAGGTAAATGATGTTCTTCAATTTGAACGCGTCCGGCAGAAATTGCGGGAACTGATGAGGTTTTTGGATCAAGATCAGGGGGGCAGGACGATCACGACTCATTTGACAGATTCCATTATCGATCAGCAGGAGGGTGTCCAGTTAGATGCGGCATATGATTTTGAGGATTATCGGGAAAAGGTTAATCGATATATCGGGGAACATGGAAACACACTGGCGATTCATAAATTAACGCACAATATTAAGCTGACACAGGGAGATTATCAGGAGTTAGAGCGGATTCTCACGACGGAACTTGGCGGTAAGGAAGACTACCAGAGGGAGTTTGGAGATACACCATTTGGTCTGATGGTACACAAAATTGCCAAACTGGATCATGAGGCGGCGATGCAGGCATTTTCAGAGTTTATTAACGATCAGTCATTGAAAAACGGCACACCGCATTCTCGTTACTTTAGTGATGAGTTAGGTGTGCCAAATTTTTTATCAAGATACAGAACTAGTGTTTGCTAAATGCGGGGGCATATGGTATAATATAAACATGGAAAAAGATATATTTACTATTAAGAGAAATACACTTTCATATGGTAGAGGATATGTGTATTCTTTGCAATATCATCTTGTCTGGTGCACGAAATATCGAAAACAGGTTCTGAAAAATGGGATAGACGCAGAATGTAAAAAAATGTTGTATGAGCTTGCGGAGGAATACAAATTTAGGATTCAGGCGATGGAGGTTATGCCAGATCATATTCATTTACTTCTGGATTGCAAACCGCAATTTTTTATATCAGACATGATAAAGATTATGAAGGAGAATCTGGCACGTCAGTTGTTTCTTTCGCATCCGGAATTAAAACAGGAGCTGTGGGGAGGACATTTGTGGAATCCATCGTATTGTGCAGTCACCGTAAGTGACCGAAGCAGGGATCAGGTAGTGGCATACATTGAGGGACAAAAAGAGAAGGAAAAAAGAAAGTAGGAAACTTTATGCAGATTGTATCCAGCTATGGAGTAGAAATTAAAAAAAAGAATATACCGCTCCGCGCTACACTGGATATTTTCCGGAAAGCAGTTTCCTATCTGATTCCGGTGTATGCAGAGACATGGGAAGAACTTTCAGAAATCAAAAATCTACAAAAACGCTTTAATGAGGCGGAACATCTGGTACATGAGACAAAAAAGAATCATGCCAGATTTCCGTTTGACCGTCATTTTCCTAAGATGCCATCTTATCTGAGAAGAGCGGCGATTCAACACGCACTTGGAGCCGTGTCCTCCTATCAATCACGCCTTAGTTTGTGGGAAAAGGGAGAACTGAGGGGGAAACCGAAGCTGGTCTGTGAGAATCATGCGATGCCGGTATTCTATCGGGATGTCATGTATAAGGAAGCGGTCTAAGAACGCCTTGGTTCTGGTGTAGGTATGCGGCTGGAATACGCACCACAGCTTCTTATGTGGATAATTCTTTGCCGCCTCCAGTGTTGCTGCGATCTCCTGTGGATGATGGGCATAATCATCGATGATGGTCACGCCGCCGATCTCGCCCTTTTTCTCAAAACGGCGGTTGGTTCCCGTAAACTTCTTAAGTCCTGCGCGGATATGCTCCATATCAATTCCCAGATCCCGGCATAAGGCAATAGCTGCCAGCGCATTGTATACATTATGCTCTCCAGGTACGCCCAGGGTGATCTCCCCGGCATCCTGTCCATCGATCATCAGGCGGAAGGCTGCTCTGGCAAAATGGTCGTAAGTGATGTCTTCCGCCCGGTAATTGCTGTCGGTACGTTTTCCACAGGTAACGATCCGGCATTCCAGTCCATCCACAATTTCCTCATAACGGTCGATGTCACTGTTGATAACTAATAATCCATCCTTCGGAAGCTTCTGGGCAAACAGGCGGAAGGAATGACGGATATCATCAATATCTTTAAAGAAATCCAGGTGATCCGCCTCAATATTCAGGATCACTTCCCGGTTCGGGAAGAAGGATAAAAAGCTGTTGGTATACTCACAGGCCTCCGTCACAAACAGCTCCGGTCCGCCCACGCGGATGTTTCCGCCAATGGAATGCAGGATTCCGCCTACGGAGATGGTCGGATCTTTCTCCGCTGCCAGAAGAATCTCTGTCACCATGGAAGTGGTTGTAGTCTTTCCATGAGTTCCGGAGATGGCGATGGCCTCACCGTAGTTTTTCATGATCTGGCCTAATAGCTCCGCGCGGCTCATCATTGGGATGCCGCGGCGCACCACCTCTGCGTACTCCGGGTTATCCGCATGCACGGCTGCGGTGTAAACCACCAGGTCCATATCATCGGTAATATTGGCTGCCGCCTGGCCATACATCACCTTTGCTCCGGCTGCTGCCAGATGTTCGGTTAGCTCGCTCTCATGGGCATCGGAGCCGCTCACGCGAAATCCCTCCCGCATCAGGATCTCTGCAAGGCCGCTCATGCTGATACCGCCGATTCCGATAAAGTGAATGGCAATGGGTTTCTTAAAATCTATCTGATACATACTGGTTTCCATCCTTTTCTCATGTTCATGTTCTTCTTAATATAATATACTGCTTCATATTCTTTTCCTTTTTACTTCCTTTTGCATGAAAAGTCAATGTTTTTCTAGTCTTTCCAAAGGATTTGTAATATAATTGGAAGGAAAAATGGAATGAAAGGAGTCTGTTTACAGAGGTATATAC
>ERZ772816.2756-NODE-2756-length-10983-cov-3.231332_pt1 | contig 10983 bp, 11 predicted proteins | sample MGYA00511359_ERZ772816 | MGnify/ENA primary metagenome ERZ772816 (study PRJEB29015, sample SAMEA2737710) | human gut metagenome | biome: human gut; feature: human-associated habitat; material: faeces | place: China | collected 2012 ...
CCATAAACCAAGCCAGAAACTCCGCATACAACGCGGCAAAGGCGGCGGCGGTCAGGGTGGGGAGCAGGATACCGGACCAGATCGAGGCGGCCGCCAGATAGACGCCGCAGGTCAGCAGACCCCCCAGAGAAGCGGCGAACATATACCGCCGACGCAGGTGGAACACCAGACAAAAACCCAGCGCCCCGGTAAAAGATGTGAGAAGCTGCACGATCACAGTCCAATCCCTCCCATCAGTAAAAAGGCGCTCATGAAGCCCATAGCCAGCGCCCCGGCCCACAGCAGCGTTTCGATGAGCCGCATGGCGCCGGAGATCGGGGAGCCTACCATGGTGTCCCGGACGGCGTTGGTCATGGCCAGACCGGGGATCAGCAGCATGATGTCACCGATCAGGATTTTGTCGGCGTGGAGCTCCGGCAGGAAAAAGGCGCACAGGGTAATGCTGATGCCAACAGCCAGAGCGGAGAGCAGATTGAATACCAAGCGGTTGGGGCACTGAGGGCCAAAATGCCGCTGGAGGCGACAGATCACCAAGCCAAACAGGGCAGCCACCAGACCATCCGTCATGGAACCGCCGAAAAACAGGGCGCAGCTTCCTGCGGCCAGCGCACTGCCCAGGTAGACCAGCAGTGGCTTGGGGGTTTCTGCCGTGATCTGGGCAACTTCCCGGCGCAGCTCATCCAGCGGAATAGGATCGGCGCAGCACCGGCGGCTCAGATCGTTCAGCGCTTCCAGAACGGTGAAATCCGTGCCGCCGGGAGTCAGGATCCGGCGGGTCTGGGTGATGTCCCGCCCGCTGGGCAGCGTCATGGTCACCACGATGCTGGAGGTGATGACAAAGGCATTCATCCGAACAGCCCCGTAGGCCGTGCCCATACGGGTCAGAGTGTCCTCCACCCGGTTTACCTCTGCCCCTACGGCCAGAAGCGCTTCCGCAATGTCCATGAGACAGTGCAGCAGGACCTCCGGCTGCGCTGGGACAGGGATCTTATCTGCGTTCACGTCACTTAAAAGCCGAAGAGCATAGAGCGATCAATGTCGGCCAGACTGTGAGCACCGCACATGGCCATGGTGTCCGCAAGCTCTGCCTGAAGCTTGTCCACATAGGCCTGCACGCCTTCCTGAGCGCCGCCGTAGACCGCAGTGACGAAGGGGCGGGCGATGAGCACCGCATCGGCACCCAGGGCCAGAGCCTTGAACACGTCCATGCCGGAGCGGATGCCACCGTCCACAAAGACCTTCATCTTGCCGCCCACAGCGTCCACAATGGCAGGCAGGACCTCGGCGGTGGCGGGGCACTGATCCAGTACACGGCCGCCGTGGTTGGAGACGATGATACCAGCGGCACCGGCTTCCAGGGCCTTTTCCGCACCCTTCACCGTCATGATGCCCTTGAGGATAAAGGGCTTGCCTGCCATGGCAGCGATGTCCTTGAGCTGATCCACGGTCTTGCTGCCGGCGGGAGGAGTCATCCCCTTCAGGAAAGGCAGACCGGCGGCGTCGATATCCATGGCGATGGCGCAGGGATCAGCGGCCTTCACCAGATCCATCTTCTGCCGGACGGCCTCCAGATTCCAGGGCTTCACAGTGGGAACACCGCAGCCGCCGTTGGCTTTCAGGGCATCCGCGGCGCCTTCCATGACGGCGGGGTTGATGCCGTCACCGGTGAAGGCGAGAATACCGGCTTTGGCACAGCCCTCCACCAGTACATTGTTATAGCGCAGGTCGTCGTATTTATCGCTGTAATGCATAGCCACGGCACCAACGGGGCCGGCCATTACGGGGATCGTCAGCTTGTGGCCGAAAAAATCATAAGAGGTGTCCACATCACCGTTTTCGCAGATGGTGTCCATATTGACGCACAGCTCCTGCCATTTCTGGTAGTTGCGGATGGCGCCGGTGCCCAGACCCTTGGCACCGGGACCGGGGACCGTGTTTTTGCAGGCGAGGCCGTTGCACACAGGGCAGGCGTGGCATTTGCCCATGCAGGTCCGGGCCTGCTCCAAAACTTCCTGATAAGTCATTGCAGTTTCCTCCTGAATCGTATAGCTTTGTAAAAATCCCGTTAAAGATCAAACATATTCCCGATTGGCCTCATTTTACAGCAGGCGGCAGAAAAATACAAGTCGGTAAAATGTTGAGAGCGGCGGAACTTTTTGGCGGGAATTTCGTCTATATAAGTAGAAGAGCGGCACGACCGCTGAAAAAGGAGGAGGCGCCATGAAAAGAAAGTTATTTGTCTGTTTTCTCGCAATGATTATGCTCCTGAGTCTGACTGCCTGTGGAGCCAGCAACAAAACTGCGGCTTCCGTTGATTCCAGCGCCAACGACCACCCTGCGGAAAGCCCCGCCGTGACAGAGGAGAAGGGATATTTCGACGCTGACACCAACGGCTATGATGACGAGGGTCGGGACAGCGGCGGCGGTGTTCTGGAAAACCAGAAGATCATCTACACCGGAGACATCAATTTAGAGACCACGGAGTTTGACGAGGCCGTCAAGGCGCTGGCATCGCTGGCAGAGGCCAAGGGCGGCTATCTGGAAAGCAGCACCGTAGGCGGCGGGAGCCGGGGCTACCGGTGGGCGGATTATACCGTCCGGGTGCCCTCCGCTCAGTTTCAGGGCTTTCTGGATCAGGCCGGGGAGCTTGCCCATGTGACGTGGCGGAACACCAATTTGGAAAACATCACAGAGACCTATTATGACACGGCAGGCCGCCTGAAGACCCAGCAGATCAAGCTGGAACGGCTGCAAAAGCTGTTGGCGCAGGCGGAAAACATGGAGGACATCATCACCATCGAGTCCGCCATTTCCGAAACAGAGTGGAATATCGAGGACCTTTCCGGCACCCTGCGGCACTATGACGCGCTGGTGGACTTCGCCACCATCAACGTCCATGTGTCGGAGGTCTATAAGTATTCCGACACGGAGGAACTGCCGGAGAATTTCGGAGATCGCCTGAGCAGCGCTATGAGCCGGGGCTGGCATTCCTTTGTGAACGGCATGGAGGACTTCGCCGTGGCGCTGGCGTACAGCTGGATGTGGCTGATCCTGTGGGCGGTCATCATCGCAGCGGCGGTGGTCATCCTGCGGAAGATCCGGCGGCGGAGCGGAATGAAAAAACCGCTGTTCAAGAAGAAAAACGATGTAAAACCGGATGACAAGTCCGGTGATACCTGATAGACTAAAGGCAGCGGGAGACCGTTGCCTGAGACTGTCAATAAAGTAGTAAATTCTCCGCGACGGTAAGGTAGGGCAGCCGTTAGCGGCTTTGCCGCTCTACGGATGCCGCATACCCCTTGCGGGTAAAGGGTATGCGCGGGAAACCCAAGAAGGGGAAACGGGCGAAGCGCCGCCAGCGGCGGATCAAGCGAGCCTGTTTCGAGGAAGGCCCCCGGTTTTCGGGGGCAAAGCACACGGAAACCGGCTGGGCCGACGGTGTATTCCTGCACCATGCGGGGAGAAAAGACTTTTTCGACACGCTGAGGCAGCGGGAGACCGCTGCCTTTTCTGATATTTTAGGAGGGATCGTTATGAAGCTGACCTGGCTGGGACACGCCTGTTTTCTTTTGGAGGAGGACGGCTATCGCATTGTACTGGACCCGTATACCGGCGTGGCGGGGGATCCGCCTTTGCACATACAGGCCCACGCCGTTTTTTGCAGCCACGGCCATTTTGACCATCACGCCACAGACTGTGTGGAGCTGCTGCCAGAGCGGGAAAGCCCGTTTACGGTCCGGGAGGTAGAGACCTTTCATGATGACCGGGGCGGCGCGCTGCGGGGGACCAACACGGTCCGGATTTTTACAGCCGGCGGCCTGTCTGTGGCCCATCTGGGCGATCTGGGGCACCAGCTGACGGCGGAGCAGGCGGCGGCCATCGGCCCGGTGGACGCCGTACTGGTGCCGGTCGGGGGTGTTTACACAGTGGATGCCGCCGGAGCAAAGGCGGTGTGCGATGCGCTGCATCCCCGCTGCGTGGTGCCCATGCACTACCACTACGCGCCCTACGGCCTGACGGAGGTGGACAGCGTGGAGCCATTTCTGGAGCTGTGGCCCGCGGAGGAGGTCCACCATCTGCAAGGGGCGGCGTTTGAGCTGACCGAGCAGACTGCCGGGGTCATGGTTCCTTCGTTTTGAAGAATAGCTCTTGACAAAACGATGAATACTATGTAATATAGTTTTGAAAACTATATTACACGGCGATGAGGTGATCGTATGGTACAGAACAGACAGGTGACCCTGTTAGGGGATTCCATCTTGAAGGGAATTCAGGTAGATCTGGGTGACCGGCGCTATCGTACTCATAATGAGATCAATATGGAGGCACTGGAATCGGAATTTCAGCTTTCCATTCATAATGACGCGCACTTTGGAGCCACGGTCCGCAAGGGCAGCCGCTTGCTGGACCGGATGCTGGCCCGGAAGCTGCCCTGCGACATGATGGTGATGGACTTCGGCGGCAATGACTGCGACTTCCGTTGGAAGGAGATCGCGGAGGACCCCACGGGGGACCATCAGCCCAACGTGCCGCTGCCAGAGTTTGTGGAGCTGTACCGGGAGATGATCCGGCGGGCACGGAGCCACGGTATCCGGCCCATCCTTACCAACCTGCCGCCGCTGGACAGCGAGCGTTTTTTCAACTGGTGGTGCGGAGATCTGGACAAAGAGGCTGTGATGCGCTGGCTGGGAGACGTGGGCAACATCTACGTCTGGCAGGAGCGGTATTCCCGTGCGGTGGAACGTCTGGCCCGGGAGGAAAATGTGCCGCTGGTGGATGTCCGAGGAGCCTTTTTGGACTACGGCCATCTGGAGCAGACTCTCTGCGCCGATGGTACCCACCCCAACACCGTCGGTCAGGGCTTGATCACAAAGGCGTTTCAGAATTTTGGCCGGGAACTGCGGCTGGCCGGTCAGACCGTCTGACAGAAGGACAAAAATACGGGTCGGTTTTCAAAACCGGCCCGTATTTTTTACAGCTTTTTGAAGATGTGGATGCGGAAGGATGCCTGACAGTCCAGATTTTCCAACGCTTCCATCCGCTCTACGCCCGCCTTGGGGGTTTTCCAGCAGTAGGGCGTCATACGGAAGAGGGCTTGGATATCCGCCTGATCTGCCAGATGGAGGGTGAAATCCACCGGAACGATGGCCTCATAGGTGAAGCCCTCGTAGGGAGTCTCTTTTTCCTCGTTGGGGTAGGGCGCATCGTAGAGGACCCGCTTCAGCTCCCACAGATGGTCGGCGCCGGGTACCACATAGAGAAAATGGCCTCCGGGCTTCAGGACCCGGCGGAATTCGTCAATGGCCAAGGGGGAGAAGCAGTCCAGCAGCAGGTCTGCTGTTTCATCCGCAAAGGGAAGATGATAGCAGGAGGCCACCGCGAACTCCACCTGCTTTTCCCGTTTGGCGGCCAGCCGGAGGATAGATTTGGAGATGTCGATACCGGCTATAGCGGGCGTTTTCCCGGCGGCAGTCAGGGCTGCCCGGATGCCGGCAGTGTAGTACCCCTCTCCGCAGCCGGCATCCAAAATCACCGGATGCTCGCCCACAAGCGGCAAAATCCGGCTACAAAGCGTATTTAAGAGCGGCATATAATACTCTTTGGATAGGAAATCCCGGCGGGCTGCCGACATAGCCTTGTCATCGCCGGGATCGGCGGAGTGCTTCTGATTGGGGGGCAGCAGATAGGTGTAGCCCTCCTTGGCGATGTCATAGCTGTGTCGGTCAGCGCAGCGGTAGACCCGTTCCTCCCGGTCCAGCGGACCGCCGCAGACAGGACAGCGGAACAGAGATTTCATACGATCCCTCCTATGCGTTCAGATCTTGGGTCACGTCATGGATCCACTTGCCGCTGCGGATCCGGTGCAGGCCGAAGGGAACCTTCAAAGCGGATTCCGTGGCCATGATGAAGCAGAAGATGGCGATGGGAGCGTGGAGTACCAGCCCCAGCAGCACCAGCAGCGGCAGAGTGAAGCACCACAGGGGGAGAACGTCGATCAGCATGGCGATCCGCACATCGCCGCCTCCCCGGAGAACGCCCACAATGCCGGTGGTGGCAAAGGCGTGGAGCGGGGCAGAGATGGAGTAGCAGATCATCATGGTCACGCAGAGAGACGCTGAGGCGGCGGTCATGGAGAACAGAGGCAGCACGTGGGGCTTCAGCACGAGCCAGAACAGCAGCTGCTCCGCTATTGCGACACCAAAGCCGGTGCAAAAGGCCACAAAGGTCAGGGCCTGACCAATGGGATAGGCGTTTTTTCCGCCCATGCCCACCTCCTTGCCGACGATCACGGCGGCCGCCGCTGCCACGCCGAAGATGGCTACCGTCACCATCTTATCGATGTTGCCCGCCACGGTGTAGGCGGAGATCAGGTCTGTGCTGCCCGCCATGTGGCCCATGATGACGGTGTAGAGTGAGGTGCCGGTACCCCAGAGAGTCTCGTTCAGCAGCACCGGCGTGGAGAACTTCACAAAGCTGCGGAAGGTGGCCTTGCCGGGCCGGAGAATACAGGCGGGCATCAGGGGCATCTGCTTGCAGCGCAGGGCGTAGACAAGGGAAATGACAAATTCCACCACACGGGAGGAGAAGGTGGCGATGGCGGCGCCGGTGATCCCCAGTGCGGGCAGACCCAGCTTGCCGAAGATCAGGATGTAGTTGCCTGCGGTGTTGCAGACGGTGGAAATGGCGAATACCGTCATGCCGAAGCGGGGATTCTCAATGCTCTGCTGCATACCGATGTAGATGGAGGAGAGGGAGTTGAGAATATAGGAGAAGCCCACGATGCGGATGTAGGAGGTGCCCAACTCCACCAGACGGGCATTGTCGGTAATGAGCATCAGCACCTGCCGGGGGAACAGCCCCATGGTCAGAGCGCAGAGGGTGAAAATGCCTCCTGCCACAAAGAAGCCGATACCCATGACCCGGTTGATGGATTCCCGATCTCCCCGACCCCAGAACTGGCTGATGAGCACACGGGAGCCGCTTTGCAGACCGAAACCGATGAGCTGGATGATGTAGATGGGTACATTGGCCACGGTGACGGCGGACATCTGCTCCTGACCGACCAGACCCACCATGAAGGTGTCCATGAAGCCAAGAGAGGTGGTGATGAGGTTCTGAAGGACCACTGGCAGAGCCAGTGTAAAGACCCGGCGGTAGAAGCCGGGCTCCCGGCGAAGATAGCTGAAATTCATAAAATGAAATTCCTTATTCAGAATAATAAATGGAATCCATGTTTTGTCAGGGCGTGTACCTGACAAAACATACTTTGCGGTTCACAAGTGTGCGAGCATAGCGAGCTCTCCAGAGGGGCGTCTCTTGCAGCTTTGCGGCAATTCACCTTCTGCATAGCAGTGAACCGTGTGGGGAATTCTCAAGGGGGAGCCTGCTCCCCCTTGACAGTTTACAGCATGGGCATCCGGCGGTCGTGGTGGTTCCGCAGAGCCTCCGCGCAGGCGTCGATGTCCGCAAAGGTGGTCTCGGGGCCGAAGCTCAGCCGGATGACACCGGCAGCCACCCGCTTAGGCAGGCCCAGAGCCGACACGACCTGACTGGACTTTCCGTGATGACAGGCGGAGCCGGCGGAGACGCAGATCCCCTGACTGCCAAGATCGTTTACCACATTCTGGCTGGGCCAGCCCGCCATGGAAACGGACAGGACATGGGGGGCCTTGCCGCTACCGATGATCTGGAGGTCCGGAATGGCCGTCAGCTTTTCCACGGCGTAGGCCTTGACCTCTGCCATGTGCCGGAGCTTGTCCTCCAGATGATCCCAACGCAGCTCCACCGCTTTGGCGAAACCCGCGATCTGGGCAGTGGCCTCCGTACCGGAGCGCAGGCCCATTTCCTGACCGCCGCCGGGCAGCAAGGGCCGGGGATTCCGAACCCGGGGGCCGATATAAAGAGCGCCGATGCCCTTGGGGGCGCCGACCTTGTGACCGGAGATGGCGATGAAGTCCGCTCCCAGAGCTTTGGCAGAGAAGGGGACTTTCAAAAAGCCTTGGACCGCGTCGGTGTGGAGCAGGGTTTCTTCGTTGACGGCCTTCAGACCCTTGGCGATGTCTGCAATGGGATAGATGCTGCCCAGCTCGTTGTTCACCATCATCACGGACACCAGCGCCGTGTCCGGCCGCACCGCCGCCAGAACGGATTCGGCGGAAATGTCGCCGTTTTGATCCGGCAGGATGGTCGTGACCTCCCAGCCTTCCTGCTCCAGCTGCTGGCAGCAGTTGAGGACGGCGTGGTGCTCCACGGCGGTGGTGACGATGTGGCGGCCCACATGGCGGTTCTGCCAGCAGGCGGCCCGGATGGCCCAGTTGTCACCCTCAGTGCCGCAGGAGGTAAAGAAAAGCTGGTTTGCTTCGCAACCTACGGCTTTGGCGATCACAGCCCGCCAATCCTCCACGCTGCGGCGCATTTCCTGTCCGAAGGGATATTGTGCGTTGGGGTTGGCGTACTGCTCTGTCAGCACGGTGTACATGGCGTCCGCCACAGCCTTGGGGACCGGCGTGGTGGCGGCGTGGTCCAGATAGATCATAAAAAATCCTCCTCTTGCCCTATTCCGAAAATAAACGTATAATGGGAGGGAAATCACGGGAATCCCCCCGGAAATCTCTTTCAATAGCGTAATTATTCATTATATAAGAACGATTCTGAAAACGCAAGGAGAACCTATGAAAGTTGCCATTTACACCCTTGGCTGCAAGGTGAATCAATATGAGACGCAGGCTATGGAGCAGACCCTCCGGGCAAAAGGACATCAGGTGGTGGAATTTTCCAACGAGGCCGACGCCTATGTGGTGAATACCTGCTCTGTCACCGCCGTCAGCGACCAGAAGTCCCGGCAGGTGATCCACCGGGTACAGAAGCAGCATCCGGCGGCGGTGGTGGCAGTGTGCGGCTGCTATCCCCAGACCCATCCGGAGGATGTGCGGAAGCTGGGGGCGGATCTCATCGCCGGCACCGGCGACCGGGAGGGGTTCGTTTCCCTGCTTGAGGAGGCTGCCGCCGGAAAGAAAAATCTGGAGGCCATTGACAAGTCCTTTGAGCGGCGGGGGTTTGAGGTGCTGCCTGCCGGCGGCATGGGGGGCCGCACCCGCGCCATGCTGAAAATCGAGGACGGCTGCGTGAACTTCTGCACCTACTGTATCATCCCCTACGCCCGGGGACCGGTGCGCTCCCTTTCGCTGGAACAGGCGGTGGAGCAGACGCGGCAGCTGGCAGCGGAGGGCTACCGGGAGATCGTGCTGACAGGCATCGAGATCTCCTCCTGGGGCCACGATCTGAAGAACGGCCAGAGCCTTATCGACCTGCTGGAGGCCCTGTCCGCCGCGGCGCCGGAGGTGCGCCTGCGGCTGGGCAGTCTGGAGCCCCGCACTGTGACGGAGGACTTCTGCCGCCGGGCAGCGGCTCTGCCGAACCTGTGCCCCCAGTTCCACCTGTCTATGCAGAGCGGGTGCGATGCCACCTTGAAGCGGATGAACCGGAAGTACGACACCGCCCGGTATCTGGAATCCGTGGAGCTGCTGAACCGCTGGTTTGACCGCCCCGCCGTTACCACGGACCTCATCACTGGCTTCCCGGAGGAAACGGAGGAGGAGTTCGCTCAGACCTTAGACTTCATCCGGAAATGCCGCTTTGCCCAGATGCACATTTTCCCCTACTCCATCCGTCCCGGCACCCCGGCGGCCAAGATGGAACAGGTACCCAAGGCTGTCAAGGAGGAGCGGGCCCGCCGGGCGGCGGCGGTGGCGGAGGAAATGCACAGGAGCTATTTGGAGGGCTGCGTGGGCCAGACGTATCCGGTGCTGTTTGAGCAGCCGAAAAACGGGAAATTCTTCGGCCACGCCCCGAACTATATGGAAGTTTTGGTGGACGGTGCGGAATTGCATAATGCCCTGCGGACCGTGCGGATCACCGATGTGGACGGCGAGGCCCTGTTGGGAGAAATCGTGGAACAGGAGGCAGAAACATGAGGATCGGCAGTCACTTTTTCGCCTATCTCTCCCGGATGCGCTTCATCCAACGCTGGGCGCTGATGCGGAACACAGCCCCGGAAAACGTGCAGGAGCACAGCCATCAGGTGGCGGTGCTGGCCCACGCTCTGGCGGTGATCCGCAATGAGAAGTTCGGCGGCCATGCGGACGCCGGAGCGGTGGCGGTGGCGGCGCTGTATCATGACGCCAGCGAGATCCTGACCGGCGATATGCCTACGCCCATCAAGTACGACAACCCCGCCATCCGCAAAGCCTACAAGGCGGTGGAAGCGGTGGCGGAGGAAAAGCTGCTGCATATGCTGCCGGAGGAATTTCAGCCGGTGTACGCCCCCATCCTCACGGTGATGGACCCGGAGACGGAGCGACTGGTGAAGGCGGCGGACAAGCTGTCCGCCTACATCAAATGCGTGGAGGAATTGAAGGCCGGGAACAGCGAGTTCCGGGACGCCGCTGCCCAGACCCGCGCGGCGCTGGAGGAATACGAGCTGCCGGAGGTGACGTATTTCCTGGAGACCTTCATGCCCAGCTTTTCTCTCACGCTGGACCAGTTGAAATAGCGGGAAAGCTGGCGGAACGGCCCCGTGGAGGCGAATTCTGTGAAGATAACGATCGATTTCGGACATCCGTATTTTGAGGAGAACGTCTTATTGGGGCTCACACCGGATGACCTGAATTGCTTTTACGCGGATGCAAGTGAAGTAGACCGGCTCAACCTGTTCTTCGTTTTGGAGGCGTCGCTGCATAGGTTTCAAGGGGAAGGACGCATGAAAACCGCTGCCTACTGCGCGTTTTTGATGGCGTATTATCTTTTTATCGCATTGACACCGCCTGCGTCTTTTGAGCTTGCAGAGTTCTATATAGACAGGGCGCTGGAGTGGGATGAAACCCCGGAGTATCGCCAGTGGAAAGCGATCATAGATGAGGGAAATTGATGAATCTGAATCGTCAGACGAATCGATGGTGTCCCCTCGTGCACGGTATCCGGCTA
>ERZ772816.2758-NODE-2758-length-10957-cov-2.926436_pt1 | contig 10957 bp, 13 predicted proteins | sample MGYA00511359_ERZ772816 | MGnify/ENA primary metagenome ERZ772816 (study PRJEB29015, sample SAMEA2737710) | human gut metagenome | biome: human gut; feature: human-associated habitat; material: faeces | place: China | collected 2012 ...
GGCGGTCAGCCATTCGCTGGATGCCGGGAAGCGAGTTCGAGCCTCGTTGCCCGCTCCAGAGTGAAACAGGACACCCAGCTTTGGGTGTCCTGTTTTTTTGTGTAGGAGGCGAACTTGTCCCGCCAAGGTTTTGTCTTCGGCAAAATACTTGAACGGCGTAGTGGCGCCGCCGGTCTGTTGGGCCGGGATGATAGACGGCAAACGCGATACCCCGCTGAAGGCGTGCCGTTGACTTCCCGCTCCGGAGAGGATAGCATAACCGATGAGGGAGGTCGTATGCTGAAACTGTTTCTGGTGATGGCCCTGATGTTTCTGCCGCTGTCTGTACCTTACGGCATCCTCTGCTTTGCCGCAGCCCGCTGGGGCCTGCAGCGGAAGACTCTGCGTTTCCGGCGGGGTGTCAGAGTATGCCTTTTGATCGGACTAGCCCTTTTGGCTGCGGGGATGGCCTATGGACTGCTGCGGTACTGCGGCGTCTTGGTGTTTCCGGATGACGATCCCTCCTCCATTCACCTGTTCAACTCCAGCGGCGGCGATGAGGGGTTTCAGTACCTCTATATGTGCGGGACGGTGTTCCTGGGCATTCTGGCGGCCCTGCGGCAGGAGAGGGCGGCGCACCCCGCAGACCCGCAGAAGGCCGCAGATCAACACGCGTCCGACTGCTGAGACAAATAACGGATGAAGCCACCCACTGCAAAGGCAGCGGGTGGCTTGCGTTTTCCTGTTTACTTCTCCATCCCGCAGGGCCAGGCCTCCTGTGCGGCGGTCCGGTCCCGCACCACCGTCTCATACAGCCGCCAGCCGCCGGAGAGGTTATAGCATTTGAACCCCTGCTGGGCCAGAATACGGCACGCGATATAGCTCCGCAGGCCGCTCTGGCAGATAACGTACACCGGCTTGCCTACCGGGACTTCCCGCAGCCGCTCCCGCAGGTCATCCACCGGGAGGTTGACAAAGCCCTCCGCGTGGCCGTCGGCGTACTCGCCGGGGGTCCGCACGTCCAGCAGCGTCACACTGCCGTCCCGGGGCAGGGCGTCCACATCCTCCGGGAAGAACTGCTCCACCAGCCCATGGGACAGGTTCTCGATCATAAAGCCTGCCATGTTCACCGGATCCTTGGCGGAGGAGTAGGGCGGCGCGTAGGCCAGATCCAGATCCTTCAGCTGGAGGGCGGAGAGTCCCGCATGGATGGCCGTGGCCAGCACGTCGATCCGCTTGTCCACACCCTCGTAACCCACGATCTGCGCGCCCAGCAGGCGGTATGTGCCCTTCTCGAACACCACCTTCAAGGTCATGACTTTGCCGCCGGGATAGTATCCGGCGTGACTCATGGGGGAGAGGTAGACCTTGTCGCAGTCGATGCCCGCCTGTTTTGCCGTCTTCTCATTGACGCCGGTGGTGGCGATGGTCATATCGAATACCTTGATGACGGAGCTGCCCTGGGAGCCGGGATACCGGCTGTCTCCGCCGCAGATGTTGTCCGCCGCGATGCGCCCCTGCTTGTTGGCGGGGCCCGCCAGGGAGAGGAGGGTGTCCTGCCCGGTGACGAAGTGCTTCACCTGTACCGCATCCCCCACAGCGTAGATGTCCGGCGCGGAGGTCTCCATCCGGTCGTTCACCAGGATGCTGCCCTTGATCCCCAGCTCCAGCCCGGCCGCCTTGGCGAGGCCGGTGTCCGGCGTGACGCCGATGGCCAGCACCACCATGTCGGCGGTGAGGGGCGCCTCGTCCTTCAGCAGCACATTGACCCGGTCACCGTTGGCGGCAAAGCCCTCCACAGTGCAGCCCAGATGCAGCCGCACCCCTTTTTGCCGCAGCTTGGCGTGGAGGAAGGCGGCCATGTCCGCGTCCAGGGGATTCAGCAGCTGGCGGGGCCGCTGGACCACGGTGACGTCGATGCCCAGCTCCCGCAGGTTTTCCATCAGCTCCACGCCGATGAAGCCGCCGCCGGCCAGCACCGCGGACCGGGGATGGTGCTGTTCGATGAATTCCCGGATCTTCAGGGTGTCCTCTACCGTGCGGAGGGTGAACAGGCGGTCGATCCCTACGCCGGGCAGCGCCGGCTGGGTGGGCCGGGCACCGGGGGAGAGGACCAGTTTGTCATAGGATTCGGTAAAGGTCTCGCCGGTGGCGAGATTCCGCACGTCCACGGTCTTCTCTGCCGGGTGGATGGCCGTGACTTCGTGGCGCACCCGCATGTCCACCCGGAAGCGCCGCCAGAAGCTCTCCGGCGTCTGAAGCGTCAGCTCCTCTTTGTCGGTGATGACGCCGCCGATGTAATAGGGCAGACCACAGTTGGCGTAGGATACATATCCGGACCGCTCAAATACCACGATTTCCGCGGTCTCGTCCAGCCGGCGGAGCCGGGCCGCGGCGGTGGCGCCTCCGGCCACGCCGCCTACAATGATGACTTTCATCTCACTTGACCACCTTTCCACGATAGTTGCAGATGCCGCCCAGATCTGTCACATCAGTATACCCCATGCGCCGCAGCAGGCCGGCCGCCTGACGGCTCCTGACGCCGCTGAGACAGTAGACGAAGAGGGGCGTCTCCCGGGCAGGGGGCAGAAGCTCTGTCCGCCCCAACGTCTGCAGCGGCAGATTCCGGCTCTCCGGAATATGACCGTCCGCATATTCCTCCTGTGTGCGCACGTCCAGCAGCAGGGCGTTCGGCGTGGCGGCAAACCGCTCCAGCCCCTGTCCCAGGTCCGGCCGCTGCAGAAATCCAAAGAATCCCATCATACGCATCCTTTCTGTCCGCGCCGCTGCTGCGGCGAGGCTCCCGGCACCGGGAGCCGGGCCGTCCGGCGGCTCTTTTAAAAAGAGTATACCACACGCCGACCGGGATTTCTGTGACAAAAGCACAGAAGTGTCCGGCGCTTGCAATCCCGTCTGGGTGGTATATAATGAATAACAATACAGACCGGGGCCTGCGGGGGACCGGACAGGAGGCGTGCGGATGGAGTTTTTCTGGGAGATGCTGTCCCTGCAGGAGACGATGTTCCTTCTGATCCTGACGGGCGTACTCATCAAAAAGCTGAAGATCATCGACGCGGCGGGGCGGAAGATGCTCTCCGACCTGCTGATCGATGTGATCCTGCCCTGCAATATCGTCGAGTCCTTTTTAGGCGGGATGGCGTTCCCAGACGGCTTCGCCCGGAACTGCCTGCTGGCGGTTGGACTTTCCGCAGTCATCCAGCTGATGTCCATATACGGCAGCAAGCTGCTCTTCCGAAAGTACCCTCGGGAGCAGAGGAGCGTTCTCTCCTACGGCATCATCTGTTCCAACTCCAGCTTTGTGGGGTTGCCGGTGGCCCGCCTGCTGTTCGGGGATCTGGGCGTGATCTACACGTCCATGTTCCAGATCCCGCTCCGCTTCACCATGTGGACGGCGGGGCTGTCCCTCTTCACCAGCGTCAGCAGGAAGGACGCCTTCCGCAAGCTGGTCCGCCACCCCTGCATCATCGCCGTTTTCGCGGGGCTGCTCCTGATGGCCGCTCCGGTGTCCCTGCCGGGCTTCCTGGACAGCGCCGTCGCCTCGGTCAGCAGCTGCACCGTCCCGGTCTCCATGTTCGTCATCGGGACAATCCTGGCGGACGCCCCCATCCGCTCCATGTTCTCAAAGCCTGTTCTGTGGTACACCTGCCTGCGGCTGGTCCTGTACCCGCTTCTGCTGTGCGTACTGCTCAAACCGCTCCACCTGGACACGACGCTGACCAATGTCTGCATCCTGATGACGGGGATGCCCGCCGGCAGCACGGGCTCTATTCTGGCGGACAAGTATGACTGCGACGCCGTCTTTGCCTCGCAGATCGCGTTTGCCTCCACCCTGTGTTCGATCCTGACGATCCCGCTCCTGACTCTGGTAATGGAGTCGTTTCCCCTTTGAGGGAGCCTGCACCTTTGCGGGCCCTGCCGCTGCGGGACGGCGGGATCCAAAAAACAGACTGCACGAGCAGTCTGCTTTTTGCTGGGTCGGGGCTCTTTCGGGACCGCCCCGCAAAGGCTGCCAAAGCAGGCGGCTTGACGCTGAGGGAGGGCTACCCCTGTTTTTGGGCCTTATACGCCTCGCCCCAGTTCCTCATGGCGTCCAGAATGGGTTTCAGGCTGTACCCTAGGTCGGTCAGCGTGTATTCCACGCGGGGCGGGACCTCCGGATAGACCGTACGGGTCAGCAGGCCGCTCCGCTCCATCTCCCGGAGCTGGGCCGTCAGCACTTTCTGGCTGACCGAGCCGATGGACTTCTTCAATTCTCCAAAACGCTTTGTCCCCGGCATCAGATCCCGGAGAATGAGCACCTTCCACTTGTCACTGATCAGCGTCAGCGTGGTTTCTACCGGACAGGCCGGAAGTTCTTTTGCCGCGGCTGCCATCTGCAGGTCCCTCCTGTATACCGATCACTTCAAATCCTCTGATATCATCCATATTTTATGGTACCTGCAGAGCGATTGTCAAGCTCCCATGGGGCGGCGATGAAAAATTTCGCCCCGTGGAAAGCCCCGCAGCCCCTTGGTTACCTCCCGGTGCCTATGTCACAGCATTGTGCGTACTTTACGAGTGGTGAATCCCGCCGTACAATAGAAAGCGAGGGGTGAAGCAGCCTGCGCTTTCCCGCAGAAGGGGACGCCCTCTGCAAGTGCCGGGAAGCGGGCTCTGTGCCGATCTCCGCTCTGGCATTTCCGGTATCAGACCGTACAATGAATCTTTCCTTTGGAGGAGACCCATGGATCGCAGGGAACAGGTACAATATTTGAATCAAACCCTTCTGGCGGAAATGCCTCAGTACCGGGAGCAGGCGGAATCATTTCCGGCGGATGAGATCTCGCAGCGGCGGCTGCTCCGCTCTCTGATGAATGTCCGGCCGCCCATGCCCCTGGCCCCCAAATTTCTGGAAGTCCAGGATGCCCTGCTCTCCGCCGAGCGGGAGGAAAAGGGCGTGGTGGACGGGGATGCCCTGCCGCCCACTGCAGGAGATCCCCGCCTGGTGCTCTGGCAGGGGGACATCACCCGGCTGCGGGCGGACGCCATTGTGGATGCAGATAATTCCGCTCTGCTGGGCTGCTTCGCCCCCTGCCACAGCTGCATCGACAACGCCATCCACTCGGCGGCGGGGCTCCAGCTCCGGGACGCGTGCGCAGAAATTATGCGGGCCCAGGGCCGCCCGGAGCCCGCCGGCCGGGCCAAGCTGACACGTGCCTATAACCTGCCGGCCCGGTATGTGCTCCACACCGTAGGGCCCATCGTGGGCAGGTGGGTGACCTGGAAGGACCGGCGGGAGCTGGCCGCCTGCTACCGCTCCTGCCTGGCGCTAGCCGCGGAGCATGATCTCCGCAGTGTGGTCTTCTGCTGCATCTCCACCGGGGAGTTCCACTTTCCAAACCAGGAGGCCGCCGAGATCGCCGTGAGAACGGTCCGGGAATTTCTGGAGCAGCAGACAACTTCCGTAGAAAGGGTGATCTTCAATGTTTTCAAAGACCTGGACGCAGCCATCTACCGCCGTCTCCTCGGACCCGATTGAGCAGCTGAAGGGGGCCCTGGCCTCTGCGGACGCAGTGGTGGTCGGGGCGGGGGCGGGTCTGTCCGCCTCTGCGGGGATGACCTACTCCGGCGAACGGTTCCGGCGGTATTTCAGCGACTTTCAGTCCAGGTACGACATCCAGGACATGTACTCCGGCGGATTCTATCCCTTTGAAAGCCTGGAGGAGTACTGGGCCTGGTGGAGCCGGCAGATCCTGGTAAACCGCTATGAAAAGGCGCCGAAGCCTGTATATGGCGATCTGCTGAAGCTGATAAAGGACAAGGACTACTTTGTCCTGACCACCAATGTGGACCACCAGTTCCAGCTGGCGGGCTTCGACAAGCAGCGGCTGTTCTACACCCAGGGGGACTATGGCCTGTGGCAGTGCTCCAAGCCCTGCCATCAGGAGACCTATGACAACGAGGAGACCGTCCGCAAAATGTTTGCAGAACAGAGGGACATGCGGATCCCCACGGAGCTGGTGCCACGCTGCCCCAGGTGCGGCCGTCCCATGGCCATGAACCTGCGGTGCGACGATACCTTCGTCCAGGATGCGGGCTGGTATGCCGCCGCCCGGCGGTACGAGGACTTCCTACGGCGGCACAGGGGACGGCGGCTGCTGTTCCTGGAGCTGGGGGTGGGCGGCAACACCCCGGGCATCATCAAGTATCCCTTCTGGAAGATGACCCTGGAGAACCGGAGCGCTGCCTATGCCTGTATCAATCAGAAGGAGTCCTATATTCCCCCGGAGATTCGGGGGCGGTCTGTCTGCATCCCTGCGGACATCGGACATATTCTGAAACGACTCACCCTGCTGGAGCACTGAGACCTTCCTCCACCCGGGGAGGCACATTGAAATCCCTGCTTGCCGGTGATCCCTGTATAAATGGGACAGAGGTGCGGAAGACTCGGTGGGGTCTCCACGGGAAAATGGACTACCATCCCCCAATGCCTGCCGGCAGCTGAAACGGCTTGCGTCAAAGCCGCGTTTGCAACGGTATTGACAAGAACACAGAGCTTGCGGGATCACGTTGCCGCCCAATCCTTCGCTGCGGTCCGATGTTTTCACAGCTCACGGCAGTTCTCAGGGATATGAAAAAGGCCTCCGGCATCTTGCCGGAGGCCCTTGTTTTTTAGCGATGGAGGGTTTTTCAGGCGGCTTCGGCCTTCCGGTGCTCCGCATACAACCGGTACCGGAACGGATAGTCCGTGCTTGCAGAACAGCTGGACTGTACCGGCGAACCGATCCACGCAGCTCGCTGCCCTGCCGTATGGGAACCCCGACCGCAGTTTTAAATCCCAATACTCATCAGGATCTGTGCAGCAAGCCACAGCAGCAGCGCGGACACCACAGCCATGCTCCTGGGGTACTTGCCCGCGGCACCGGAGGAGATCCGGTCCAGGATGGAGTGGAGCAGCACCTCACAGATCAGGAACACAGCGCCGCCCAGGATCCCGACCCGCAGCGCGTCCAGCACCGTCGGCACACTGCCGGCGCACAGAGAGAGCACGCCGAACGCCACAGTGCCCACGATCAGCGAGGTTGCCCAGAACCGGTGGTTCTCCCCAAAGAGGATCACCTCCAGGACCAGCGCGAGGAGAGAGAGGGCCGCCAGCGTGGGAATGTCCAGCGCGGGCAGGATGATGTTGGGGACCAGCGCCGCTGCAATCTGGGCGGCAAGACCCGCTGCCAGCAAGGTCACGGAAAGGCAGATGGACGCCGTGCACAGCGGCGATACAATGATCTTTTTCAAACAGCATCAACCTCCCCACTCTGTCGCAGACGTGCTGACATCTGCACCGGTGACATACGCGCAGGCGGAACTGACGCCACGGGCAACCGCCCGCGAGGTGACGGTGGCGCCGGTGATCGCGTCCACACCACCGCCCACCTCCGCCTCTCCGGAGGTGCCGACGAACTGTACCAGAAAATCAATGTCCGTCAATGCGTTCCGGCCCAGGCCGAAGGTCTCCTCCATGTCCCGGACCACCAGACCTGTTACATGGCCATTGCTGTCCACACCGGTCCACTGGCGGATGGGGCCGGCATAGCCGTCCACAGTGGTCTCTATGATCCAGCCGCCTTCCCCTTTCCAGACGGCCGTAATATTGGCATCGGTCCCCGTGTCCTCTTCCGGGGTGAAGACCGTGCTTCCGGGAAGCAGGGTCTCCATCATCTCCTGTTGCTCCGCTGCGGCGTTTGCGGCCGCGGCGGGAGCCACGGCATTCCCAGCCACTACCAGGATCAGGCCGGCAAGCAGCAGGGAACCGGCACTGACAAGCAGCTCTTTTGCCTTCATCGAAGGCCTCCTTTCCGTTGCGGCGCGCCGAACAGGCGGGTGGGCGTGAAGCGCTCCAGCAGCCAGGACGCGGCATTCATCAGTAAAATCGCGTAGGTGACGCCCTCTGGGTAGAGCCCGGCGGAGCGGAAGAGCACGGTCAGCACGCCGCAGCCGATCCCATAGAGCACCTGCCCGCCGGGCGTGGCGGGGGAGGTGGCGTAGTCCGATGCCATGAAGAGGCCCCCAGCAGGACCCCGCCGCCCAGAAGACTGTACAGCATCCACCGAAGCGGTTCCATCGGTGCGAAGGCGAAGCTCAGGACCGCCATCGTTCCGAGATAGCTGACGGGGATCCGCAGCTTGATGACCCCGCGGACCACCAGATATCCGCCCCCGATCAGCAGCGCCAGCGCGGAGACCTCACCGATACACCCACCGATGCTGCCCAGGAACATCTCCGAAAGCGGGACGTCCGGCAGCGCGGGCATCACCATGCTGTGGAGGGGCGTGGCGGCTGTGACCACGTCTGCGGAGCCCAGGTCCAGGGGAACGGATGCCCCAGGGGCCGCGAAACGGGTCATGGACGCGGGAAACAGCAACAGCAGCAGGGCGCGGGCCGCCAGCGCGGGATTGAAAATGTTCTGGCCCAGGCCACCGAAGGCAGCCTTCACTACAATGACGGCAAACACCGCACCTACCGCCGCCATCCAATAGGGCACGGTGGCCGGGAGCGTCAGCGCCAGCAGCAGCCCCGTGACGGCGGCCGAGAGATCTTCCACGGTCTGGTACCGGCCGGTAAGCTTGCTCCAGAGCGCCTCGGCCAATCCTGCGGCCGCAATGGATACCGCCGCAAGCAGCAGGCAGCGGAGCCCGAAGAAGATCGTTCCCGCCAGGAGGGTGGGCAGCAGCGCGATCAAAACGTCCAGCATGATCCACCGGGTGTTGTCGCCGCAGCGGATATGCGGGGATGAAGACATGGCAAACCTCATGATGGTTCCTCCCTTACCCGCTGTTTTCCCTCCCGGATCGCCGCCACGATGGGCAGCTTCCCCGGGCAAGTGTAGGCGCAGCAGCCGCACTCCACGCAGTCCAGAATGCTGTATTGCCGAAGCATTCCCACATCCCGGCAGCGGGAGAAGCGATAGAGGTACAGCGGCTGGAGCCCCATCGGGCAGACGGACACGCACCTGCCGCAGCGGATGCAGGAGGGGTGGGGAGACTCCAGGTCATCGGCGCTGGTCAGCGCCACAATGGCGTTGGTGGACAGGGCGAAGGCGGCCGCCAGGACCACGGCGATGAGGGCAAAGAGGGAAAACAGGGTGCCGATGGCCCGGTTTACGTCCTCCCCCCGCCGGGCGCCCAGGTACTGCCCCACCAGCACCGTACCGCCGGTGGACAGGCCGATAATAAAATTGGTCACCGCCTGCATGACCTGGCTGCCGGTGGACACGGCGGCGATGCCCGCCTGGTCGGCAAACTGTCCCACCACGATCAGGTCCACCGCGCCGTACAGAAATTGCAGCAGGGAAGCACCGAGGAAGGGGATGGCAAAGCGGCTTAACGCCCGCCTGACATTTCCCTCGGTGAGAGAGAGCTGGGACATGGCGGTACACTCCTTTTTGTTTCGTACCCGGACAGTATAGCACGCCCCCGGCGGAAAGACAACCTTTGACGGGCCGGGCGGCGGGTGTTATACTGGGCACAGTCAACCCAAAAAGAAAGGCAGATGTGACCTTGAGCGCGCATGTTTCCATCGCCCATCCCGCGTGGATGGATATCACCGGCCCTGACGGGGCCGTGACCCACGGGGCGGATCAGGACTGGTTTCCCGATCTGTGGCAGCAGCGGGCGGGCTGCGGCCCCACCGCCGCCGCCGTCATCCTCTCCTATCTGGCCCGGACCCGGCCGGAGCTGGCCCCCCTCTACCCGGAGGGGGCCATGGACCGCGCCTCCTTCACCGGCCTGATGTGCCGGGTGTGGGAGCACGTGACCCCTGTTTCCCACGGTCTCAACCGGCCGGAGCAGATGGCAGAGGGCATGGCCTCCTTTGCCGCCGCCCGGGGCCTCACCCTGACCCCCGGCCTGTTCGTATTCCCCTCCGCCCGCACCAAGCGCCCGCCCTATGAGCAGGTCGAGGCCTTTGTCCGCCGCGCCCTGGAGCGGGACTGTCCCGTGGCCTTCCTCAACCTCCACAACGGCAGGGTGAAGGAGCTGGATTACTGGCACTGGGTCACCATCACCGCTCTGGAGGACACCACGGCGGTCATTCTGGACAGCGGCAGCGCACTGCGCATCGATCTAAGGCTCTGGTACGAGACCACCAAGCGGCGGGGCGGCTTTGTCATGGGCGAGGGCGCCGGGATGCTGGTGCTGGAGGAATATGAGCACGCAAAGGCCCGTGGAGCCAAGATCTATGCCGAGGTGGCGGGCTACGGCGCCAACTGCGATGCCCACCACATCACCGCCCCCGCCCCCGGGGGAGCCGGCGGTGCGGCCTGTATGGCCCAGGCCCTGGCCGATGCCGGGATGAAGCCGGAGGAGGTGGGCTATATCAATGCCCACGGCACCTCCACCCACATGAACGATGCCTGCGAGACGGCGGCCATCCACACGACGTTTGGCGACCACGCCGCCCGCCTGGCCGTCAGCTCCACCAAGTCCATGACCGGCCACCTGCTGGGGGCTGCCGGGGCGGTGGAGGCCATCTTTACCGCCATGGCCCTGGTGGAGGGCTATCTGCCCGCCACCATCGGCTATCAGGTCCCCGACCCCGCCTGCGATCTGGACATCGTCCCCAATCAGGGGCGGAAGGCGGACATCAAGGCCGCCCTGTCCAACTCCCTGGGTTTTGGCGGACACAATGCCTGCATCGTGCTGAAAAAGTGGGAGGGCTGAACATGGAACTGAACATCGACCAGATCGAAAAGCTGCTGCCCCACCGCTATCCCTTCCTGCTGGTGGACAAGATCGTGGACTGTGTCCCCGGCCAGAGCGCCGTGGGCCGCAAGTGCGTCACCGCCAACGAGCCCTTTTTCCAGGGCCACTTTCCCGGCTTTAAAGTGATGCCCGGCGTGCTCATCATCGAGGCCCTGGCCCAGGTGGGCGCGGTGGCCATCTTGACGGAAGCGGGAAATCAGGGTAAACTTGCTTTATTCGGC
>ERZ772816.2766-NODE-2766-length-10934-cov-22.080614_pt1 | contig 10934 bp, 9 predicted proteins | sample MGYA00511359_ERZ772816 | MGnify/ENA primary metagenome ERZ772816 (study PRJEB29015, sample SAMEA2737710) | human gut metagenome | biome: human gut; feature: human-associated habitat; material: faeces | place: China | collected 2012 ...
CATGTGTGAAAATGTCAAAAATTTTCTTCATTCTTGGTTATTAATCTCCTTGATCGTTACTGTTCAGAGGTTAGCTGGACATGAGAAAACCGATGGTGTAGACTAATAACAGTCAAAGCCATCGGTTTTCTTATCCAAATATTCTGGATACTCTGTCAAATATATTCGCTGGTTCTTCTAGCCGCACCAAAACAAGCATGCTCATGCATTGGCAGAGATAATCGATACTTTCGAAACTCCTAAATGTCACAGCCTGCGCCTGTTTCCGCTTATAGTTTCTTAGAAGCCTTTCGGCTTCATTATTAGTGGCAGGTATCCGGGAATCATGCAGGAACAGCAAATGGTTCTGCATATATTTCTCCATTCTCAGGAATAAATTATACCCGTCTCTGTAATAATTGTTTGCCGGAACATTTCCGTATTCCGCCCTGGCTATTTCCAGTATCTCACGGTATCTTTTTTCGAATTCAGATACCTTTACCGGATCCGGTTCCTGAAATGGCTGGCATTCGTTTCGGAAATGGATCATCTCCTGTACCAGTGAACGCATCTCTTTGTTCCAGGTGCGGTCTGGTTCATTATCCATGCTGTCTTTCAGGTAACGCAGCACATGGGCAAGGCATTCCTGGTGATCTGCTCCATAATTATAAAAGGTAATATCATGGTCATGGACAAGGATCCCCTGATAATCCTCTGTAACAGTCCCTTTTACTCCCTCGTGTCCTTTTTTCTCACGAGCGAAGTACAATGCTTTTCCGTCTGGTGTGGCACAGACATAGATCTGACAGCTTTTTCCGTTTTCCCTGCCGCTTGTACAATCTGTATGCATAACAGGGGAAAGCAGCATGTCTGCATAGGCTGCCTTGCGCTCGGGCTCTGTTTTTAAAGCAAACTCCCTGCTGAGTTTACTTATCATGCCTTTGGAAATATTCAGTTTTCCATCCGTCAGATCAGACAGGAACTTCCTGCTTTTATCAATAGAGGTACAGCAGTCATTGTTCAGAAGGAACAAAAATGCCCGGATGTTGCCATCATAATTCACATCATCAATAACACCATCCGGAAATGCAGCGTGTGCACGTTCGCCGGTCTGGCTGTTATAATAAACATCTGCATGGTATTCTGTTACATCCAGGACCATACGGATACTTACCAGTTGTTTTATGATTGTTCTTGCTGTCTTTTTAAAAGCACAGTCTTCAAGCACTTCTTCTGGTGGCGGAAGGAGGATTACCGGATGTGTAGGCTCCTGCTTTTTTCGGCCATGCCCTTTATGTCCTGGCTGTCCACCGGGTTTCCGTCCTGTTTTTTCCCTGCTGTTTGCAATCTTTTTCCGCCGGATGGCTTTTGAAGAAGGAATAGATGAATTTTCATAATCACGGTTGATCTGTGCATGAAGTTTCAGGTTCTTTCCCTGTTCTTCTTCCAGCTGGGTGGCGGTTTCATAGAACTTAAGGCGGAATTCTTTTGCTTTCTCCAATGCATCATCTCTTTGTCTCTCAGCAAGAAGAGCACGTTTCTCCATCTCCCGAAGCTTCTGGTCAGCTTTTTTCTGCATTGCCTCAAACTCCAGCAGCATATCCTCCAGTACCTGAAACCAGTAATTGCGGACACGGATGGTTTCTTTATGTGCATCCGCTATCTCCGTTAGCAGCGCCTGAATCTTACGTTCATAGGCTCTGCACTCCTTTTGATGGAGTTCTTTCAGCTTAATATAGTGTTCACCGGATTCCAGTTCTTTATTTCTTGTCTGTGCGGCTTTCAGCCGACACATGAGTGAGATGTAATCATACGCATCAGGCATATGTTTTCCTCCAGTACAGTTATAATCAAACGCCACTGACAATGTCTGTAATCTTTGAGATATGCTCTTCCAGATATTCAATCAATTCTTTTTGTTTCTGGATAAATTCCTCCTGGATTTCAATCTGTTTGAGATAACCGGCAAGAAGTTCATCACGTTTTCTAAGTTCTTCTTTAAAATCAATATTCATAAGTGAACCTCTCTTTCTTAAGAAAAAGTATAACAGAAACATAGAAAAAAAGCGAATCACCAGAAAGTGCCTTTTCGTCAATCTGACTGTGGATAAATAGCTGTTTTATAATAAAAAAAGTATTCATGCAGACCTTGAAACTTCAAGAATGGGTTCCCAAAACTAGAATCTGGTGTATAACTTTTAACAAAAAGAACAGCAGGAAAAACTATAAACACAGTTTTTCCTGCCGCGAATGGTTATCCACAAAATAAAAAAATAAATTTCGTCATTTTTTACAATGACTTATGCATACCTCTGAACAGTAACTTAACTGCTTATAACCCTGCATCAGATTCATCGTATGCGGTGAATTTGCATTTCCGATCATTACACCAATCGTATACCTTTTCTCCATACGTATGCTCCCTTTCCACAAGTCTTTGTTTTCGTTTTATTTTACAATATTTTTTGCCATTATTTAATATATTTTAGTTGTTTTTACCAAATTATTTAAATATCTGCAACCCCTTTCCCGTTTACAGGATTCTACGCCTCATGCGGAGCACTATATATCACAGGTACATTACGAAGTAATTTCCTGCGACATACAAAAATTACCGCCAGGTCTATTTCAATCCGCGGTAATTTTCATTTTCTGTTATTCAGATTTCATGATCAGTAGATTGTCACTGCCATAATTATATATACAAGAATAGATACCAGACAGTACATGGAGTTTGTTGTGGAAACATAAGCGCTTCCTTCTTCATCTTTCATAAAAGTCTGCATACTGAATGTGGCCGGTGCTGACATATAACTGATAATTGCAAGATTGACCAGCCGATCATCACCTACCAGATAATGTACAGCAACAAGAACTCCTGCGATCATCACTGCCTGAAGCAATACACGTAAGATGATCGTGGCAATGCATGGCTTTAATAATTTCGCATTCAGTTCCATGCTGTATCCCACTACCAGTAAAATAATGGCAGTCACAGATGTGGTGAGAATATTTTCCACACTCTGGTACACGCCTCCGAAAGGACTGTCTAAAACTGCAAGGATCACCTTCGATAATCCTGCAATAATTCCCAGGATACTTGCAATAAATGCCGGAGTCTTTAATGCACTGAAAAACAGTTTTTTCACATCAATCTTCTCACCGTTTTCCACCTGTCCCAGCATTCCCATATATACACTGAATCCAAACAACAGTCCGGCAATATCCAGAACTGCAATACGGGAAAGATTTTCACTGCCACAGAGGCTTGTATATAACGGATAGGCCATAAGTCCCCCTTCATATACGCTTACCATAAACGGTAGATATTTCTGATAGGTTCCTTTCAGAAATGGCTTCAGCAAAAAGCCCAGACCAAAGGATACTACCAGCATTACAAACATGATCAAAATCAGGATTCCGGTTTCTTTATTATATTCCGCTGTTGCCAGAGCATGAAAAATAGCAACCGGAAGCATAACATTCGTTACAAGCACCTTCATGTTATTGATTCCGTCTCTGGTCAGAATCTTCCATTTTCTGCACAGCATACCGACCACGATCATAACCAGTACAGGCAGAACAATTTCTAATACATTCACTTTTTTACTCCTCCTAATATATAACTCAGCTTTGTTTATTGTAACTCAAAAAAACATTTTTCGCCACCTATACTTTCTGTTGTATTTTCACTTTTTTGCAGTTATAATTTTATGTGAATTTACGAAAAAAAAGGAGAACTCAAATGAATACTTTCAGCATTCTGACTGCTCAGATCGGAATGTTCGTGATCTACATGATTGCAGGCGTGATCCTGATCCGCACACGGGTTATGAACAGAGAAAATCTTGAAGTCATTTCAAAATTTGTAATAAAACTGGCGCTTCCTGTAATGATTTTTATCAATACTGTAAACGGAGTGGAACGTAAAACTCTTTTTCATTCACTGAGCATTTTTCTGATTGCGGGAATTATGTATATATGTCTGTTTTTACTCAGCTACATATCTGGTATTTTTTTTCATCTGCATGGTAACCACAGGCAGCTTTACAGTGCCATGAGCGTATTCGGAAATGTGGGATTTATGGGTATTCCCATAGTAACCAGTATTTATCCGGAAAACGGTATGCTCTACATCTGTGTATTTACCATTATTGATCAGCTCATGCTGTGGACAGCAGGTGTACGCCTTACTTCAGGTACAAACAGTCAAAAAAACCGTTTTGATTTCCGGAAGCTGATCAATCCTGTTACTGTTTCCATCTTTCTTGCTGTGATCTGTGTGCTGACAGGAATCCGGCTTCCTGAAGTTCTGAACAATTCCCTTCAGAAAATCGGCCAGACCGCCACACCTCTCGCAATGATCTATCTTGGCGGTGTTTTCGCCTGTATCGATGTACTGAAAAATATCCGAAGACTGGATTATTATGGAATTGTCATCCTAAAAATGCTTTTGTTTCCGCTTTTCTTCTATGTATTACTTGGATATCTTCCGGTTTCTTCAGAAATCCGCACTACCATGGCTCTGACTTCTGCAATGCCAGTTATGTCCTCTGTGGTAATGATGGCAAATGCCTACGGATCAGATGGCGATTATGCAATGGGTGGAATTCTTGTTACAACTATCTGTTCTGTTTTTACACTTCCATTTATTTACTGGATTTTTCATTTTATCGGATGATTTAAATATAATACTTTTTTATAAATCATTTAATAGATTTCTAATTATCTCTTTAGATGTTCTTATATGCCGGTATAGCCCGTTATTCCGGGCTTTTCCGGCACTTTTCATATCGGAAGAACCTCACAAATCTTTTTATTACCCCTTATGTTTTCGCTCTCAAAAGTAGTAAAAGCAGTAGTAAATTCTGCGTACTACTTATGCCGCCTTGGTTTCCTCGGCGCTTTCCGCCGCAGGCTCCGGCTTGGCCTCTGCGGTGGTTTTTGCCTTGGCTTGCAGCCGTTCCATTTCCTCCTGTGCGGAATGGAAAGTAGCGTGGGCGTAATAGTTCAGCGTCATTACAATGTTGGCGTGTCCCATGATGTACTGCAATGCCTTGGGGTTCATGCCCGCGTTTGCCATTCTGGTACAGAATGTATGCCGCATGGTGTGCGGCGTCATCACATCGGGCAGCGGCTCCTTGTGGCACTTGTTGTACTTCTTGGCAAGGCACTTGAACATGGCGTCATAGTTGACGGCGGTTTTGGGCAGGCCGTCCCGGTTCAGGAACAGGAAGTCCTTATAACCGTCAACCTCAATGCACCTGACGTCCCTGCGCTTCTTCAACACGCGCTCAAACGCTTCATAGGCGGCTGCGCTCATAGGCACTTGACGGAATCCGCTTTCTGTTTTTGGCGCTTCGGTATAGTAACCGTCCTCGGTGCTTCTCAAAAGCTGGTGGTCTACATTCACAAAGCGCTTCTCAAAATTCAGGTCGGCTGGCGTCAGGCCGCAGAGTTCGGAAATACGAAGCCCGGTTTCCAGCAGGATCACCACCTCGTCATAATACTTGGCATAGACGGGATCGTTCTGCATGAAGTCCAAAAGCTCGTTTTCCTGTGTAGGGGTAAGCGGCACCTTTGGTACGGTATCGTCGTTGATAACCTCATTGATCTGGAAGTCAAAGGGATTCTTGCGGAGGCAATCGTCCTGTACGGCCATATAAAAGATGGCTTTTAAGGAACGCTTGCTGTTGCAGATGGTGTTGTAGGCAACGCCCTTTTCCTGCATACGCAAGGCCCATTCTTTCGCGTCAGACAGCTTCACGCTGTCAATGCTGGCCGCGCCCAGCTTATCTTCGGACAGAAGTTTCATCAACTGCTGGCGGCTCTTTTGGGTTCCTTTCCGCACATTCCCGCGCTGCCGGGTGTACTTTTCATAAAGCTGGCACACGGTCATTTTCTTGCCGATGGTGTCTATCCCGTCGTCAAGGTCTTTCTGTATCTGCTTGATTTTCTCGCGCAGGGAAAGACAGGGCCGTTTCCCGGCAGGTACTTTGTCGGTGGGTACTAACTTCCATGAGTAAACAAACTGGGGTTCTCCAAAGGTGTTAATGTATTTGTAAGCGTATCTTCCATCTGATCGCTGGCTCTCTCCAGACTTCAAAAGGCGGCCTTTGTTGTCCCGTCTTTTTTCATCTCGTTCTTTTCTTGGCATTTCGTCATGCTCCTTTCCATGACGGAAAGAGCCTTGACACGCTTATAACCTATTATAACACGCGCAAGGCCCTTTTTCACTATATTGTGTCAAGGGAATCAATGATTTTTTCAAACTGCTTCCGCTTGATCTGGATGCGGTTGCCGTTCAGGATCACCCAGCCAGCGGTGGGGTTTTCCTCGGAAAGCCGACGCAGTTTGTTTTCCCCAATCCGAAAATATTTGGACGCTTCCTCAATGGTAAGCGTGTATTTTTCCCAAATAGGCACATCGTTATTACTCATAACAAGGCCCCCTTTCTTTTCAAAACAAAGGTTGTTTTTGTGAAAGTGGGCAGAAAAGAACGGACGGCTGCTGGCACAGCTCCACGGGAATCTCACCCCCGCGTGGTTCTCACGCGGCCCTGCTCGTTGCCTGCGACGCTTCAAACGCTCGGACTACGACGGCAAGGGAGTATCATTGTCCTATCTGCGCGTCGTCGCCCGCAGGCTGCCACACCTGCTTTACGGCACGGTAAAATCGCTCCGCTTACCCCAATGAGGGAAAGCCTCTTGGCGCACCTGCCGCCCGGCTCGGCACAGACAGAATGTATCCGTCTGCCCTATGACGCGCCGCCATTGTCCTGCGGGCGTATTTGTCAAGGAGCAAAGGGGCCGCCGGGAAAACAGGCAGGCGGGGAAAGGGAAAGCCGCCTGTCTATGGCCGGGGCCTTAACCGTCAGTCGCCAATGGGACTAACGATGGAATGGATCAGCTTGATTTGCAATCGGCGCTTCATATACTCGTCAATGCAGATATGAGGCTGGCCGCTGCCGTCATAGAGCGTCCGGGTACACAGCTTATTGATATAGCCGTCGTAATGCTGCAAGACACGCTCCACGGCTTCGGCGTTACCGGCGCAGGCCGCGTCGATCACAAAATCCGGCAGAGGGCTTTTGCCCTTGTAACTGGATTGCTTCATCCGCGTTTAACCTCCCTCCGGCGTGAACGCCATCAATTTTATACGCAAGTCTTTCAGGGTGCTTGTCCTGTGGCGCTGTACTGCGCTGCGGGACATTCCCATCAGGCGGCCGATTTCTTCGTCAGTCAAATCCAGAACAAAGCGGAGAATCAAAATACTCTGCTCGTCTTTTGGCAGGCTGGCAAACGCTTCGGCCACAAGCTCGTTGTCGATATGTAGGTCATAGCCATGCGAACTGAATGTAAAGCTGTCGCAGGAATACCGATCTACGGTCGAGAGCTTGTCCCAATCAGCCGGGGAAACAGCGTCCAGCGACACTTCACGGTCGCGGCGGCACTTCATTTCCCGCAGATAATCTATCGCCTCATGGTACAGAACCAGCTTGCAGTAGCGGTCAAACTGGCTCCATTCACCGTATTTGCGGGGGATCGCTTCCATCTTCTCACCCCCTTTCTATGGGGGATGTGGTGGTTCTCTCCCTTTCCGCCAATAGAGCGAATGGAATCTCTCTGGCTGCCCGCTAAACGCCTCCTTTTTTCACTTTTTTGAAATTTCTTTTTGCGCCGGATAGCAGGCCGCAGGAAACAACAAAATTCGCCCGGCAGGTCAAAGACCCACAGGGCGAAACAAAAAGCAATATGTTCTTTCCCTACATGGTATAGTACATACGCACAGCCGCTTGTCCCCGCTGCCGGGGGACGGCTTTTTTTGACAGGCTAATCCCTGTCGGATTTTGTCGAAGTAGTTTTCGTTGCATAGCGGCTCCCTCCTAAAGCCGCCATGCCAGAACACGGTGCAGGGGTCGTCGAAGCAAAAAAACGGCGGCCTTGATCTACTCAAAACCGCCGTATCCGTCAGTGATACAGGAAAGCGCACGAAATCCTCTGCCCGTCAGCGGTTTTTTTCTTTTCCCCGCTGTGGAGGCAGATGTTTCTTATTGATTTACCACAAGCATAAACTACAAATGTTACACAAATGTCCGAGGTGCCTTCGATTTCGACAAAAAAACAGGCTGAATTGTTACAACGCTCGGACATTTCAAAATTTTTTGAGAAATGGCGAAAAAAGCGGGGCAGCACACGCCGCCCCGCCGATCCCATACGGTTATTCCATCGCCCGCATTTGTTCAATCAGGGATTGTTTTTTCTGTCTGCGGATTGTCCAAACAGACAAGATCAGTTCCATTCCGAACAATACCAGAATGAACAGTCCCATTTCCAAAACCGGGAATTTGTAAGGCACTACATTTCCGGCAAAAGCTCCTATACTCATTTTTCTGCAAGCAAAGATGGAAGCCGGAAGCCCAACGATCAGCGTCGCCAATGTTGCAAAGAGCGCATAGCACAGCCCCTCACAGATGTTCATTTCACATAGCTGTTTTTGTGTTAGGCCGATAGAACGCAGAATACTGTTTTCCTGCTTTCGGGCTATCTGGTTAGAGAGTGTCGTATTGATAAGGTTGATAACGCCAAAGAGAAATACCAACCATGAAAGTATCTCCATACTGCCAAACGCAAAAGAATTTGTCATTTCTTCATATTCAATCACTGTATTGATTTCATCTAAGGCAATATTACTATGGCTGGCAACAATATTTTTCAATTCAGCTCCCACATAGTCCGTTTTTTTAGCGTCATTTACAATGCTCCATGAATAGTCAAAAGAGGTGATTTCCGGGTGCAGTTCGTGGAACAACGCTTCTGGTGCAAAAAGAGTTGCCCCATCTAAGTGCATCCTGCCATGTCCTGAATATACCTTTGCAGGAGCGTATAACCCCGATATGGTAACAGAAACGGATGGCTGTTCTTCTCCCAAAGAAATCTCAACCGTTGAACCAACACCCATATCCTCATTCTGCTTTAGCACATTATAGTCAATTACAATACTACGGGAATCTTTTGGCATCGTTCCTGCTGTCAGAGCCGCTTCAACTGTTGCATAATTCTGGTCGGTCAGCATATCACACATACCACCGCTTTGGTAAATGTCCGTCTTAAGGGTTGCATAGAGAGATTGTCTGCTTGGAATTATATCTGTAACACCATCAATAGATAAGATTTCCTGTTTTAATTCTTCATTCAACGGATTTCCCGCTGCCATAACCTTTTCTTCTGTCATTTCAGAATCCAAATAAATTTTATAGTCGCCGTCCGGGAAAAACCGTCTTGCAAGCGCCTCTGGAGAACGCAGCAAAACAATGGAGGATACCACAAGCAGGATAATTCCGCCCAAACTCAATGAGGCTACAATAGCAACGGTCTTTTTTCGGTCACGCTTAAAATTCGCAATTCCCATTGAAACAGGATTGAGCTTGATATTCTTTTTTCGGCTTCGGATGTCCTTTTGTGCCGGGGTAAAACGGACGGCTTCAATGGGGGAAATCCCTGCCGCAATTTTTATCGGCTTACGGATGGAAACAGATACCATGATCCAACTGCTTATGAGTGTCAAAATAATCGTTGCCACATAGGAAACAGCATTAAATCCCTTGGGAAACAAAAGAAAACCGCCGCATACACCCAGCACTGTACCAATCAAAATCCCGATACTGCCGAGTTTACGCCCCTCCCGCTTTACAATCCGCTTGATTTGCTTTGGCGTTGCACCAATCGTCCGAAGCTGCCCGTAGCTCTTGATTTTGTCATTGATGGAGATACGGAAGATACTCTGGATCACAATATAGCCGCCGATCAGAACAATGGCAATCACGCCAGCCATCAGTGCAAAATCAAAGGATTTAGAAGCATAGGCAAAATACTTGCTGTTCATTTTGGGCATAGGAAGCTGATATTCCTCCGCAATCTCCCTGCAATAAGAGGTCATCAGTTCTTCGCCCAACTGGTCGCTGTTTTTGAAATGGACATAGGCGCGATAGCCAGTCGGGTCAAACCCTTTCCATCCTGTCAGGGCAGCGTTGGAAAGAATGATAGCGCAGGTATTCGCTTCTTTTTCATTTACGCTGTCCATAATGCCGGTAACGACATAATCACCATGAAAGCTCTCGGTATCTAAGGTCACAGTGTCCCCGATCTTGGCATTGTTTCCATAGGTGGAAAGAAAGTATTCGCTTACGACAACTTCATTTGCTTTTTCAGGAACCCGGCCCTCTAACAGATTCATTTGCGCCTTGGTAATCTCCATCATTTGCGCGTCGCAATACACATAAGACGCATGATAGCCCTGTTCCGAAAGTTCCTCACCGAGCATATAGTAGCCGCCTACGCGCTCAAACTCCGGCACCCCTTTCAGGGTTTCAATGTCGTTTTCCTCTACGCCCAGCCAGACCGCCTCATAAGTATCGACAACCTGATTGCGCTGCATTTGTGTCAGGGAAGTAGATACAATTCCCGTAAAGCAGATTAGAAACGCCGCCAGCGCAACGGCGATCACCACCATCAGATTCCGGCGCTTTTCACTTTGTAAACTTTTCTTTGCCAGCTTCTTTGTAATGGCGCTGGTATCATTTTCAAAAGGCCATGTCATAGCTTGCCACCTCCTTACTCCACAATCTTTCCGTCCTCAATGCGGACAATCCGATCTGCAAGGCGGGCAATGTCGTTGTTGTGGGTAATCATCACGACAGTTTGCCGGAACTCCGCACTGGTGCGCTTGATAAGCCCCAGCACCTCGGCGCTGGTCTTGCTGTCAAGGTTGCCGGTCGGCTCGTCGGCCAGCACAATAGCCGGTTTGGTAATCAGGGCGCGGGCAATCGCCACACGCTGCTGCTGGCCGCCGGAAAGATTGTTCGGCATATTTTTCAGTTTATCTTCCAGCCCCAGCAGGCGAACGATCTCGTCCAAAAACTTCTGATCCACCGTGTCCCCGTCCAGCTCCACCGG
>ERZ772816.2797-NODE-2797-length-10840-cov-33.242652_pt1 | contig 10840 bp, 6 predicted proteins | sample MGYA00511359_ERZ772816 | MGnify/ENA primary metagenome ERZ772816 (study PRJEB29015, sample SAMEA2737710) | human gut metagenome | biome: human gut; feature: human-associated habitat; material: faeces | place: China | collected 2012 ...
GGAACGGCACCGGCAAGCGCATCTCCATCAAGGATACCCGCGGCATCATCGACGCTATCCTGAGCGGCGCTATCAACGAGGCTCCCACCAAGAAGATCCCCTACTTCGATTTCGAGGTCCCCACCGCTCTGCCCGGTGTTGACCCCGCTATCCTCGACCCCCGCGACACCTACGCAGATGCCGCTCAGTGGGAAGAGAAGGCCAAGGATCTGGCTGGCCGCTTCATCAAGAACTTCGCAAAGTACGAGGGCAACGAGCACGGCAAGGCTCTGGTCTCCGCCGGCCCCCAGCTGTAAGCTGACAGCACCTCTTACATAAAGAGCTTCAAGCCCCCTGCCCGAACTCTAAGGAGTCCCGGGCAGGGGGATTTTTATGTCCCGAAAAAATGGCGAAACCTATTTTTTTTTGCGGAACCATGTTATACTTAGTCCAAATTCTGCACTGCGGCAGGAAACATAGACAGGGGTATTGCTTATGAAAAATCAGACGGTCAACGACTACTTCCGGCACCACTGGGCGAAGCTCATGCTCTTCGCGCTCTTTACAGCGGCGGTATCCTTTTTCGCGCCGCTGAAAAACTTCCAGCTCAAGTGGCTCATCGACTCCAAGAGCAAGCAGGAGGCGCTGGGCTATATGGGGCTGGTGTTCCTCATCACCTTCACCAGCTGGTTTTTCGAACGGCTGAGCCGCTGCTCCTTTACAAAACTCGCCTGCGGTGCCGTGGAGCAGGTACGGGGACAGGTCATGGAGCGGGTGCTGCGCCGCCCGGTGTCCCAATATCAGCGGGAGGGCGACGCAGCCTATCTCTCCCTGTTGACCACCGACCTGCGCACCCTCTACGACGACTATTATATGTCCCTCTTCAACATCGCGTTCTGGGGCGGCATCATGCTCTGTGCGCTGGGGATGTACCTTTACATCAGCCCGGTGATGCTGGCGGCCATCCTGCTTGTGACCGTGCCGCCGCTGGTCCTGCCCCGGAAGATGAATGAGCGGCTCAAAGCCTCCCGAGACGCTTTTTCGCTCCAGATGGCGGGCTACACCCAGCAGCTCAAGGAGCTTCTGGGCGGGTTCGAGGTCATCCGGGGCTTTCTGCGGGAGGACGCCTATGCCGCCCGCCACCGGGATGCTGCCCGGCAGGCCCGCGACAGCGAGCAGGCCTACCAGCAGAGCCTCAACGCCATGGTGGTCAACACCTCTCTCATCAGCAACCTCATCTTCCCCATCGTCATGCTGGTGGGCCTTTTTCTCGCTTTCGACGGGCGGCTGACGATGGGCACCGTCTCCACCGCCGCCAGCATGGCGAACTTCGTCATCACGCCCTGTAATCAGATCGCCCAGTGCTGGGCCAAGGTCAGATCCTCGAAAGGCATTCGTCAGCGGCTGGAAGCAGCCATGTCCGGCCCGGAAAAAGTCTCTGCGGGCCGGGCCATCGGTAAACTCGAGCACATCGAGTGCAAGGACACCGGCTTTTCCTACCCCGGGGCCGCTGCACCGGTGCTGCGCGGCGTCCGGCTGACGGTCTCCGGGCAGGAAAAAGCCGTCCTCGTAGGCGAAAGCGGTTGCGGCAAGTCTACACTGGCAAAGCTGCTGTTCCAGTACTACCCAGACTATACCGGCAGCATCCTCTTCAACGGCCAGCAGCTGCGGGACATCGACCGTCAGAGCCTCTACCAGCGGGTAGGCTACATTGCCCAGACAACCTATCTCTTCAATGACACCCTCCGCAGCAACATCTGCCTCGGCACGGACTTCCCCGAGGCTCAGCTTTCCCACGCCATCGGGATGGCGGGCCTCACCGACTGGGTGAGCACCCTGCCCGACGGCCTCGACACCCTCATCAGCGAGAACGGCAAGAATCTCTCGGGCGGGCAGCGCCAGCGCATCGGCATCGCACGGCTGGCACTTCGCCGGTACGACCTCATCATCGCCGACGAGATCACCGCCAGCCTCGACCCCGACACCAGCGGACAGGTCATGGAAAATCTGCTCGCTCTCCCCTGCATGGTGGTGGCCATCACCCACGACGTCTCGGGGGCGTTCATGAAACAGTTTGACAAGGTATACCGGGTGGAGCACGGAAGCGTTTCTAATTTGTTGTAATTTGTCAATTTTTATGATATTCTAAGAGTGCCGCTTTCGGGCGGCACAAAGGCACTGCGCTGCAAATGCAGATGGTCAGTCTCCTTCCCGGCTATGCGTCGGGAAAGGCATCTTTTTGTATCGGCTTACTTAAAAAGAAAGCCCTCCCGTCGCACTGAGGCGAAAGGAGGGATATTCATGACTCTATCAGAAGTTTTACTCCTGCTCACGCTCCTCTGGGACGTGATGAAGGGCTCTTTTGACATCGTTATGAAGCTTTCTAACAAAGAACATGACGACAACAAAAAAGATTGACCATCTCAGACGCCTACCAAGCACGAGGGTCAATCTTTTTTGATTCACTGCCGGTAAGGAGCTGACCATTTTGCGGCCAGTGCCTTTCCTTTGATTTTAGTATAGTAGCATCGCCGCTTTTTGTCAAGCGGCGTTCTTATTTTGCCGCGTCGAACTCGGCCAGAATATCCTCCGTGGGAGCCGGGGTCACGAGGCTGACCACCGCGCAGACGGCCAGCGAGACGAGGAAGGCGGGCAGAAGCTCATAGATGCCGAAGACGCCGCCCAGCGGGCTGACGAGGTACTTCCAGACGAAGACCATCAGGCCGCCGCAGAGCATACCGGCCAGCGCGCCCTGCCAGTTGCAGCGCTTCCAGAACAGGGCGCAGAGGACGACAGCGCCGAAGGAGCCGCCGAAACCGGCCCACGCAAAGCTGACGATGCCGAAGACGCTGGAATCCGGGTCGCGGGCCAGCACCACGCCCACCACGCTGACACAGATGATGGTCAGGCGGGCTGCGAAGAGGCTCTGCTTCTCGCTCAGTTTGAGGTGGCCGAACTCCTGCAAAATGTTCTGGGACACGCTGGACGCAGCGGCCAGCATCTGGCTGTCTGCCGTGGACATCGTAGCCGCCAGGATGCCTGCAAGGATGAGTCCGGCGAGGACTGCCGCCAGCACACCGTGCTGGCTGATGAGGCTGGCGATATGGACGATGAGGGTCTCACTGGACGAGCCGCTGAGGAATTCCAGCGCACCGACCCTGGTCATGCCGAGGCCCACCATACCGATGACGATGGACGCCGTCATGGCGATGACCACCCAGACGGTGGCGATGCGGCGGCTGAGCACCAGCTTCTTCTCGTCCTCGATGGCCATGAAACGGAGCAGGATGTGGGGCATACCGAAGTAGCCGAGACCCCACGCCATGGTGGAGACGATGTCCAGCAGGCTGTAGGACGCGGCCCCGCCGGTCACAGCGTCGTGGCTGGCCGTCATGGTCAGGTAGCCGGAAAGGCTCTGGGCGTTCTCCACCACAGCACCCCAGCCGCCGGCCACGACGATGCCGTAGCCCAGCACCGCGATGAGGGCCAGCGACATGACCACCGACTGGATGAGGTCGGTGGTGGTGACGGCGCGGAAGCCGCCGAGGATGGTATAGCCCACGATGACGAGGGCCGACACCAGCATTGCCGCCATGTAATCTACGCCGAAGAGGCTGTGGAACAGCTTGCCGCAGGCCGCAAAGCCCGAGGCCGTATACGGCACGAAGAAGACGATGATGATGACTGCGCCCAGAGCGTTCAGCAGGTTGCGCTGGTCATGGAAGCGAAGCGACAAGAACTGCGGTACCGTGATGGCGTCGAGGTTGGCCGAATAGCGGCGGAGCCGCCGGGCCACGATGAGCCAGTTGAGCCAGGTACCCAGCGCAAGGCCGATGGCCGTCCAGCCCGGCGAGGCAATGCCTGTCAGGTAGGCCAGACCCGGCATACCCATCAGCAGCCAACTGGACATATCGCTGGCCTCGGCACTCATGGCCGTGACCAGCGGCCCCATCTTCCGGCCGCCAAGGTAGAAGTCGGTGCTGTCGTTGTTGGTCTTGCTGTAGGCGAAACCCACCAGAAGCATGGCCGCAAGATAGACGACGATGGTGACGATGATACAGATCTCACTCATATACGTTCCCCCTTTGGTGCTTTTTTCCTCTATGATAAAAGCACGGCCTGATTTTACCACAGTAAAGCATCAAAGTGCAAGACCCCTGGGCAGATTCTTCCCCTATGACCGAAATTTCGTCCTTTACAGCGTCCAAAACCACTCAATATGCCAACAGGCCGTCCTTCAGAGGAGGACGGCCTGTTGGTTCGAATGAAGAAAATGATGAAAATAAAGAAGATGACAGATTATTTTGCGGCTTCGCCTTCGGGGAAGATGATCTTGTTCACGAAGAAGAAGATGACCATCGAGATGCCGCCGTTGAGCACCGTGGTGCCGATGTTGTAGATGAAATCAGGCACCAGCAGACCGGCCACAGCCACCCAGATGCAGTTGATGGAGTTGACGATGCAGGTGATGAGGCAGAAAGCCAGCAGATACCAGCCGATCTGCTTGGCGAGGTTGCCCTTGCTGCGGAAGACGAGGCTGCGCTGGATGGGGAAATTGATGCACTCGCCGATGACCATGGCCACCATGTAGGCGCAGAAGTAGGGCAGGCCGCCGTGGGCCGCGTCATAGCCGAGGATGTTCCACTTGAAGGTCTCGCCGAACAGGGTGATGTCGATGCCCGGCCAGCCGAAGTCCACCACCGGCAGGCTTGCAAACGCCTTGGGCAGGAACTGCAGAAGCAGATATTTGAACACGGTGATGAGGTTGGACACGATGACGAACAGTCCGCCCTCCCGCACCCATTTGGCCGCGGCCGGATGCTTTGCGGCAAAGTTATTCCAGAAATTCATGGCCTTATTCCTTTCAGCTGTTTTTGAGCCGGTTTTCCATCTGGCTGTTCAGGATGAGATTCTTGACGAACTCATAGATGACCCGAAGGATGCCCACGAGCCAAAAGCCTTTCAGCTCCCAGACGAGGCCGTCCACCATGCCCATGCTCACCATGCCGTTGGTCATCTTGGCCAGCGCGCGCAGCGGCATATTATACTGGAACACGGTGTTCAGGTCGGGGGTGCCTTTTGCAAAGCTGCTGTCCAGACGGCAGCGCAGCACCTTCTGTGCCACCCAGCCCAGCGGACTGCGGCCATGGTCCATCTCGCCCAGCGTCATGTTCCGGTCGATGCGGACGACATCCTCCGGGATCGGATGGCCCAGCAGAGCCTCGAACTCGGCGTCGGTCACATAGGTGATCTGACCGGAGACGTAGTGGAGCAGGTCGAGACCCTCGTAGGGGTCGGGAGCGTTGGTCCCCTTGACGGAGACTTCCGCCGTCAGGCGGATGTCTGCGCTGGATGCACCCACGCGGAGCTGATAGCTTCCGCCTTCGACTTCCCAGCGGTCAGTCTTGACGTTCCAGTAGCGGAACGCCTTGTCGTCCAGAGCGATGCTCACCGTCCTGCTCTCGCCGGGGGCGAGGAAGACCTTTGCAAAGCCCTTCAGCTCCTGCGCCGGACGGAAGATTTTTGCGTCCTGCTTTGCGACGTAGAGCTGGACGATCTCGGCACCGGCACAGCTGCCGGTGTTGGTGACAGTGAGGGTCACGCCCTTCTCGTCTGCCTTCAGATCACTGTACTCGAAGGTGGTGTAGCTCAGGCCGTAGCCGAAGGGGAACGCCACCGGCACACCGGCGGTCTGATAGTACCGGTAGCCCACATACAGGCCCTCGCGGTACTCCACATTCCGGCCCTCGCCGCCGAAGTTCGCCTTGGCGGGGGTATCGTCGTGAGCCTGCGCCCAGGTCTGGGACAGCTTGCCGCAGGGGCAGAGCTTGCCGGTGAGGATGTCTGCGGCTGCGCCGGCGCCTGCCTGTCCGCCCAGTGCGCCGTAGACCAGCGCCCTGCACTGGCCGGCCCACGGCGTCTCTACCGGCGCACCAGCGCTCAGCAGAACGACGACGTTCGGGTTGACGGCAGCCACAGCGGCCAGAAGCTGCTGCTGGTTCTCGGCCAGCTTCATGTCGGCGCGGTCAAGACCTTCGCTCTCCCGCAGCTCATCGAGGCCGAGGCAGAGCAGAACGGTGTCGGCCTTCTTTGCGAGGGCCACAGCCTCTTCCAGCTTCTCGGCGTCAGCTGCACCCTGACGCTCGAAACCGGAGGCATAGCCCACGAAGGTGATGCCGCTGTCGTCGGCCTTGATGCTCTCCAGCAGGGTGTCCACCTGCAGGGCGTTGACGGCGCTGGAGCCTGCGCCCTGATAGCGGGGCGTCTCGGCAAAGTCGCCGATGACGGCCAGCTTCTCATTGGGCTTGAGCGGCAGGATGCCGCCCTCGTTCCTGAGCAGGACGATGCTCTCTGCGGCCGCGCGGCGGGCAAGCTTATGGTGCGCGGCGGCGTCGAAGGTGCGGGGCGCTTTTTCCACCGCAGCGTGGGTGGAGAGCACCAGTTCCAGCATCTCGTCGAGGCGGGCGTCCACGTCGGCCTCGGAAATTTTGCCATCCTGTACGGCCTTCATCAGCTCCCGGATGGAGTCGCCGCCGGGGCAGGGCATTTCGAGGGTGGAGCCGTTCTTCACGCCGAGGGCGTGGTCATTGGAGCCGCCCCAGTCGGTGACGACGGCCCCGTCGAAGCCCCAGTCCTTCCGCAGAATGTCCTGCAGCAGGTGGGCATTCTCGTTGGCGTAGGTGCCGTTGATGAGGTTGTAGGAGGTCATGATGGTCTTGGGCTTTGCCTCTTTCACCACGATCTCGAAGCCGGTCAGATACAGCTCCCGCAGGGTGCGCTCATCGAGCACCGAGTCGCTGGCCATGCGGCGCAGCTCCTGACTGTTGACCGCAAAGTGTTTGGGGCAGGCAGCGATGCCGTTTTTCTGGATGCCGCGCACATAGGCGGCGGCCATCCTGCCCGCGAGGATGGGGTCTTCCGAGAAATACTCGAAGTCGCGGCCGCAGAGGGGGCTGCGCTGGATGTTCAGGCCAGGGCCGAGCAGGACAGCCACTTCCTGTGCGGCGGCTTCCTCGCCCAGTGCCTCGCCGACGGCTTCGCCCAGCTTCTCATCCCAGCTGCACGCAGTGGCGGAAGAGGTCGGAAAGCAGGTTGCCGGAACGCTGGGGTTGAGGCCCAGATGGTCGGCGGCACCGGCCTGCTTGCGGACACCGTTGGGGCCGTCCGAAAGGGTGATGGCCGGGATGCCCTTGCCCGGCAGAGCGCGGGTGGTAAAGACAGTCTCACCCGAGAGCAGGGCGCATTTTTGCTCTAAGTTCAGTTTCTGGATGATGTCAGCGTGTTTCATGGATCGCTCCTGATAAAAAAGAAGAGGTGGCGGGCGCTCTGCCCGCCGCCCCTTTCGGTTTTGTGTTACTCAGACGGTTTTGATGTTGTCCTCTTTCTTTTTGCGGAAGCGGAAGATGGTCAGGATGACCAGGACCGCAATCAGACCGCCGCAGACGCCATCCACCGCGTAGATGACCTTCTGGTAAGGCTCGACCTTTGCCAGATAACGGCTGCCCGGCATACCGCCGTTCATTGCCTTGGAGTTTGCAATAGTATACAGGATGTTGTGGACTGCCTCACGGCCATAGTGATAATCCGAAACATCATTCTTGTTGAAGGTATAGCGTGCGCCGGTGGGCAGGTTGGTCAGCTTGCCATCAGCACCCGCCTGGATCATCTGGCCAGCATCCATAAAGACACCGGTGTTTGCATTATCGGTGATGATAAAGCCGTGGAAGCCCCACTCGTTGCGCAGCAGGCCGGTGATCATGTTGTAGTTGCCGCCGGCCCAGGTATAGCCAACGCGGTTGAAGGAGGTCATGATGCCGGTGACGGACGGGATCTCGGTGGTGGCATTGCTGTAAGTGCCGTCGCCGTTGTCCTTTGCATAGTTCATCTCGACCTTATCAGACTTGACGCACATCTCAAAGGGCTTGAGGTAGATCTCGCGGGCCGCCTGCTCGTTCAGGAAGGTCGCAATGCTGTACTGGCCTTCACGGTCGCCGCGGTGGTCCTCCTGATCGTTGATGGCGTAGTGCTTGACAAAGACATACATACCGCGGGAGGCGACACCCTCACACTCGAGGGAAGCAATGTGACCGCCGATGAACGGATCCTCGGAGTAATACTCGCTGTTGCGGCCGGAGAATGCAGTGCGGTGCATGTTGACTGCCGGTGCATACCAGCCATCGACATCCAGATAGTAGGACTCGTCGCCAATGTTCTCGCCGTAGTGAGTGGCCAGATCATCGTTGTAGGTCTGGGCCAGAACGATGACGCCGCAGTGCGTGATGTTGCCCTTGAAGTAGAAGTTGCCGCTTGCATCAACGCCATAGTTGACCAGGCCGGTGGCAGCGTCGCGATCGGTCGTGGAGAGCTTATCCACCGACTTGATGGCAGCCGTGCCATAGCCGGACTGCGTGATCAGGGTCTGATAATCGCTGGGGGTCAGCTGGTCGAGCAGGTCGTTCCACTTGGGGTCGTTGTAATCCAGACCACGCATATCGATCAGGCCGAGGCCGTTGTCCTTGCCGTAGACAAGCTCATCGGTCAGGGTAGAAGGATCGGTGGTGTTCAGGGAATCGAAGGAATCCAGCTTTGCCAGATCCTCGCTGCTGATGGTCTTATAGTAAGTATAGGAAGCGGGGTTGCCGTTTGCATCGGTGCCGTTGATGGGGTTGCCCCAAGTGCTGATCTGGTCGCTGACCTCGCCATCGGTGGTCGGCCAGGTGCCGGTCCAGTCGTTGCGGGACAGATACTGGAAGCCGCCGTTTGCCTGATCCAGTTGGTTGGTGACCTCCACGCCGGTGGTGGTGTCGTTCTTATAGGTCGTGGTATCCACGGTGCCGTTGGCCGGGGTATAGGTCGCCACAAACTCAGTGTTGCCATCGGCGGTCATGCCGTCTTCCACGGTCTTGCCCTTGACAGCAAGGATGTTGTTGACGGCATCGTGTGCGTTCTTGGCGGCAGTGATATAGTAATCACCTGCGTCCAGAATGTAGGTCTTGGCATTGACGTAGTCGTAAGACTTCAGCTGCTCCTGATCAAAGGTGATCTTCACCGTCTCGCTTGCGCCGGGAGCCAGCTCCGAGGTCTTGGCGTAACCGACCAGTTCAACCGCAGCCTTTTCCACCTTGTTGGTCTTGTCATAATCGGTGTAGGGGCTCTGTGCATACACTTCCACAACGTCCTTGCCGGCAACAGAACCGGTGTTGGTCACCTTGACCGTGACGGTGCAGGTGTCGCCATCCCAGCTGGTGTTGTAGTCGGACCAATCAAAGGTGGTGTAGGACAGGCCGTAGCCGAAGGGATACATCACAGCGTCATCGTAGTTGTAATCGCCTGCGTTGCCCTGACCGAGGACCTTGTCCTCGTAACGGGTCTCGTAATAGCGGTAGCCAACATAGATGCCCTCTTTGTAGCTGACGTAGTTGTACTTGGTCAGGTTGCCATTCTCGTCATAGTAGGCAAAGTCGCCGAAGTTCTGCGCCGCCGGGCTGTTCATGGCATCCACTTCATAGGTATCCACGGTGCGGCCGGAAGGATTGACCTTGCCGGAGAAGATCTCTGCCAGAGAGCACAGACCGTAATCACCCATAGCGGGAGCCGAAATGACGGTGTGGATATTAGGATAGTTTTCGACCCAGCTCAGATCGACCGCTGCACTGGAGTTGAGCAGCAGCACCACATCGTCAAAGTTGTCGTTCAGGTACTGGAGGATCTCCAGTTCCACGGAATCCGGCTCGAGGTAGGTCTTGGTCTTGTCCTCTTCCACATCGGTGTGGTTGTACATGGAGCGCGGCATATCGCGGCCTTCGCCCGCCACACGGCTGAACACAAAGACCGGCACCGTGCCCTGCATGGAATCGGTCAGGCCCGGCTCCGCCTGCATGACGGACAGCGGGCACTCGTTGATGGAGAAGTCCTCGTCATCACCGTAAGAGACCGAGCCGACACCCAGACCGTAATCCTTGCCGTTGCCTTCGGAATAAAACTTCCAGAGCGATTCATTAACGCCAAAGCCTGCATCTTCAAAAGCAGTTTTCATATCGACCTTATTGCCGCCAATGTAGCTGACTGCCGAATGGCTGACAAAACTGAAGGTCGTATCCGTGCTGTACGGCATCTTTCCCGCATCGTTCTTCAGTAGAACGATACCCTCGGCGGCGATCTTCTTATTCAGAGCGATCTCATCCTCAACCAGCGCCTCCTCTGTGTCAAAGCCGGGCTTGCTGTATTCCATATTGATGCCTTCGGTCTTTGCCTTGCTGTTATCGATGCCTCCACTCTTCAGGCCCAAAATGCTCTGCACGCTGCTGGCATTAGGCGGGATCAGCACATTGGCCGCAACAATACCGCCCGCCAATGCGACACACAACACACCCGAAACGGCAGTTTTGATGATCTTGACCATCATCTTACTGTCCTTCTTTTTCTGTGCCATAACTGTTAGCTCCTTCTCTTTTGGGTACACGACCCGGTTCATAGCTGTTCTCCGGAGTGCGTCCACTCCTTTGCTTGATGTCATTTTATCATATAAACTGCAAAACGAACCGTTCTCCGCGCAATCTGTCATTTTGGAGGCATAGTTTGCAGAAGTTTCAATTTGATTTCAAATTTTATTGTGCTGATTCACAATTTCGAGAGCGGTTTCATTGTGCAGAATGACAAAACCTCTCCGTCATCGCTACGCGATGCCACCTCTCCTATCGAGGAGAGGCCTTGGCATAACGCAAAGCTTTTTCTCTTCGCCAGAGGCTCCCCTCGCCAGGGGAGCTGTCGAGCGGCAGCGAGACTGAGAGGTTATTCCTATTATATTTTACTTTTCCGGGACCGGCAGCAAGATCCGCAGGGTGAACCAGCCGTCGGCCCA
>ERZ772816.2808-NODE-2808-length-10806-cov-2.104920_pt1 | contig 10806 bp, 8 predicted proteins | sample MGYA00511359_ERZ772816 | MGnify/ENA primary metagenome ERZ772816 (study PRJEB29015, sample SAMEA2737710) | human gut metagenome | biome: human gut; feature: human-associated habitat; material: faeces | place: China | collected 2012 ...
TATCGTATACTGTCAACTGAAAAACAATTGAATCTTTTAGCAAAGTTGTCGAAAGACAGTGACGCAAAGCTATAGGGTCTACTTCGTATAACGAAATGACAGCCAGTTGCTCACAAGCAGAGATATTCTCGACTTGGACAATTTTGATGCCTGCCCGTTATACGGTCGGGTATTTTTTATTTGTCAGACAGATTTCAGGGAGAGGCTAAAGAAAGAGGAAGGTGCGGGTTCATGTTGAGGAATGGTGCAAGGGAAAAAGCTTTAAGCAGAAAAGTAATGCTTTCATTGCTTATGGCAGGTACAATGTCCGTTTGTATATCTGGGGGGGACGTATGGGCTGAGAATACGGTAAAGCTGACTAGTGATACTGTTTATAATGTTATTGGTGAAATACCAGCGTCGATAGAGATGAACGGGCATAATATTATAAGCAATGTTATGTTAAATGCTGATAATGCCGGGCTGAGTATTATTGGTACAGACATGGAAAATTTAACTATAAATGGCGAAGGACTTCAATTTGCTGTCGCTGCACAAAGTAGTAGCAATGCCAAGGTATTGATTTCAAATGTGAAAAAAGTTGATATTACAGGCAATGTAATAAATGACAGTTTACTTCATAGTAATATTAATGGTGCCATTATATTTGATAAAGTGGGGCTTTTTAATATTACAACAGAAAAAAGTATTGGTTTACATGCTCAAGGAGGACTTATTTATATTGATGCTGATGCAGTTTCAATAAAGTCAAAAGATGAAAATGCTATTTGGGCACAGTTAAGTAATTGTAGTGGAGATTATCCCAGTGATGTCAAAATTAAATCTTCTGGTGATATAACATTGCAGTCGACATCTTCTACGGCAGTAGGTGCTGCTAATATGGATAGTAATGTTACTGATAACAAAGTGACAGTGGATTTGCAGGGGAAAAATATTTATGTGATTTCTGAAAAATCTACAGGATTACTGTCTAACGATTTTCAAACAGGAAAAACAAGCATTATTCTCAACGCTGACGATGTAGTTAATATTAAAGCTGGAAAAAATGGAATTTATGCTGCTAATGGCAGAGATAAAGGCGATGCTTTTGTCAGCGTTGATGCAGGCAAAGAAATTAATATTACAGGGGTCCAAAATGCTATCTATGCTGGTTCTAACGCTTTGGTGAAAATCAGTGACAGGGGTATGGCGAAAGTCAGCCTTACTGGTAATGTCGTTGCTGAAAATGGCGGACAGATAATTGTCAAAAATGCTGATCAGATTGGTGCGATTTATGCCGCTGCTGGCGGAGACGTAAGTATTACATCTTCGGGAAATGTAAATACTGTTGCCGATCGCAGTCATACAATAGAAAGCAGCGCCAGGTCTGCTGCTATAGTGGCTGATAGTGCTGATATAATAATAGAAGCAGAAAATATAAAGGCTTCTAATAGGGTTGTTTATGGTGACGACCGTGTTTATGGAATTGCATTGGAAAATGGCGGTAATTACGTGGAAACATTGATATTGAAGCTTATGGCGGAGAGGGTGTCCAGTCCCGTGCTGTCAGGAATAATGGCGGCGGCAATTTTACTGCTGTTGGGACTGTAAATGTTCTGGCTGATGTTCAGGATACTGATACAGCAGCAGTAGGTATCGATATTTGGAATAGCGGTAAAGCTGAATTTTCCGGTAAGGAGACTAATGTTACTGCTTTGGGTGGTACGGATGCTTATGGTGTACAGGTACAAAGTAATGCTGTTGCTGTTTTTGATGCCGATAATACTGTAATTGATTCCAGAATAACTACTTCGTATAAACCAGATGAGATTGCAGGTCCAAAACCAGACGGATATGGGCAATGGGCTAACGGAGTTTATGTCAGTGGTATAACAGGCAGTGACGGAATAATATTTGGCAGTAAAAACATTACTGTAAATGCTAATACAAATCCTTTAGATAATGAGCTTTCTTGTGCAACTGCATTACGTAGTGAAGGTTATGGTAAGATAACTATCGGCGATAATGTTACGACGGTATTGAATGCTGAGTCGGATAACGGTACTGCCATAGGTGTTTGGACAAGTTATTATACAAAAGCAACTTTTGGCGGTGAAAAACTTACTATAAACAGTACATCCAAGGCTGGTGATGCTGTTGGTACGATTGCCGTCTGGTCACCTAAGGTCGTTTACAGTGCGAAAGATACAATTATCAATGCTGCAAGCAGTTCAGGCAACGCTTATGGTGTAGATATAGACAATCATACACAAAGCTTGCCTAATGATTTGTATCCGTCCGCTGTAGTTAACCATACTGGAAATGTAAAGATCAATGCACAGAGCCGGGATCAAGAGGCTTTCGGCGTATATGTACATTCGGCAAAGCCCAATAAGGAATCCGGTACGGACCAGGGAGGTGCTGCTAATTTCAGCAAGGAGCTTAATATTAAGGCCGTATCTGCAAACAGTAATGCTACAGGAATTTTTGTCAGTGGAGCACCTATAACAGATGAAAATGGTGAGGTTTTGTTTACATCAGGGCAAGCATCCGTTAATACATCAGGTGATACGACTATCGTTGCTGCTGGTAAAACTGCTTCTTACGCACTGAATGCCGAAGCTGATGGACAAATCACCGTTGGCAGCACCGGTAAAACCGTTCACTTGACGGGGGACATTGTTGCTAAAAATGATGGTGTGATTAATATTGCTGGTAAAACTAATACAATTAACGGTATAGTCAAAGCGGTTGACGGTGGCACTGTTAATCTGAGTGGCGCTAGTGACGCTGTTTATAATAATATCAACATCAACAGCTTCGTTACCCAAGGGACTGGCAGTAATGGTAGCGTCAAATTGAATGGTGGTACGATGGATTTCGGTACGTTAAATAATCAAAATTTAGCCAGTAATTCTTTTGTGGTGAATGGTGGCTCCTTAAAAGCGGCGTCCAAAGACATTTTTACCAGTGGCTTAACAGCGGCAGGTACTGCTATTGATAGTGGTGATGTATTGTCTGTAGTGAATAATGCCGTTAAATTTGAAAGTGGTAAACTGATCCTGAGCGATGAGAAATATAATTTGGCTTGGTTAAAGACAGCTAAAGCGGCACTCAATAACGCTGATAGCGGCACAATGGGACTAGTTGTTACCGGGACTTTAGTCACTACTGACGGAAAAATTCAAACAGAAGCAAGTGCCAGTGATTTGGCTGATACCGGTGCGGTACATGCAGGTGTGACAGGTAAAGTAGATACTAATGATGTAACAATCGGCAGTAGCGGTCTTGAAAATCTGGGCGTCAAAGATTTGGCTCTTGGCGGTTCAGCTGCAGATGCAAGCAAAGTAACTGTAGGTGATGGTAAAGAATTGACTTTGGTTGGCGGCGGCAGCGAAAATGATGCCTTGGTAAAAACATCTGGTGGTACGGCGAAAACTAATGTTGCCGTTGCAGTTGGCGACGGCACTAATGCAGGTACTTTAAATCTTGGAGTCGCGGGAACGGCCAGCGGCGGCAATCTTAATGCGGCAGTTGCCATTGCCAATGATGACAGTAAAGTAAATGTCGATGCCGGAACTTTTAAGGTTAATGAAATCAGCGCTGATAAAGGCACGATCAATGTAAACGAAGGTGCTGCACTCAAAACCGATAGTTTGACTGTTGGCTCATCAGGAAGTACGGTTAAGCTAAGCGGTACAGGCGCTTTAGAAGCCCAGAGTATGACTGTTAGTACAGGAACGATAGAAGTTACAGGTACGGCTAGAGCAGGGAATCTTACGGTAAATGACAGCAATGCAATAATTAGTGTCGGTACTGGTAACAGCGCGGGCAGTTTAGTTGCCGGTAATGCTGATCTCAACGGCGCGGCTGTAGTTTTAGACCCTGTATGGCAGGGTAATGATACGATTGGGAATGCTTCTAAGGCGGCATTAGCTTTTACAAATAATAATGTCAATGGATTGATGACAGTAGGGCGCAATTCGGTTTTGAGCCTGGGAACGGACGATACAGGTAAAGCCGAGCAGGCTTTTGCAGAATCTGAATTGACCTGGGGGAAAACTGGTGTGAGTGCGGCGTTATACATTGACCAGGCCCAGAAACTGCAAGTTCAGGGCGGCATATTGCTTGACGGCACTAAGACCGCCGCATCAGCGGAAGCTAATAAAGCAAGTTTTGCCGACGGCTCGCTGCTGATCGTTAACGGTTCTGGTATAGGAACAAGTGGAACTGCAGCGTTGACAGGTGGATCAGGTTCCACGCTTACAGTCAATCAGGGAGCCAAGCTGTACCTGACCAGTACTAATGCCGGAACTTATACGATCGCCAAAGGTTTTGCCAATACTACGATTGATGGCTGGTCCTGGTCAGCAGATGCTGCAGCTGTTGATGTCAGTGTAAATAAGCTTTCTGAAATCGAGAAAATCGAGAAAAATACTGCTGACGGTGATTTTACAGTAACTGTCAGACAGACGGACGTCCAAAAGAAATATGATGGCATCGCATTGCCGAACATTTTGCAGGCTATGGATCAAAGCAGGACAGAATATGCCGGGATCAAATATCTAACTGATTTGGCTAATGACAATAAGCTTGATAAAGAGGGTTTTATCGCTGCAGTCAACTCCTTCGCCCAGGGAGCGGAAAACAGCGGCGCTACCCGCACGGGTGCTTTAGCAGCCCTGGATCTGGGGACGGCGGTGCAGGAACATCTGTCCTTAGCCAAGGCGGCTGCAGAACAGAGCGGCGGTTTCGGCAAAGCTGCTGTTGATACTGCTGACAACGGCGGCATCTGGGCACAATATATCCACAACAAGGATAAAGTCGATAACATGGGCGGCGTCAGCTATGACGGACAATACAACGGTTTTATCATCGGCGGCGACTTTGCAGACCGTGGCAAATACAGCAGCGGCATAGCTTTCAGTTATGGCAGCGGCGACAGCACCGGCAGCGCCTCTAAAAATGAATTTGACTTCTGGGGCCTCAGCTACTATGGCGGTATCCAAAACGGCGATACCAATCTGATTTTCGATGTCGGTTACAGCAAAACCAGCAGTGACGTCAAAGGCGTAATCAAGGCCGAACCTGACACGCAGGTCATCAGTATGGGAGTCAAAGGTGAAAAACTTATCAGCAATGGGCATGGAACGAGCTATGTACCGTATGCGGGCCTGCGTTATATGAATATTGATACGGACAGCTATAACGGCAGTATCGACGGGAAGACGGCCGCTCATTACAGTACCGATAAAGCTGATTTGTGGTTGTTGCCGGTAGGCATCAGCATCAGCCATGAAAGCGTTACTGCCGGAGGCTGGAAAGTGCGTCCGACAGCCGATATCGCTTATGTTTGGACTTTAGGTGATAAAAATACTGCGATGGATATTACCGTTCCGGGTGTAAATGCGACCGACAGACTTGGCTATGATATCATGGACAGCGGTTTCTTTGTCGGCAAACTGGGCCTGGAGGCTGAAAAAGGTGATTGGACTTATGGCTTAGGCTATGCCTGCCAGAAAGGCAGTCATGCTCAAAACAGTAAATTTATGCTCAATGTAACTTACAGCTTCTAAAAAACAACTTTTTCAAAATCTCTTTTTCCTGTTCACCCTTTTGTGTCCCTGTGTGGAAAGCCTGCCTTTTATCGGCAGGCTTTCTGCTTTTGCTGCGGACGTTTATTTGTAGATGCCGGGTCATATTTTATATTCGCATGATTTATGGTAAAATAAAGATACAATCAAATGGCTTGAGCGTACGGTTTCTTGCATGCTGAGAACCGTTTTTTTATTTGGAGCTTGCCTGTTATGTTTTGAAAGAAGGAAAAGTGAATTGGGATCAGTCCATAATCAGCATTTTAAGCCGCGGCTGGCGATGTTTGCCGTGGGGATATTTTTAATGACTTTTGGTATCGCTCTGTCCTGTAAGGCTGACTTGGGTACATCGCCTATTTCCAGTGTACCGTGGGTTATGAGTATGTTTTTACCCTTTAGTTTGGGTGATATTACGATCATGATGAACATTGTTATGATCCTGGCGCAGCCGCTCATTCTTAGGGCGCTTTATGTAAGGGAGCTGGTGGGCCAGCTGCTGACGACGCTGGCTTTTGGCTGCAGCATTGATTTTTCGATGGGTCTGTTGGACTGGTTTATACCGGGCAGTGCACTGGAACAATGGCTTGCTTGCCTTTTAAGTATTGTTGTCTTGGCTTTGGGTGTTTTTCTGGAGGTGCGCGCTAAAATCTTTTTAGTTGCGGGCGAAGGTGTGGTCAGTGTACTGGCGTTTGTTACTCAAAAAAAGTTCAGCCTGATCAAAAATTGTTTCGATATATCGCTGGTCACTTTAGCGATTATTATTTCCTGGGTGGAATTCGGTACATTACAAGGAGTTGGAGCCGGTACAGTAGTGGCCGCAGTTTTAGTAGGGCGGTTTGTACATTTGTATGAAAGCAGGCTGAGCTTTTTCGATCGCTGGAAAGTAGAAGCTTAAGTGGCTGCAGCTTGATTTTCCTGTAAAATATTTTAAATTTTTTGGTTTCAAAATATTTGTCTTATCTGTAAAAAATATTTTAAGTGCTTGCCAAAAAAGCAGGAACGTAGTACAATGTGGTTAGCGAAAGCTAACCTGAGCAAATTTAAATTTATGGTGCAATAAAGCGTCTGCGGCAGAAGCCGTAATGGCGCAGCGTGAACGAAAGCAGGTGTAAAAATGGCTGATTATATTATTGGCGGTATTTTAGTGGCTCTGGCAATTTTGGCAATGCGCAGCGTCTTCAAAAAAACATCTTCCGGCGGTTGTGCCGGCTGCAGCGGCTGTAATGGCTGCGGACCCAGCTGTCACGACAGGATCAGGAAACTGCCTCCAAATAAGCGGTGGAATGGCAGACGCCTGCGGCGTCGAAGCCTTGCAGATTATTGACAAATCATTTTAAAAAGCATATAATTTGACCATAAGGTCATTGGATTTTGTATCAGCCGCAGGCGCACGCAGACGTACGTGTCCTGCGTTTTTTTGTGAAGGTGGGTTTAGTTTTATGTATCATATCGACCGGGGCGCGTGGGCCGAGATCAATCTTGATGCCGTGGCGCATAATGTGCAGATCGCCAAAAGCAATCTTGATCCTCATACTAAGCTGTGTGCCGTTGTCAAGGCTGATGCTTACGGACATGGCGCGGTAGCGGTAGCCCGCGAAGCCGAAAAGAACGGCGCTGATTTTCTGGCCGTAGCGCTGCTGCAGGAAGGTCTTGAGCTGCGTGAAGCAGGTATCAGGCTGCCTATTTTAGTGCTGGGTTCGCTGCAGCCGGGAGCTGCCAATGTTGTAGTGCAGTTTGATATCAGTCACGCCGTTTTTGACGAAGAACGTTTATATGCCCTTAACGAAGCGGCTGTTAAATTGAATAAAAAAGCCAGGATCCATATCGCTATTGATACCGGTATGCATCGGATCGGCGTACATGTTCGCGATGCGGGTGAATTTGCGGCTAAGGCCGCGGCGCTGCCTGGCATTGAGATCGAAGGAGTGTTCTCGCATTTTGCAACGGCAGATGCTGATGACAAAGCCTATGCCGCGCATCAGTTTGAACGCTTCCAGGAAGCGCTGAAGCTGATCAGGGAGAAGGGTATCAGGGTACCGCTGGCACATATCGCCAACAGTGCCGCTTTGACAGAACTGCGTGAATATCAGATGGATATGGTGCGTCAGGGTATTACTTTGTATGGTTTGCATCCTGCGCATATGAGCGATTGTTATAAAGATTTTGAGCCTGTCATGACGGTCAAATCGACGGTAAGCTTTGTCAAAAGCCTGCCTGCCGGTGCGACTATCGGTTATGGGCGTACTTATACATTGAGCCGTCCCAGTGTTATTGCCACGGTGCCGGTCGGTTATGCCGACGGCGTCAACAGGCGTCTTTCCAACGTGGGCTATATGCTGGTTGGCGGCGGCAGGGCTCCTATCGTGGGCCGCGTGTGTATGGATCAGGTGATGCTTGATGTTACTGACCTGCCTCCAGTCAAAGTGGGCGACGAAGTCACCGTTTTCGGCGGCAAAGATTTGCCGATGGAACTGGTTGCACAGTGGGCAGGTACTATCTGCTACGAGCTGGTCTGCAGCGTCAGTCCGCGGATGCCGCGCCGTTATGTGCGCAACGAAAAGTGAGTCTGCTTTAAAAACGCTTTCCCTTATTTATGGCTGCTTTTGGCTTCGGCCGGGCAGCCGCTTTTTTATTTGCAAAGGCTGTAAAAGCAGGAGGGCGTTATTTTTATTTAGGCCGCTGCGGCGGCAATATGCTACAATAATAATATGAGAATCAGTAAGGAGTGTGACTTGACTATGAACGAACAGGAATGGCAGGCGTGTGTGAACCATGTGGCCGGCGGTGAATATCCGGTCCCCCGCGGTATGATCAGCAACTATAACGACTGGCGCTGCCGCTCGACGGTGGGGCGCGCTTTATATTGGATGGGTGAGGTAGAAGCCGCGATGCATGTCCTGGCAACGATACTTGATGTGGAGCCTGATATGGAGGATGCACCGGAAATGGGCCTCAGCGAAGCTGAACATAAAGTGCTGTGCCTGCGGGATATAGCTGAAATCGTTTGGAAGTTGGCCCGTAATGAGGATGCCGCTTTGAATTATCTGGATCAGGCCTATGCATTGAGCCGGGCCTATAAACATCCCTTCCGCAGTGCTTCCCGCGGCGATATGTTTTATCGCCGGCTGGCGATCCTGCGTGAGGTAGGCAAAGAAGAGCAGGCTGTACAGGAAGCGGAAAAGATGCTGGAGCTGGAAGCTGGAAACGACGGTATCAATCCTTACCGTTATTTTGCCTATAAATTTTTAGCTGAGCATGAACATAATAATGGTGATGACGAAAAAGCGGCACAGCTGTTTGCGGAGGCTTTCAGGTATTATCCGGTCAGTGAAGCCGGTGAGCGTGATCTGGCCAAAGCGGCAGCGGCTGAAACAGCTGCCGACCGTTATAAGGCTTATGTATTTTGCAGCACGATTCAATACAAGCCCTGGGAAGAATTACCGCCTGCCATCATCAGGCGCGATCTGTGACGGAGGTTGCAGTATGAAAAAAGTAGTGTTATTAAGCGGCGGTATTGACAGCACCACCTGTCTGACGCAGGCTGTGCAGGTCTGCGGTGCGGAAAATGTCACGGCGCTGTGTGTTTTTTACGGGCAGAAGCACAGCAGGGAAATGGCAGCAGCCCGTAAGGTTGCGGCTTATTATGGTGTACGTTTACTGGAGCAGGATATTGCCGGCATCATGTCCTATAGTAATTGCTCACTGCTGGCTGCCAGCAGTGAAGCCATCGAACATAAAAGCTACGCGCAGCAGCTGGCTGAGCATGGCGAAGGTACGGTAGCGACTTATGTACCGTTTCGCAATGGCCTTTTGATCAGCGCTGCTGCCGCTATTGCCATTTCATTGGGAGCTGATGCGATCTGTTATGGCGCTCATGCTGACGATGCGGCTGGACGGGCTTATCCGGATTGTACGCCGGAGTTTTATGCGGCTATGGATACTGCCATTTATGAAGGCAGCGGTAAATTGTGTCATCTGGAAGCACCGCTGCTGAATAAAAATAAAGCGCAGATAGTGGAGCTGGGACTGAATTTGGGTGCTCCTTATCAATATACCTGGTCGTGCTATGAAGGCGGCGACAGGCCGTGCGGCGAATGCGGCACCTGCATCGACAGGGCCAATGCCTTTAAGGCCAACGGCGTGGACGACCCTGCTTTATAAGTAAAAACACACCCTTTTTAAAGGGTGTGTTTTTATTTTACAGTACTTTTTCATAACAGTAAAACTGGTGCTCCATTTTACGGAACTGGATTTCACCGCAGAAATGATAGCCGTGCTTTAGAAACAGCTGCTGAGCTTTTTCGTTTAGGGCGTAGGTATCTGTTTTTAAATAACGCAGTCCCAGACTGAGAGCGAGCGTTTCAGCCTGCTGCAGCAATTCAGAGCCGGTACCGCGGCCGCGCAGGGCCGGGTCAACTGCCATGCGATGCAGGACCAGGGCTTTTTCCGCCAAAGTCCAGCCGGCATCAGCATAAACAGCTGGTTCGGTCTGATTGATGCAGATCAGGCCGCAGATCTGTCCTTCAGCTTCTGATACAAAAAGATCGCCTTGGGTGATGTCTGAGGCAAAATCCTGTTCAGTTGGATAAACCTCGTCCCACTGGTAGTTGCCGTAAGCGTGCATTTCCATGACCGTAGCCTGCACGATAGCCATGATCCGTGTTAAATCCTGCATAGTTGCCAAACGCAGCATCATTGCACCTCGATTCTTTGTTTTTGACCCTTTGTTTTTTGCCAGTGTGTTTCCAGATTGGCACACATTTTTTTGAACAGCCTGTTCAGTTCTTTGCGTTCTGACGCTGTAAAATTTTGCAGACACAACTGCAGGCTGGTGTTTTCTTCAGTGATGATTTGATCGTAGAGCAGGAGAGCTTTTTCTGTTGGGAAAAGCTGCCAGTGCCGCTGGTCTTCGCTGCTGCGCTGCCTGTTTATATAACCGGCAGCGGTCAATTTTTGGACAGCTTTGGCAGTCGTAGATTTATCGACTTTTAATAAGAGCGATAAATCGTTTTGATTGATACCCGTATTTTCGCAGATCCGGGTCAGAAAAATAAACTGTCCCCGCTGCAGCGCCAGTTCCTTAAAATGCAGATCGTGAAGATAGTGGATCGTGCGCGCCAGCGTGCCGATGTCACGCAGCAGGTCATTATGCAGTTTTGTCATAATATTCACCGCCATATTAGTTGAACTTTCAACTAATATTATGACGTAAAAGGTTGAAAAATGCAAGCTA
>ERZ772816.2853-NODE-2853-length-10627-cov-3.051078_pt1 | contig 10627 bp, 10 predicted proteins | sample MGYA00511359_ERZ772816 | MGnify/ENA primary metagenome ERZ772816 (study PRJEB29015, sample SAMEA2737710) | human gut metagenome | biome: human gut; feature: human-associated habitat; material: faeces | place: China | collected 2012 ...
CCGCCCATGCGCGTACTGTTCCTGATCGCCAGGCAGTGTAACCTGCTGCTCCAGACCAAAGAATTAAAAAACAGAGGCCACGACAACAAGACCATTGCTTCCAAGATCGGCGTACCTCCTTTTGCGGTCGGAAAATATGTGGCACAGGCGTCCCATTTCAAGACTTCCGTGCTGAAAAATGCAGTAAAGCAGTGCGTGGAGACTGAGGAAGCCGTGAAATCCGGACGGATGAACGATATGATGAGTGTAGAGATACTGATTTTGTCGGTATTGCCCTCGTAAGCTTGCAAAATGCATTGAATGAGTTCTGCTCACGATATAGAAAAGTCCATGGACAGTTTTTCTGCTCATGGACCTTTTATTTGCATTACTTTTATTCGCATTAATTTTATTACCGTGTTACATATCTAGCTTCAAAGTAATAGTCTTCTGCAATGATACCTGTGACGCCTTGAACTTTTTTGGATATACATCTTTGTACCTGTAAATACTCAGAATAATTCCCACCAAGGCATAACACAGTAAAATATTATTTCTGCCGAAGGATAAGAACGGCAGGAACGTTGACGTCAGCGGTATCCATCCAAAAATTCCTGCAAAGTTCAGAAAAACATTTAAGAAAATGATCATTCCGCAGCCGAATCCCATCACCATGCCAAGTTCATTTTTCTGTCTGACCGACGCTCCGAACAGAAACACTACCAGTGCCGCCAGGAGCGCGGCTACAAAGATTCCGGCTAGCAATCCGTAACTGTTCAGAATATAAGAAAAAATGTAATCCTGATTGAATTCCGGCAAACCTCCGACTACATCTTTTCCGCTGTTCCCAAAGTAAAATGTTTTGATTAAATTTATGAAGCATGACCGTCATGTAATTGGCATCTCCGGAAGCGTTGAAATAGGAACGGATCCTGGCTTCCTGATACGGTTCCAGCATATGAAATGCGTACTTTACAGTCAGTAAGATAGCAGGTACTGCTGCGAAAAACAGCCACACACCGATAATCGTCTTTTTCACAGGCAGTTGAAACCACCCCTTCCAGACAGCCACCGTAAGTTCTATCAGCATACTGACCATCATGATGACAGCCACACCGAGGCTGGGGATTCGGGATGTAATAAATACAGGAAGAATCAGCCACAGGATCGCCCTGCACAGTGCGGATACACCACCGTCCCTGTATTTATATAGGATAGCGCCGTAAATCGGCACATAGAACATCATCAGGGAAGTAACCGCCACCCGGAGCCTTCCAAATCCGATCCAGTTGCCGATTCCGTCGACATCCAGACCACCGAAGCCTGCCACCCGCAGCCCTCCCAGAATCAGAATAGCTCCTCCGATGAACCTGGAGTACTTTGCAATTACGGTATAATCCAGAAAGTAGATCACACACATGAGGAGGAATCCAATAGCAACGGCTGAGCCAAACCCCTCCGCAGCATACCGGTATCTTTCCTGCATCCCTATTTCCAGCTCCTGATAACCAGGTTGTCTAAGAATGGATTGCTGTAACAGGAGGCCCAGCAGGCTTAAAATTCCTACGATCACAAGTAACTTCCATGCAATCTTAGGCTTGTGGATCCTGTCCAGCGAGATCCCCACTTCTACCGGATCTCCCATGTCCGTAACCGCATTTTTCTCTGCTTCCTCATAGCTCATTCCCTCGGAAAGATTGTCTGCGATCTGGCATTCTATATGGTCTCTTATCTCCTCAGCGATATAGGGTCTGGCTTTTTTACAGCGGATCTGTGACAACAGTTTTTCCAAATATGTCTCCATCCTTATACCCCCATTGCCAGAACACTGGTGACCGCGGATTGATATTCCATCCACTCCGCTTTTTTTGTTTCCAGTAATTTTCTGCCCTCTTTCGTAATACTGTAATACTTCCTCGTCTTGCCTGCATATTCCTGCTCATATACCGTAAGCAGGCCCTTCGCTTCCAGCCCATGCAACAGCGGATACAGCGTACCTGCTTTTAACTCGAACACGTTACAGGATTTTTTCCGCAGTGTATCGATCATCTCGTATCCGTACATATCCTTCTCCGCCAGTAATCTGAGCAGGAGCATCGTCATACTTCCCGACATCAGTGATTTGTCCACAGCCATTTTTTGTCCTCCTTATATAGATAGCCGATATATATCGTTGTCTATAATATATATCGGCTATCTATATATGTCAATATTTATTTTTCAAAGCAATCACTAATCCATCTCAACTTCATCTACGATTTTGTATTTGTTATCCGTATAAAGCCGGATTCCCTCGTCCGGGCTGGCTTCCTCTGTCTCGGTCGCAGGCCACCCTTCCTGAAGCTTCGCTGTCCATTCTACAGGTCTGTCTATGCTTAAGGTAAACCCTGCTGTCTCATTTGTGTATTCGCAGCGGATCATCTCCTGCTTTCCACAACCGGTCATTGCCCATAATGCTGCTAAAATCATCAGACCCTCAATCCATTTTTTACCCATAAGCACCTCCGTCATTCTACTCTGCTGTTGCTATCTCTACACCCTGGGCAATATCTTCCCCCCAGGATTTTTCCTCCCTGCAATAGCGGAACTCCTTCGCATTCAGGTCAATTGCTCCTAATTCTTCCTGTCCCGCAATATATAAGTCATCCCTAATGCGGTAACCCCTCGGTCCCCATATATAACCGCCTAACATTCCGGTCAGGATAAATACCATAAAATACAGTCCCGGAACACCTGCGACAAAAGCATAAAACGCTATCTGGAATTTCCAGATGGGAATTAGCAGATTGAGCGCAACCACACAGACAACTGCAAAAGCAACATATTCCACAGTTTTTACTTTGTCCCGTCTGGTCCTTGTTGCCAGCAGGAATCCCCATGTTATGTAGAGAAGTACGCGTACCACCTGCCAGATTCCGCTCATTTCATCAAAGGTGTAATAATCCTCTCCCAGTGCCACCAGGACAATCAGAATAACAACCGACAAAATAATTTTGTAGTAATTTGAAAAAATTTTCTTCATAGCTGCTCCTTTCATTCTACATTCAGGAAAGTATATCCTCCCATATCCGTATCCTTCCACGCCAGGGCGTCTTCCTTGTTCCTGTAATATACAGTCTTGACAACATTGGTACCCAGTTCTTCCCGGTCCACCGTTTCTCTCACTTCACTCAAATGCTCATTAAGTCTCTCTGCCGTTACTTCCCCTTTTACCACATACGAAATTTCAGATACATTCCCCCAGTCAGGATCATCGATGTATCTTGTGCCTATCTGCTGATAAATAGGTTCTCTATGCTTTATCATATATCCCAACAGCAGTCCTCCGACGATCACCAGTATTCCCACCAGGACAGCAGTTTTTACTATAAGGTTGTTCTTTTTCTTCGTGGGCTCTTCGTCCGTTTCCTCTGTCTCTCCTTTCTGCGGTTCTGGATTCGCTAATCTCTCCAATGTCTTTTCCGGATTCAGCAATTCATCACAACCTTCCTCTTTGTTAATCATAACGAAGAATTTTTCGCTATTTGTTACAAATTTCAAAAAAAGCGTGCAGATCTCTCCACACGCTTTTCGTTCATCGTCTTATTTATTCAAAAATTATTTCCACATTCCCGTCGCAAAGCACATCAATGCCGCCCAGGTATATAACGGATAAAAAAATCCCTGGTCATCCACGCCGTCTTTTAAGATTTTCTGTGCTTCTTCTTTGGTCAGCAGCAGAAAACCATCAAAACATTCCGTTCCAACGGCGCCTTCCTGACTTACCTTCGGCATCTCTTCACGGTTCAATATGATCTGCACCAGTGCATTGCTCTCATCCGTCATACCGGGGGTACTGAATACCAGCGGATTCACCAGACGGATGCTGTCGCTCTCTTCCAGTGTGATGCCGGTCTCTTCCCGAAGTTCACGGGCTGCCGCATGGAATACGGGATTTTCTTCCGTTGCATCCTCCGGGTCTAAAAGTCCTGCCGGAACGCTCAGCAGAAAATGTCCTGCCGGGTAACGATACTCACGGCTTAAGCAAAGTCTCGGTTCTTGTCCTCTGATCTTCAGGATCACAACGCAGCTGACTGCATCCGGCAGCATCTGTCTGAATTCTTCGTCGCTCTTTACCGCTGCCAGATTATCTTTGGCTCTTCTGGTAGCATCAAAATAATGTTTTCCCGGCTCATATTGCAGATCAAATACCTTGATAAATCTGCTGTCGTAGACGGTCTCTACCTGTTCCTTTTTTATGATCGGTCTGTTCTCCATAGTCATTTTCCTCTTTCTGTTCTTCTGTTCCGCACGTTGCACACTATCTGTCGTTCGCTTCTGTTGTGCGGCTGTCATTTTGCAATTTTTCCGCTTCCCCGGCCGCTCTTTCCAGTCTGCAAAGTACCTGTTCGTAACGTCGTCCCGCTTTTTTCCAGTGGATCAGCTTATGCCATCCTTCCACGTAATCCGGCCTGCGGTTCTGATACTGTAAATAATAGGCATGCTCCCACACATCTATGGGAAATATGGAGGTATACAATTTCAGATCCGGGACATCCTGATTCGCTGTAGTAAGGACCATCAGAGTACCGTCCTGGTCACTCACAAGCCATGCCCATCCAGAGCCAAATACCCCCGTGGCTGCCTGTGACATCTGTTCTTTCCATTGTCTCACCGATCCAAAATCCCGGACCAGCGCCTCCTCCAGAGCTCCACAGGGCTCCTGTCCTGCCGGGCTTCGCATACTGTCAAAATACAGCTGATGATTATATACACCGCCACCGTTATTGTGAATGCTTTTCCGGGCTTCCTCCGGCAGGGACGCAAGTATATTATCCTCCGAAGTAAGCAGTTCCGTCAAGGACATCTGCTGTAACTGCGGATAATCGGCAAGAGTGGCATTCAGCTTATCCACATAGGTCTGATAATGCTTGTCGTGATGAAAATGAAGTGTTTCCTCATCTAATACCGGAAGCAGGGCATCATATTCGTAGGGAAGAGGCTGCGCAACAAAAGGATAATGTTCTTCTAACATGAGACTCCAATCCGCCTGCGGGATACAGGCTTACGATCATACAATATTTACCATACGCCTAGTATATGCTATCCCCACGGATTTTATTTTCAAATTTGTGCTTTTACAGCCGACCACTCCTATGCTCTCTTTCTCTGCACGGCCGGATAGATCTCTCTGGCAACTTCCAGACTTTGTCCAGATCTAACTTTCTGCACATCCGCTGTCTCCTGGGCTAACAGCCATCCACAGACTTCCTCTGCCAGTGGCTCTCCCTGTTCTCTCAGCCAGAAGCTGACATTCGCCAGCATCTGTAAATGATTCAGGATCGTATTACGGCAAAGTCTTCGGTCCGTAATGCGGGTCTTCCAGGGCTCCCCCTCTACGTACAGTTGTGCCGCCTCCCGCAGATAGGCCCGGATCAATGCGGTCTGTTCATGATTGCTCTTCTGCAGTTCCTCACTGATCTTCTTGGTCTCCCAATACAGTTCTTCGCTGCATCGGCCAGCGGGAACGATCCCTTCCATGTATTTTTGTATAAAATGCAGGCTTTCATTTACCTGCCTGCAATATTCTCTGATCAGTTCTTCTCTTTTTGACATAATAAAAAACCGCCCTTAAATTAAAATTTAAGGGCGGAACATTCTTCCGCGGTACCACCTTAATTCGCCCATCTCTCACGGGATCAGGCCTCTGCAACTACGGACAAACAAACGCTCATCGATAGTCAGGTACGATAACGGGTACTCCCGTTGCAGCCTGTCCGCATCTGCCGGATATCCTGTCCGAATACGAAGTCGGTGCAAAGCTCCGAGACCATGTTCAAAGAAGCCTTCCATATCCCTTCCCACCTGCCGGGACTCTCTGCGACGTATCTCTTCTCCTACTCTTCTCTTCACAGCCTTTATGTCTTTAACTGTTTGTATTTTATTCCTTTCGCGGACATTTGTCAACACTTTGTTTTTGTCACAAACACAAACAGTGGAGCAACTTTCGCGACTCCACTGTTCTTATCCATTTTATATCTTACAGTTGTGCAATATCCACCAACGTCAGTTCCTTACAATCGTTCATATGCTCCATGCTGGTCACGAGAGCATTGGCGGTGTCCATTGCAGTGATGCAGTAGATACCGGTCTCGATAGCGGTACGGCGGATCAGGAAACCGTCTCTGGTCTTGTCGCGGCCCTGGGTCGGGGTATCGATGACAAGGTCGATCTTGTGTCCCAGGATCAGGTCCATAACGGTCGGGGATTCCTGAGAGATCTTGTTGACCTTTCTTGCTTTCACACCTGCTTCATTCAGAGCAGCTGCGGTACTTCTGGTAGCATAAATGGTGTATCCCAGCTTTTCGAAGCGTCTTCCGACTTCAATGGCTTCACCCTTATCCGCATCCTTCACGGTGATGATCATGTTCTTGTACTTGGGCAGTTCTACGCCTGCTCCCAGGAATGCCTTGTACAGAGCCTCATTGAAGGTCTTGGCGATACCCAGACACTCACCGGTAGACTTCATCTCCGGTCCTAAGCTGATCTCGGCACCACGGATCTTCTCGAAGGAGAACACAGGCATCTTGATGGCAAAATACTCTGCCTCAGGCTGTAAGCCGGGCTCGTAGCCAAGCTCACGGATAGTCTTGCCGATGATCACTTCGGTCGCCAGATCCACGATAGGAATACCGGTTACCTTACTGATATAAGGTACGGTACGGGAAGAGCGGGGGTTAACCTCAATGACATATACCTCGTCACCGATGGCAATGAACTGGATATTGATCAGTCCCTTGACATGCAGTGCCTTTGCCAGTCTTCTGGTGTACTCTGCGATCTTCTCTTTTACTACTTTATCAATGGTCGGAGCCGGGTATACGGAGATACTGTCTCCGGAGTGGATACCGGTTCTCTCGATATGCTCCATGATACCGGGGATCAGGATATCGGTACCGTCGCATACGGCATCGACCTCGATCTCCTTACCCTGTAAATACTTATCTACCAGGATCGGGTGATCCTGTGCGATACGGTTGATGATCTCCATGAACTCTTCGATCTCTTCATCGGAGATAGCGATCTGCATGCCCTGTCCGCCCAATACATAGGAAGGACGCACCAGTACGGGATAGCCCAGTCTGTTAGCAACCGCCTTAGCTTCCTCTGCGGTGTATACAGTACCGCCGGCTGCACGGGGGATCCCGGTCTCTTCCAGAATCTTGTCGAACAGTTCTCTGTCCTCAGCGGCATCTACATCCTCCGCCTTGGTACCTAAGATAGGCACGCCCATCTTCATCAGGCTCTCAGTCAGCTTGATAGCGGTCTGTCCGCCGAACTGTACCACAGCACCATCGGGATGCTCAATATTTACGATAGATTCCACATCTTCCGGAGTCAAAGGCTCGAAATACAGCTTGTCCGCAATATCGAAGTCGGTACTTACGGTCTCCGGGTTATTATTGATGATAATGGTCTCATAGCCTGCCTTGGAAAATGCCCAGGTAGCATGTACGGAACAATAGTCGAACTCGATACCCTGTCCGATACGGATAGGACCGGAGCCCAGTACCAGGACTTTCTTGCGTCCGGTGGTCTCCTTGGCTTCGCACTCGCCGCCGAATACGGAATAATAGTAAGGAGTGGAAGCTGCGAACTCTGCGGCACAGGTGTCTACCATCTTGTAGACAGCCTTAATGCCGTTGTCATAACGCATCTTCTTGATCTCTTCCTCGGTCTTGCCGGTCAGTCTTGCGATCACGTTATCCGGGAACTCGATTCTCTTGGCTTCATTCAACAGATCAACCGTCAGCGGCTGTGTCTCCAGCGCATGCTCCATCTCGGTCAGAATGGCAATCTTGTCGATGAACCACAGGTCGATCTTGGTAATGTCGTGGATCTGCTCGTAGCTGATACCCTTACGGATAGCTTCCGCAATGACATAAATACGCTGGTCATCCACGATCTTCAGACGCTCTAACAGTTCCTCCACAGACAAAGCACTGAAATCATAGCTGCGCAGGCAGTCCACATGCTGCTCCAGGGAACGGATAGCCTTCATCAGTGCTCCCTCGAAGTTATTGCAGATACTCATAACCTCACCGGTTGCTTTCATCTGGGTGGTCAGAGTACGTTTTGCAGTGATAAATTTATCAAAAGGCAGTCTGGGAATCTTCACGACACAGTAGTCCAGTGTCGGCTCGAAGCTGGCATAGGTCTTGTGGGTGATGGCGTTCTTGATCTCATCCAGGGTAAAGCCCAGTGCGATCTTCGCTGCTACCTTTGCAATAGGATAACCGGTCGCCTTACTTGCCAGTGCGGAAGAACGGCTGACACGGGGGTTAACCTCGATAACACAATATTCAAAGCTGGTGGGATGCAGTGCAAACTGTACGTTACATCCACCGGTGATCTGCAGTTCGTTGATGATCTTCAGAGCGGAAGTACGTAACATCTGGTACTCCTTGTCGCTCAGGGTCTGGGAAGGAGCTACTACGATACTGTCTCCGGTATGCACGCCGACGGGATCGATGTTCTCCATGTTACATACGGTGATGCAGTTGCCTGCGCTGTCACGCATTACTTCGTACTCGATCTCTTTCCAGCCTGCAATACAACGTTCTACCAGTACCTGACCCACACGGGACAGACGTAAACCGTTCTCCAGGATCTCTTCCAGTTCTACCTGATTGTGGGCGATACCGCCACCGGAACCTCCCAGGGTATAAGCAGGACGCAATACGACCGGATAGCCGATGGTATTGGTGAATTCCACACCGTCTTCCACATTTTCAACGACCTTGGATGCTGCACAGGGCTCACCGATGCGCTCCATCAGGTCTTTGAACTCCTGACGTCCTTCGGCGTTACGAATGGTAGCTGCGGTAGTACCTAACAGCTTTACATTATGAGCAGCCAGGAAACCGGACTCCTCCAGCTCCATACCGAGGTTCAGACCAGCCTGTCCTCCCAGGGTGGGAAGGATGCTGTCGGGCTTTTCCTTTTCAATGATCTGCTCCAGAACCTTTACGTTCAGGGGCTCGATATATACCTTATCTGCGATATCTTTATCAGTCATGATGGTCGCAGGGTTGGAGTTCACCAGGATTACCTCTACTCCCTCTTCCTTCAGGGAACGGCAGGCCTGGGTACCTGCATAGTCGAATTCCGCTGCCTGTCCGATGACAATAGGACCGGAGCCGATTACCATTACTCGTTTTACATTAGGATTCTTGGGCATCTTAGTTCTCTCCTCTCATCATATGAATGAACCGGTCAAACAGGTAACCGGAGTCCTGGGGTCCCGGACATGCTTCCGGGTGGAACTGTACGGTGAAAATGTTCTTGCCGGTGTAGGACAGACCCTCGTTGGTACCGTCGTTGACATTGATAAATGCGGGAACCGCTACGGAAGGATCCAGCTTGTCGGTATCTACCACATATCCATGGTTCTGAGAAGAAATATATACTCTTCCGGTCATCAGTTGCCTCCTCTGTGTCCATATTTCATTTTGTGGGTATCTGCGCCGGTAGCCAGAGCCATCAGCTGATGTCCCAGACAGATTGCGAAAATAGGAATCTCGGTATCGTATAACTTTTTGATCTCGGCGATCACACCGGTACACTCCTTGGGGTCTCCCGGTCCGTTACTTAACATGATACCGTCGGGATTATCATCAATGATCTCCTGTGCGGGAGTTCCAGCGGGGTATACGGTCACCTCACATCCTCTCTCTGCCAGGGATCTGGCGATATTTCTCTTGGCTCCCAGGTCTAACAGAGCTACCTTTAGTCCCTGTCCGGACAGCTCCGTTACCAGTGCGGGCTTGGGCTCTCTGACACCCTTTTCATAAGCTTCTTTATCAAAACGCGCTGCACCGGACAGAGGGCCGTTCTGTGCCAGATCCGTGGTGGGATTCACTACATACTTCTCCTTGCAGGTCACCTTTTCCACGACCTTGCCTGTGGTATATGCTTTCAGCTCCGGAAGCACTTCGTTCAGGTCATAGGCTTCGTTGGTGGTGATCATACCGTTCATGGTACCCTTCTCACGCAGGATCTTGGTCAGCGCACGGGTATCGATTCCGGCGATACCGGGCACACCGTTCTCCTCTAAGTATTCCTGTATTGTGCAGTCACAGCGGAAGTTGCTGGGAATACGTGAAAGCTCTCTGACGATGAATCCATCCGGCCAGGGTCTCTCTGACTCGCAGTCATCCCTACATATGCCATAGTTACCGATCAGGGGGTAAGTCATGCATACAGCCTGTCCTGCATAGGACGGATCCGTCAGGACCTCCAGATATCCGGCCATGGATGTGTTAAATACGATTTCACTGATGATCTCTTTGTCTGCACCGATGTGCGTTCCTTCGAACACCGTTCCATCTTCCAAAATCAAAAATGCCTTCATTCTTTCCTCACATTCTGCCGCTTTTTGCGACGTTTGTATTTCCAGTGTGTTTCTCTACTGCTTAATCGATTCATTATATCATAAAAAAAAATGCGTCGCAATAGACCCTGTCTGCGTAAAAACCTACAAAAAACAATTACGCAATCCCAATACTCCTTGGAGAATCTGACAAAGCTGTGTAAAAGCTTACATTTTCCATTGCTTTTTCCACCGGGTCTGATATAGAATAGATATATATTTTCTATTTTTCAATTA
>ERZ772816.2857-NODE-2857-length-10607-cov-4.449867_pt1 | contig 10607 bp, 10 predicted proteins | sample MGYA00511359_ERZ772816 | MGnify/ENA primary metagenome ERZ772816 (study PRJEB29015, sample SAMEA2737710) | human gut metagenome | biome: human gut; feature: human-associated habitat; material: faeces | place: China | collected 2012 ...
GCTTGGGGTCGGTGATCTGGAAGTAGATCACGGTGTCGATCTGCATGGTGACGTTATCCTTGGTGATGACGGGCTGGGGATCGAAATCCGCCACCTGTTCCTTCAGGCTCACCTTCTTCACCACACGCTCAATGAAGGGGACCTTCAGATGCAGGCCCACGCCCCACACGGAGTGGAAGGCACCCAGCCGCTCCACCACATAGGCACGGGACTGCTGCACCACATAGATGTTGCGGACGATGATCACGAGCACCAGAATCACCAGAATGGCGATCCCTACGATACCGGGGACAGACAGATTGTTGGTAGGCATTTGTTCTTCCTCCTGTTTGTTTTATGAATGGACGGGCTGACCCGCCTCTTCCTCCACGAAGAGCCGCACGCCCTCCATGCGCTGTACCTTCACCAGCGTATCCTTCGGGATGACCCGGCCGCTGGCGCTGCGGGCCGTCCACGTCTTGCCGTCGGCGTACACTGCTCCGGTGGGGACGGTATTGTCGATGGTCTCGGTGACACGGGCCGTCTGGCCCAGCACCCGGTCGGCGTTGGTGGGCGTCTCGTCCCTGTGGAGCATCTTCTGCACCAGCGGACGGGTCGCCGCCAGCGCCGCAATGCTCACCACGAAGAACAGGACGATCTGCACCCACAGGGCCGCCCCCAGCACCGCCGCCAGCAGACCGGCCACGGCGCCCAGCACGAACCAGATGGAGACCAGTCCCACCGTCACCGCCTCCACGATGCCAAAGACCACGATGGCTGCGATCCAAATGACGATCATAGCTCCTCCTTTCGGGTTTCCCCTTGGTTTCTGGCTTGATTATATCATATCCGACTGCGGGATGCCACTGTTATTTCTATCCTGTTAAATTTTTGTCAAAATTGCCAAGAGACGGGCGGCGGCTTTGCCGGGGATGCAGCAAAGAGCGGGGATAAAGGAAGGGACGCCCAACCGGCGTCCCTCGTAATATATCGCTTCAAAGCATCAGAAGGTGTCCACGACCTGACCGTCGGCATCGTACAGGGTGCCATAGAGCCCCTCCGGCACGCCGGAGAGCCACAGGGGGATCAGCACATAGGGGCCACTGAGCTCTACGGAAAAGCTCTCCGGGCAGTGGTCCTGCTCCGGGATACCGGAGGTCTGGGAAATAGCGGAGCTGAGTCTATAATCCAGCGTCAGACGCCCCCCTTGGAGGTCACTGACATCGCCGCTGAGCACCAGCAGCGTCCGGGCCGGGTCACCGGTGGTGGTGAGCATCTTGTCAATGGCAGGCGATCTTCCGTACCGGCGGGCGGGATCGTCATCCGTCCGGGCCAGCAGACCGGCCTCCGGGCAGAGGTAGGTGTGTCCGCCGAAGCTGGCCTGCCGCAGCTGCGTCATGCTGACCTCGGTGCGGTCCGGCGTTTTCCAGAGCACGAAAATGTCATCTCCCACCTGCCGCTTGGCGTGGATGGAGAGGGTAGCCGGGTCCACCCCGGCGTACTCCGCCACCTGCTGATACACGACCTCCACAGAGTCGTCGTAGCGGACATAGCCGGACTGTGTCAGGTGCAGATACTGGCAGATAGCCGTCCCCATGAAAACCAGTACAAACCCCGCCGCCAGACCTGCCAACAGGTAGAGATACTTTTTCATAATTTGCTCCTTTCCTATTGGGTCAATACGGCAGCCCACTTGCCTGAATGGAAATCGTCCAAGAATTAGGAATTGCCGTGCTTCCATTGTTGACATAGTATGTGTGCGTATACTGCATGGTTGCCGATGTAGTCGTATTCTTCAACGTTGTCCCAGGCCCCAAGGTCATAGTAATATCCATGTAGTCCATGACCTGAGTAGTTTTCTTTTCCAAGAACGACCAACTGTATCTTGAATCGTTATTCTGGTCCGCAATGTCATATGGCATTTTTGTGCCGTCTGAATAATATGCAAGAACAGAAACGCCCTTTGCCTTCAGGCCGCCGCTGCCGCCCCAATATATCGTTATCGTATCATTCATGGCCGCAGGTACTTTCGACTGGTCAGAGAATATTGTCACATCGCCCCAGTCTGCCCGTGCGCTCAGAATAACCTCATGCCGAGCATTTGTATATGCAGTAAGTGTGATTGTCAGCTTCCCCTTCACAAGTGGTCTGGGATTAGAAATCGCCAGCGGCGCAATCAAATTTGCTGCGTGCTTATAGGCTGCTACCTCTGCTGCGGTCATAGGACGGTTTTCATACGTTCCATCTTTCGTATACCCGTCTTTGACGTACACAGTTTCTGTCGTGACCGAAAGGATTTCCCAATCATTCTCCTCCGCCCTCTTCAAAACTGCCTCACGTACTTCCTCATCTTCAATGATAGTTGCCGCATCCTCGCCGCTTTTTGTGTTAGTTTCGGAATAATACGCTTCGTCCGCTGCATCAGCGGGAGCTTCCGCAAATGCAACCGTGCATAGGGATAATGCCATTACTAGTGTGAGTAGGATACAAATTGCTTTTTTCACAGTTTTCTCCTTTCCCGCTATGTGTGGTGTCTATCCTCTTCGCCTATTCCGTCCTATAAAAAAGTTCACCTCCTTTTCAAATTATAATCTTCTTTTTATGCAAATATATCACTCTATTTTCTGTTTGTCTACTTTTTTCAGCAAAACATATATTTTCTGTTAATTTGCCATATTATTTTTCTATATTTTCGTCATTTCTCCCAAGTGAGCTCCGGGATGGGGGTGGAGATATCCGCCTCCGGGAAGGGGGCCTTCTTGTCCTCCCGCACCCACATGGAGCGGACATTGTCGGCGGCAAACTGCCGCTCCACGCTGGGGACTCTGGCGGTGGCGTACAGCAGCCCCTCCGGGCCGTAGACCTCCAGCAGCAGGACATAAGACATGCCGTTACCGATGTAGGCGGCCACCGCCAGCTTCCCGTCCTGATAGGCCATGGCGAAGTTGGGCGCCACGGTATACGGCATGGCATCCTCATCGCCCTGCTTCTCCGGCTCCGGATCGGTGAAGCTGACGGTATAGCCGGTGACGTAGGCGGTCTGTGTGGGGCAGGTGTAGTCCAGATGATAGCCCTCCTCCGTCCGGGACAGCACCGTCAGCTGATCATCCCAAAGCACCACGGCGAAGCCGTCCCGGATGGTCAGAGTATGATACCCGCCCGTACCGGGATCTGCCTCCGGCACCGGGCCGAGGGACAGCTCCTGCAGCAGGCGGTAGGTGCCGCCCTCCAGCAGGCGCAGCACCAGCTGGCCGTCCTCCTGCGTCATGAGATACACCGTGCCGCCGAGCTTCTCCTGCTTCAGGGTCACCACCTGCTGGCGGGTGATATCCAGGGGGTACACCAGCTGGCGGCGGGACGGCACGGGAGTGCTGCTCCCGTCATCATTCATCTGCACCGGGACGTACCACAGGCCATAGCCCTCCGGCGCCCAGTCGGGCTGGGGCTGCGCCGCCGGATCGATGCCCAGAGTGGTGAGGGTACCGCCCTCCAGCGGCAGGCTGAAGGGAGTGAAGTACATGGCGGAGGAGATCCCGGTGAAGTCGTAGCCGTTGATCTCATAGCTGCCGTCTGCGTTGCGGGCCAGCGCCACGGTGAGGTCGTCGGACGCTCTCACCGGGATGCTCAGGGCCGGGAAGGGTACGGTATCGCCAATGTCCCACGGGCCGTAGACATCGCAAAAGTCTTCGCCGCCGGGCCAAGAGGCGCCGCTGAGGGACAGGGGCAGGTCCTGCCAGTAGTCCGCCAGATGCACCGTCACGTCCACCGTCTCCTCGCCGGAGGCACGGGCCTGCCGCAGGACCTCCCGGCAGATGGGGTCGCTGTCGTCCTCCTGATCTACCAGCAGGCACTGGATGTTGTAGCCATAGCCGTCAAAGATCCACTGCCCGCTCCGGTCGCTGTACGCCAGTCGGAAGGATGCGTCGGTGGTGTCGGCGGCGGGGTCGTAGTCCATGCGCCATTGCAGGCGGTTTTGCTCCATGCCGATGCGGGCGGCCATATGCAGGCCCTCTGCGGCGGCGGGATCGCCAATGGTGCAGGCGTCCGTCATCGTCAGCGGCAGGGCCTTGGAGCCCAAGGCCATGGCGGCAGCCGTCAGGGCCACGGCACACACCAGCGTCAGGGCCAAAATGGTTCTCCATGTGCGTTTCATGTCACCCCTCCTCGTCCGGTAGCTGGCTCAGGGCCTTGCGGACCCGATCCGCCTGATAGTGATACGTCTGCTTCACACGGGTCACCAGATCCTCGTCCTCCATCTCCTGCTGGGAGATGTCTCCGATGAGCCGCCCCTGCCGCAGCAGGACAGCACGGGACAGGAAAGTCTTGACCTCCTCCAGCAGATGGGTGGAGAGGATCACCGTCTCGTGATCCGACAGCAGGCCCAGCATCACCCGGTAGAAGTCCTCCCGGTTGAAGAGGTCGCTGCCGGAGAAGGGCTCGTCCATGAGGATGTAGTCCGCCCCCTGTGACAGGGCCAGCGTCACCTCCAGCTGATTCTTCATGCCGGTGGAAAAACTCCGCAGGGGCTTGTGCAGCGGCAGCTGAAAGAACTCCGTCAGCAGGCGGAACCGCCGATCGTTGAAGGCAGGGAAATGGGCCTGATAGAAGTCCCGATGATCCGCCGGGGACAGGGCCGGAAAGAAGGAGTGCTCGCAGGTGGCAAAGGACAACCGGTGGATATTCCCCGGCCCGATGGCCTCGCCGTCCAGCGTCACAACGCCCTCGTGGCGCAGATAGCCCAAAATACACTTCATCATCGTGGTCTTTCCGGCACCGTTCTCCCCCAACAGCCCCACGATCTGCCCCTGCGGGATGGTCAGCGACACATCCGACAGGGCCTCCTTGTCCCGATATTTCTTTGTTACATGAGAAATTTCCAGCATAACGGTTCCCTCCTTCAGCTTCATATTCCGAATAATCCGTGGCCCAAGGTCTGCGCCGGGGTAATGAGACGCCAAGCCGCCCAACACAGCACCGACAGCACCGCCGCAGCCGCTATGCAGGCCGCCATCCGCCGTCAGCGGCACCGTCCACACCTGACGGCGCAGGGTGCGGCCGCCATCCGGCAGGCGCCGCATGAGATAGATGCTGCGCCCGCCCTGATAGTAGGAGACGTACAGCACCGTGGCCGACAGCAGCGTCCCCAAGGTGAGCAGGGCCATCAGCACCAGCGCAGGCTCCATGGTCTGCCAGAAAGGCAGCATTCTTGCCCCCGCCCGCACCACGGAGCGGTTTCGCACCGGGTCCCACTCCATCAAGCTCTGATAGGCGCTGCCATAGCGGCAGGCAAAAAGGATGCCGCCCCCAAAAACGGCCCCCAGCAGGGTACCACGGATGATGCCGGCCATACGCCCGGCCTCCACGTTGGGGGGCAGGGCCGCCGTCAGGCCCTCCCGCGAAAACCAACTACACTTCACGGCGCTCACCTCCTGTCAGAAGCAGGGTCAGCGTGCAGCCGGCCATGGCCAGCGCCGCCAGCAGGCAGATCATCCACGTGCCGTCGCTGAGCCATATGGTAAAGGTATAGAGGGTGACAATGGTGGTAGCTACCGGCCACAGGTTCAGCCGTCCCCGCCGCTGGCTCCGGATGAACAGGGCCGCCGCCAGTGCATTGGCCATCAGCAGCGCCAGATCCGTCACCCATACCGCCGCATCTGCCAGCGGCAGCAGGTGGTGCAGGAAGGAGTCGCTGTACACCAGCAGCATCAGGGATTGAGGGCCGACGCCCCAGTTGGGCTCCAGCCCCTGAAGCTTCAGCTGCATCCCCAGCAGCGCTGCCGTCGCCACCAGCGCCCACAGCACCAGCAGCATGGCGGCGTGGTACGCCGCCCACCACAGATCCACCAGCTCCTCCCGCAGGCGCAGGCGGCGGACCGTGTAGGCCGTCTGGCTGCCGAAGCCGCAGCCCCCCAGGCACAGCATGACCATCACCATCAGATAGCCCACGGCGGCAGCCAGCGGCGCCGCTCCCACACCGGCGGCACCGCCTGTGTGTTCGGGATTTGCCAGATACGTCAGCGCACCCACCGCCAGTGCCGTCAGTCCGGAGGCAATGAGTACCGGGACCATGCTGGCCCGTGCCGCCAGTCCCATCACCGAAAGCTGCTTGTTCATTCCGTCTCCTCCTCTGCATACAGTCTCTCAAACAGGCTCCAGGCACTCTGCCTGTCCAGCCCCATGCGCTTCATGCTGCGGACCATGGCACGCAGCTCCGTCTCGGTCAGCTCCTGTCGCAGCGCCGCCACCCGTCCGGCGTCGGCGTGGACGCAGCTCTTGGCTCCGGTATGGGATTCCACCAGTCCCTCCTCCTCCATCATGCGATAGGCCTTCTGTACCGTGTTGGGGTTCACCGCCAGCAGCGCCGACAGCACCCGCCGGGAGGGCAGCTCCTCCCCGTCCCGGATGGTCCCGGCTGCGATCCCCTGCTTGACATAGCGGATGATCTGCTGGTAGATGGGTACGCCCTCCGCCTGCATAAAGGAATCAAACTGTATCATGGCATCGCCTCCTTCAACCGTATTACTCGTATAGTACGCTTTCTAACCGTATTATACGAGTAGTACGGTTTGCTGTCAAGCCCTCCGGTGAAATTTTTTGCCGCTCTTGCGCTTTGGAGGAATATCCGATATACTGGGAGAAACAGGGGGCAGCCCCTGTCCGTGAATCATACTGAGAGGACCACCGTCTATGGAAACGTATCTGATCCCCTGCCTGCTGGGGCTTGAAAAGCTGGTAAGCGACGAAGTGAAAAGACTGGGCCTGCAGGAGGTGCAGGCGGAGAACGGCCGCATCCTCTGCGGGGGAACGCTGGCGGATGCGGCACGGCTGAACCTGAACCTGCGGTGCGGCGCACGGGTGCTGCTGGTGCTGGGTCGGTTCCCGGCCCGCAGCTTCGAGGAGCTGTTTCAGGGGACCCGTGCCATTGCGTGGGAGGACTATCTGCCGGAGAACGCCGCCTTCCCGGTGAAGGGCTACTCCATTTCCTCCCAGCTGCACTCCGTGCCGGCCTGCCAGTCCATCATCAAGAAGGCCATGGTGGAGCGAATGAAGGCCCATTATCACCGGGAACAGTTCCCGGAGGACGGTGTGAAGTATCAGGTGCGCTTCTCCCTGTTCAAGGACGAGGCAGCTCTGTGTCTGGATACCTCCGGTGAGGGGCTTTACAAGCGGGGCTACCGGGCCGTGGGCGTGGAGGCTCCCCTGCGGGAGACGCTGGCGGCGGCCATGGTACTGCTGTCCCGCTATCGGGGGAAGGATCCCCTCTGCGACCCCTTCTGCGGCTCCGGCACCATTCCCATCGAGGCGGCGCTCATTGCCAAAAACCGTGCGCCGGGGCTGGACCGCAGCTTCGACGCCCAGAGGTGGGCGTTCCTTCCGGCCAAGGTGTGGATGGATGCGGCGGACGAGGCCATGGACAAGGAATTCCACGGCCACTACGACATCTGGGGCGGCGACATCGACCCCCGTGCCGTGGCCATTGCCAGGGACAATGCCCGCAAGGCGGGGGTGGAGGATATGATCCGCTTCGAGGTGGCGGACATGCGAGACTTCCGCCGGGACAGCACCTACGGCCAGTTGGTGACCAATCCCCCCTACGGCGAGCGGCTGATGGAGAAGCGGGAGGCCGAGGACCTGTACCGGGAGCTGGGACAGGTTTGGTGTCGGCTGCCGGAGGGCTGGCGGACGCTGGTGCTCAGCAGCCATACGGAGTTCGAACGCTCCTTCGGACGGCCCGCCGCCAAGAAGCGCAAGCTCTACAACGGCATGATCAAGTGCGATCTGTTCATGTACGGCAATGTGTAAGGGCTCCGTCAAAATTCCACGGTCTTCCCCACAAGTTTTCAATTTGTTCATTCAATTTTCTACCCTGATGCTACAATAGCCTTTGTAACTTTTTCTTAAAGACCCGGGAGGCGTTTGCTATGAAGCACGTTTTCATCATCAATCCCACGGCGGGCAAGTCCGACAGCCGCCAAAAAATCTATGATATGGCGGAGAAGCTGAGGCAGGAGCACGGACTGGAGGTGCAGTGCCTGCTGACCAAGAAGCAGGGCCACGCCACGGAGATCGCCCGCCGCCTGTGCCAGAGCGGCGAGGAGCTGCGGTTCTATGCCTGTGGCGGCGACGGCACCGTCAACGAGGTGGCCAACGGCATCATCGGCTACGACAACGCCTCCATGACCGTCATCCCCGTGGGAACCGGCAACGACTTCCTGAAAAACTTTGGCCCGGAGGATATGGAGAAATTCCGGGATGCCGAAAATCTGTGGGACGCTCCCCAGTTCCCCATAGACGCCATCGACGTCAACGGCCGCATCGCCTTGACCATCGCCTGCTCCGGACTGGACGCACGGGTGGCCAAGGACGTACATAACTTCAGCGAGAGTCCCATTCTGGACGGCAAGAGCAGCTATATCGTGTCCCTGATGGTGAATTTCCTCTTCAAGGGCATCGGCTCCCACTGGACGGTGGAGCTGGACGGCGAGGCCGTGGAGGATGACTATGCACTGGTGGCCGTATGCAACGGCCGCTACTACGGAGGCGGCTTCATGCCGGTGGCGGAGGCCCGGATGGATGACGGCGTTCTGAACACGCTGGTGGTGAAGAAGGTCAGCCGCCTGACCTTTATGAAGTTCGTCAATCCCTACTCCAAGGGGCAATACTATAAGTTTCCCCATCTGGCCCGATGTTCCACCCCCAAGGTGATCCGCATCCGCTCGGAAAAGCCGGACATCGTTACCTGTCTCGACGGCGAGTGCATCACCTCCGACGATGTGACCATCCAGCTCTCCGACAAGCGGCTGAACTTCTTCGGCCCTGCCGGATGCAGCTGCAACCGAACCGCTCGGAAGCCCCTAATTTAATATTTTGTGAACTTTTCAAAATTTTCCGTTTTCCCCCTTGCAAAACCGGAAAAGTGTGGTATGATAATCAGCGTTAGCACTCCTGAACAATGAGTGCTAACGCTGATTTCGTTTTTAATAAAAGATATAAGGAGGAACCAACCATGAAACTGACACCGCTTGCTGATCGTGTGGTGCTGAAGATGACGGAGGCGGAGGAGACCACCAAGGGCGGCATCATCCTCACCGGCTCCGCTAAGGAGAAGCCCTCTGTGGCCGAGGTCATTGCCGTTGGCCCTGGCGGCGTGGTGGACGGCAAGACCGTCACCATGAGCGTCAAGCCCGGTGACAAGGTCATCACCGACAAGTACGCCGGCACCAAGGTCACGCTGGAGGATGTGGAGTATATCATCGTCAAGCAGGGCGACATTCTGGCCATCGTCGAGTAAGACTTCTGCGCTGTCATTGTGAGACCGGTCCGCAGACTGGTCGTGGCGATCCGTTCTCCCCGGCCTTATAGAAAGGGTATTACGGATCCCCACGGTCGCTTTGCTCCCTCGGAATGACATTTTTGTAAAATCATTATCTGCAATATAGGAGGCAATCAATATGTCCAAGATTATTAAGCGTGGCGACGAGGCCCGCAAGGCGCTGGAGTCCGGCGTCAATCAGCTGGCGGATACCGTAAAGGTCACTCTGGGCCCCAAGGGCCGCAATGTGGTGCTGGATAAGAAGTTCGGCACTCCCCTGATCACCAACGACGGCGTGTCCATCGCCAAGGAGATCGAGCTGGACGATCCGTTCGAGAACATGGGCGCTCAGCTGGTGCGTGAGGTGTCCACCAAGACCAACGATGTGGCCGGCGACGGTACCACCACCGCCACCCTGCTGGCACAGGCCATGGTTCGTGAGGGCCTGAAGAATCTGGCCGCCGGTGCCAACCCCATCGTCATGAAGAAGGGTATGTCCAAGGCCGTGGAGGCCGCCGTAACCGCCATCCGTGCCCAGAGCCAGAAGGTCAACGGCACCGATGACATCGCCCGTGTGGGTACCGTCTCCTCCGGCGACGCCTTCATCGGCAAGCTGATCGCCGAGGCCATGGAGAAGGTCTCCTCCGACGGCGTGATCACCATCGAGGAGTCCAAGACCGCCGAGACCTACTCCGAGGTGGTGGAGGGCATGATGTTCGACCGTGGCTACATCACCCCCTACATGGTCACCGATACCGAGAAGATGGAGGCCGTCATCGACGACGCCTACATCCTCATCACCGATAAGAAGATCTCCGTCATCTCCGACATCCTGCCCCTGCTGGAGCAGCTGGTGCAGGCCGGTAAGAAGCTGTTCATCATCGCTGAGGATGTGGAGGGCGAGGCCCTGAGCACCCTGATCGTGAACCGTCTGCGTGGCACCCTGAACGTGGTGTGCGTCAAGGCCCCCGGCTTCGGCGACCGCCGCAAGGAGATGCTCCAGGATATCGCCATCCTCACCGGCGGCCAGGTCATCAGCGAGGAGCTGGGTCTGACCCTGAAGGATGCCACCGTGGATATGCTGGGCCGTGCCCGCCAGGTGAAGGTCACCAAGGAGAACACCATCATCGTCGACGGCATGGGCGACAAGCAGGCCATTGCCGACCGCGTGGCCCAGATCCGCGCCCAGATCGGCAACACCACCAGCGAGTATGACCGCGAGAAGCTCCAGGAGCGCCTGGCCAAGATGGCCGGCGGCGTGGCCGTCATCAAGGTGGGCGCTGCCACCGAGACCGAGATGAAGGAGAAGAAGCTG
>ERZ772816.2861-NODE-2861-length-10583-cov-2.908150_pt1 | contig 10583 bp, 4 predicted proteins | sample MGYA00511359_ERZ772816 | MGnify/ENA primary metagenome ERZ772816 (study PRJEB29015, sample SAMEA2737710) | human gut metagenome | biome: human gut; feature: human-associated habitat; material: faeces | place: China | collected 2012 ...
CATTTTCAATCAAATCACGATACTCGGCTGCCTGCTCAAACTCAAGCTCTGCGGCCGCTTTTTTCATTTTTTCTTCCAGACTGTTTATGATTTCTTTCTCATCGCCATTTAAAAACTTCAACGCCTTATCCACATGGGCGCGGTACTCTTCTTTAGAAATATAATTCTGACACGGTGCATCACACTGATTTATCTGATAATAAAGACAGGGCCGGTCCTTCCCTATCTCTTTAGGCAATGACCGGCTGCAGCTCCGTATTTTGTATACTTTTCTCATTAGTTCAATTGTATCCTTCACCGCCCCCGCACTCGTATACGGACCGAAATATTTCGATTTATCCCTTTTCACCTGACGGCAAAATAAAATTCTCGGATAATCTTCCTGCACTGTGACACGAATATATGGATAACTCTTGTCATCTTTCAGCATCGTATTGTAATGTGGACGGTGTTCTTTAATCAGATTACATTCCAAAACCAGAGCCTCAAGCTCCGAGTCTGTGATGATATATTCAAAATAAGCGATGTGAGAAACCATGTGCTGGATTTTTACACTCTTATTATAACTACTCTGAAAATACTGACGCACACGGTTCTTAAGGATTCTTGCCTTACCGACATAGATAATCTCATCCTGTGCATTATGCATCAGATATACCCCCGGCTTTGCCGGGAGTTTTCTCAGTTCTTCCTGAATATCAAACATAATTTACTCTTCCTGTTTTGTTTGCTCACTGTCTTTCTTTTCGGTAACTTTCTGTGCATCCTGACTTTCCGCATCTTTTAATGAAGATTCTTCTGATACCGTTTCTGCTTCGGATAATTCTGTTTTCTCCTTATCCTCTTCAACATTCGCTTCAACACTTTCCAGTTCATCTTTCTTTAAAGATTTATTGTAAATTTCCATGAATTCTTTACCGGTAATTGTCTCTTTTTCAATCAGGAATGCAGCAATTTTATCCAGCGCCTGTCTGTGATTTCTCAGAAGCTGTTTTGCCTCTTCGTAAGCATCTTTCAACATCTTCATAACTTCTTCGTCAATCTCTGATGCTGTCTGCTGTCCACAGTTGCTGACCGGGCGTCCGTCCAGATAACGGTTCTGAATAGATTCCAGACCGATCAATCCGAATTTCTCGCTCATACCATACTGTGTGATCATCGCTCTTGCTACGCTTGTTGCTTTCTCAATATCATTAGAGGCTCCTGTTGTAACCGTATCAAACACTACTTCTTCTGCCGCACGTCCTGCAAGCAGTCCGACTAACATTGCCTGAAGTTCTTTTTTGGTATTCAGGAATTTTTCTTCTTCCGGAGTCTGCATTACATAACCAAGTGCTCCCATTGTACGTGGAACGATTGTAATCTTCTGTACCGGCTCCGCATCTTTCTGCAATGCACTTACAAGTGCATGTCCGACTTCATGGTAAGAAACAATCCTTCGTTCTTCCTGGCTCATGATACGGTCTTTCTTTTCCTTACCTACAAGTACCACTTCTACCGCTTCAAATAAATCAGACTGACATACTGCATTTCTTCCATGCTTTACAGCATTAATTGCCGCTTCATTGATCATATTTGCAAGATCAGAACCTACTGCTCCGGATGTCGCAAGTGCGATTTCCTCCAGATTGACTGTCTCATCCATCTTCACATCTTTAGAATGAACCTTCAGGACTTCTACACGTCCTTTCAGATCTGGTTTTTCAACAATGATACGTCTGTCAAAACGTCCCGGTCTTAATAATGCAGGATCCAAAATCTCCGGTCTGTTAGTTGCAGCCAAAAGTACCAGTCCTTTATTGCTTTCAAATCCATCCATCTCTGCAAGCAGCTGATTCAGTGTCTGCTCACGCTCATCATTGCCACCCATCTGATTGTCTCGGCTTTTACCGATCGCATCAATCTCGTCGATGAAAATGATACATGGTGCCATCTGCTGTGCCTGCTTGAACAGATCACGCACTCTGGATGCTCCGACACCGACATACATTTCCACAAATGCCGAACCACTCAATGAAAAGAACGGCACCTTTGCTTCTCCTGCTACTGCTTTCGCCAAAAGCGTCTTACCTGTTCCCGGAGGGCCGACCAACAGTGCTCCCTTCGGAAGCTTTGCACCGACACTCGTATATTTTCCCGGATTATGGAGAAAATCTACCACTTCCTGTAAAGATTCTTTCGCTTCATCCTGTCCGGCTACATCTTTAAATGTAACTCCGGTCTGCTTTTCCACATACATCTTGGCATTGCTCTTACCGATTCCCATCATGCCGCCGCCCTTTGACATACGCTTTGTCATCCAGATGATCATTCCGACAAAGAATGCAATTGGCAGGAATGTTAAGATCACGTTCATCGCTACTGCCGATGTAGTATCCGGAATCTCCTGCTTAAACTCCACGCCTGCCTTCTCCAGACGCTTTGTCAGGTCATCGTCATTCACCACTCCTGTGTAATATTCCTGTGCAACCCCGCTGTCCTTGTCCTTTTTTGTAACAATCATGATTTTGTCACTCTGGATCTGTACTTTTCTGACCTCTCCGTCATCTACCATTTTCAGAAATTTATTATAGGTAATCTCTTTTGCAGAGGTCATTCCCTGAAACTGGAACAGTGCGATCACCAGGATCGATGTAATAACTGTGACCAGTAAAATAAACGATATACCCTGTTTATTATTCTTGTTATTCTTATTATTCTGGTTATCCATTTTAATCCTCCTGTATACCTAATTATTATATAGAGCGTCATGTTAGAAATCAATAAAAACATTATGAAAAGATTGTAAACTTCCTATGTGTTGTAGTATACTTGAAATGAAAATGCTTATGCCGCTTCCGGCGCATTTTTCTTTTCATTTTTATACAAAGTATGACGGCAGATCTGCATACAGCAGTTTTACCGCATCAAAAATCAAATAAATTTTAAACGAGGGCATATACTTATGAAAATTGGATTCGATAACGAAAAATATTTAAAAATGCAGTCCGAACACATCCGTGAACGCATCGGTCAATTTGACAACAAACTTTATCTGGAATTTGGTGGTAAACTTTTTGATGATTATCATGCTTCCAGAGTTCTTCCCGGATTCCAGCCAGACAGCAAGCTTTGCATGTTAAGAGAACTTTCTGATCAGGCCGAGATCGTCATCGTCATCAGTGCCGAAGACATTGAAAAGAACAAGATCCGCGGTGATCTTGGTATCACCTATGATTCCGATGTACTTCGCCTGATGCAGATTTATCAGGGACTGGGGCTTTATGTCGGAAGCGTTGTTATTACCAAATATAACGCTCAGGAAAGTGCTGAATTATTCAAAAACCGCCTGGAAAAACTGGGTATCAAAGTGTACCGCCACTACCTGATCCCTGGCTACCCTACAAATGTACCATTTATTGTAAGTGACGACGGATATGGAAAAAATGATTATATTAAGACAAGCCGTCCGCTGGTCGTTGTAACTGCACCAGGACCTGGAAGCGGTAAAATGGCAGTCTGCCTGTCCCAGTTATATCACGAACACAAACACGGAATCAAAGCCGGATACGCCAAATTCGAAACATTCCCAATCTGGAATATCCCGTTGAAGCATCCGGTTAACCTCGCTTACGAGGCAGCAACAGCTGATCTGAATGATATCAATATGATTGATCCGTTCCATCTCGAAGCATATGGTGAGACAACCATCAACTATAATCGTGATGTAGAGATTTTCCCTGTATTAAATGCAATGTTCCAGCGCATCTACGGTGAAAGTCCTTATAAATCTCCAACCGATATGGGAGTGAATATGGCCGGAAACTGTATCTGCGACGACGATGCATGTCAGGAAGCTTCCCGTCAGGAGATTATCCGCAGATACTATGCATCCAGAAGAAGACTCTTGCTTGGTGCATGCTCTGAAGAAGAGACTTATAAATTAGAAATGTTAATGAATCAGGCAAATATTACGGTTCATGACAGACCGGTCGTCGATGCAGCATTGACAGAAGCCGAACGGACCAACGGACCTGCGGCAGCACTGGAACTCCCGGATGGATCAATCGTCACTGGAAAGACATCCGATCTTCTCGGTGCATGCTCTGCCCTGCTGTTAAATGCATTAAAAGAACTTGCAGGTATTGAACACGAGATTAAGATCATCTCACCACAGGCGATCGAACCAATCCAAAGTCTGAAGACCAAGTATCTGGGCAGCCGTAATCCACGTCTGCATACCGATGAAGTCCTCATTGCACTCTCCGTAAGTGCCGCAACCAGCAAAGACGCCAGACTTGCAATGGATCAGCTTCCAAAATTAAAAGGCTGTCAGGTTCATGTATCTGTCATGCCGGGGTCTGTAGACATCAAACAGTTCAAGCGTCTGTCTATTCAGGCAACTTTTGAAGCAAAATATGAAAAAAACTCTGTATTTTTTAATAACAAAGGTGTATAATCTTAAAGTATTTTTTTGAACACTTTATAACAGAGAAACTATTTTTGACTTAAGGAGGAAGTTATGGCAGTAAAATACGTATTCGTTACAGGCGGTGTAGTATCCGGATTAGGTAAAGGAATTACGGCTGCGTCCCTCGGACGTCTGTTGAAAGCCCGTGGTTACACAGTCACAATGCAGAAATTTGACCCGTATATCAACATTGACCCTGGTACTATGAACCCTGTACAGCATGGTGAAGTATTTGTAACTGATGATGGTGCTGAGACCGACCTTGACCTTGGACATTATGAAAGATTCATCGATGAAAGTCTGAGCAAGAATTCAAATGTAACAACCGGTAAAATCTACTGGTCTGTTCTTCAGAAAGAACGCCGCGGAGATTTCGGCGGAGGAACGGTTCAGGTTATCCCACATATTACAAACGAGATCAAATCCCGCTTCTACCGCAACCCTGCTGCTGAGAATACGGAAATTGCCATTATTGAAGTCGGTGGAACTGTTGGTGACATCGAAAGCCAGCCTTTCCTGGAAGCCATTCGTCAGTTCCAGCATGAAAAAGGACATGAAAATGTTATCCTGATCCATGTTACACTGATTCCATATCTGAAAGCTTCTCAGGAAATGAAGACCAAACCTACACAGGCAAGTGTAAAAGAACTTCAGGGAATGGGAATTCAGCCAGATATTCTTGTATGTCGTTCTGACCTTCCTTTAGATGATGATATTAAAGCCAAAATCGCTCAGTTCTGTAATGTTCCAAAGAAACGCGTTATCCAGAACTTAGATGTTGATATTTTATATGAATTACCACTCGCTATGGAAAAAGAAAAACTTGCAAACGTGGCTTGTGAATGTCTCAACATGGAATGCCCACAGCCAGATTTAACTGACTGGATCGACATGGTTAATGCATGGAAACATCCAAAACATAAAGTAAAAGTTGCCCTCGTTGGTAAATATGTTTCTCTCCATGATGCTTATATCAGTGTAGTAGAAGCATTAAAACATGGCGGAATTTACAGCCATACAACTGTCAATATCAAATGGATCGACTCCGAAACAGTTACTTCTGAAAATGCCGAAGAGTTATTTGCTGATGTCAGCGGTATTCTTGTTCCTGGCGGATTTGGCCACCGCGGTATAGAAGGGAAGATCGAAGCAATCCGTTATGCACGTACCCACAATATCCCGTTCCTTGGTCTCTGTCTCGGAATGCAGCTTTCCATTGTGGAATTTGCCCGTGATGTCATCGGCTACAAAGATGCCCACAGTATGGAACTGAACCCGGATACAACCCATCCGGTCATCCATATCATGGAGGATCAGATCGGAATCGAAGATATCGGAGGAACTTTAAGACTTGGTTCTTATCCCTGCGTGCTGAAGGAAGACTCTCTCGCATACAGATTATATGGCACAAAAGAGATCCATGAACGTCACCGTCACCGCTATGAAGTAAATAACGATTACCGTGAAGTACTTCAGGAAAATGGAATGATGCTTTCCGGATTCTCCCCAGATGGACGTATCGTCGAGATGGTTGAAATTCCTGAGCATCCTTGGTTTGTTGCCACTCAGGCTCATCCGGAATTAAAATCAAGACCGAACAGACCGCATCCATTGTTCAGAGGATTTATTGAAGCCGCTTTGAAATATCAGAACGACCATAAATAATATGATATAAAAAGGAAATCTGTTGCATGTTTATATATTGCAACAGATTTCCTTTTTTATCTGCATATACTATAGAGAAAATGACAGCTTCTCTGTATTTCTGATCTTATACCTTATATTTCTCTTATAAAGACCAGCTTACAGAACTTCCCTTTTCGTTCTTTTTCACCACAAGTTTATGATCTATCTGCTCCTTCAGTTCATTTACATGAGAAATAATTCCAATCAGTCTGTCCTTATCTGCAAGATCATTCAACACACGGATTGCCTGATCTCTCGATACATCATCCAAAGACCCGAATCCTTCATCAATAAACATTGTATCGAGATGGATTGCACCTGCTGTATTCTGGACAATATCTGAAAGTCCAAGTGCCATGGATAAAGCTGCCATGAAAGACTCTCCTCCCGATAATGTTTTTACATCTCTGACCGTATCTGTTGCCATATGATAAACATCCAGATCCAGTCCGGCCTGTCCCTGGCTACCCAGTTTTTCTACATCTCTGCATTGCAGAATAAACTCTCCTGACGTCATACGAACCAGTCTCTTATTCGCAGCACGTATGATCTGACGGAAATACTGCCTCTGAATATAGGTCTCAAAATCAAGCTTGGCACTTCCGCTCAGATTCCCATTTGCTGTCTTACTCAGATTTCCAACAATCTCATACTGCTTCTGAAGTCCACTGTTCTTTTCAAAATTACGTTTCAGATTGTCTCTTATCTCACGGTTTCTTTCATTGGTATTATGAAGTTTCATATATTCCTTACGGATTTCTTCCAGCTCTCCGGATGCCTCTTTTATCTCCCGCGCAATCTGTTCCGTATCTTTTCTTTCTTTTCCCTCTAACTGTTGCTCAAGCAATGTCCTGTTCGCTTCCAGTTCCTGCAATTCTTTCTGATATGCCTCTATCCATTGTTCTGCTTCTTCCAGTTCTCTCTCAGTCATACATTGACTATGGTAGCTTTCTTCGTCCTCAAATCCCTGCTCTTTTATAATCTGTTTATAGGAACGTATCTTTTTCTGTACTTCTTCCTGTGATTGCACGACAGATGCTGATACGGTCTTCTGTTGTCCTTCCAGTTCCTTTTCTTTATTCTGCTTTTCCGTAAGACATCTTGTTACCGTCTCGTAATTATTTCTGACCAACTCAAGTTTTCCTGTTATCTCTCTCAGATGTTCTTCGGCTTCTTCCATCGTCTTGTATGGAAGCTTCTCCTCCATTGCCTGATACTCCGCCTCCAGCTTTGTATACATAAGTTTTGATTCCGTCAGACTCTGGCTGGTCTTTCGTTCTTTTTCTTCCAATTTTTCTATCTGGTTCGCAATCTGTTCCTGATTCTCTTTTAACGTTCTACATCTTTCAAAAATTTCTTCCAGCTGTTTCAATCTTTTTTCCGTTTCCATAAGCGTACGCTTCAGGCTTTGTATCTTCTCTTTCCAGCCAATTCCAGTTATATCTTCCACCTCATCTTTTATATTCTTTCGAAGTGTCAGACAGATTTCCTGTGCTGCCTGATATCCCGCAAGACATTTCCTGAATGCTTCTGTTTTTATATCTCTTATTTTTTCTTTCTTATCCCTTTCAGCTTTTGCAAGTTCCACTTCCGCCTGCGTCGGCGCCTCATCACTCAAGGCTGCAATCTGTGGATGTTCTCTGGAACCACAGACCGGACAAGGCTGCCCATCTTCCAGATTCAAAGCAAGTATCCCCGCCTGTTCATTCAGGAACTTGTGATACTTCATTTCATATTCCGCCCAGGCATTTTCATAATTCTTCTGCTCCCTGTCTGCTTCCTTCTTTGCTCTTTCGCAGTCTTCTTTTAATTCTTCTTTTCTCTCTTCCTGATGGTCAAGCTCTTCGTAATGGCGTATCTGTTCTTCTATATGTTCTTTTTGATTCCTGCATTCATTTATGCATGTTTCTATCTTTTCATATTTCTTTAGAAATGTTAATATTTCTTTTCGATTGTTTTGCAGGATTTCTTTCTTCTGTAGTATGGTTTCCGATTGATTAAGATAGTTTTTTATTTCTTTTGTAATTTTATCTAATTCTTCTTTTTTTGCATTCATACTTTGATACTGTAAAATTGCATCCTGTATCCGCACCTTTTTTTCTGTAAGTACTGTCTCTTTTTCCGTCTTTTCCCGGCCAGCTTCTTTCTGTTTGTCTGTTAATTCCTGCAGCTGCTTCCGGCATTCCTGTAATTCCTTTTGAAGACTACGTTCCTGTACTTCCAGTTTTGTCAGGCGCTTTTCTTCCTCCAGATACCTTTTTTCTTCTTGCAGTACACGTCCCGCCTTTTTACCTGTTTGTATCCGTCCTGTTAAAAACTCATATTTCGCTTTTTCCGGCATTTTTTCTTCCAGTCGGCTCAATACCCGTTCATACGAATCAAAGAGCTGATTCAGCAGTTCTGCTTCCTTCAGCAGTCGGTTCTTATCTTCCAGTACCATCTGCGCCCGGGAAGATTCTTTTTTGCATACTTTTTCCCACCGGTTTCCCTGATCAATGATCTCTTTCAAAATCACGGATATACGTTCTCTGTCCGGAATATCCTGCCCGGCAATCACCTTCCACTGCTTTATAAGTTCATTTTCTTCTGTACATTTTTCCAGCTGAACTTCTTCCGGCCACACACCTCCATCCTTCTTATATGACGGATATTCCACTCTGGCCATCTCAAGTTTCATTTCCTGAAGATTTTGTTCCAGCTTCACATATAACTGTACAGCCTGTTTTTTCAGTTCTTCCTGTATCCTGTAGTAAAACCGCGTCTGAAATATTCTGGAAAATATCTTTTTCCGTTCCCTGGACTCAGCCAGCAAAAGCTTGAGAAATTCTCCCTGTGCAATCATGGAAATCTGCGTAAACTGGTCTGCATCCAGTCCGATAATCTCGGAAATCTTCTGATCTGTCTCTCTTTTCTTTCCTTTGAATATGCTGCCGTCCGGCAATGTCAGTTCTACCTTCGGAGTTTCTTTCACATATCTCGGCGACCCGTCTGCATATCTTCTTTTCCCAAGTCGTAGATATTCCGGGTTTCTTCGTATCTTGTATTCTTTCTTTTGATACAAAAAAGTGTACTCTACATAAGTACTCGTTTCTTCTCCAGCATACTGGCTTCGCATCATATTTCCATCTCTGGTTCCTCCGCTGGTCCTGTCATACAATGCATAAGTAATCGCATCAAAGACCGTCGTCTTACCCGCACCTGTATCTCCTGTAATCAGAAACAGACCATTCGGGATCTCCGTAAAATCAATCTCTGTTTTACCGGCATATGATCCAAATGCCGACATAATTAGCTTTACCGGTCTCATCTACTCAACTCCCTTCGCCTTATCGAAGATTTCTTTCATGATCGTCTCTTCTTCCCCATTCATCTCTCTTCCCTGCATCTCCTTATAGAATTCCGCAAAAGAAGTAAAAGGATCTTTCATGACCAGTTCTTCATCCATTTCTTTTAATTTTGTTCTTGTCCGCTGATTATCCACCCGGATCTCCAGTATATGGGAAAATATCCGTTCCAGCTGCTCTTTCGGCTTATACGGATCGATTTCATCTGTCAGTGTAATACTGATATAATCATCTTTTTCCGTCTCTTGGGCTTCTTTTATAATCTCATCCAGTGTTCCTTTTTTCTTTCTGACATCTCTTAACGGATGCAGCGGGTAATTTTCAATTTCCGGCTTCTCGCCTTTTGCCTTTAATGTCACCACGGTAAGACTTTTATTCTGTGTACTCTCGCTGACCGAATACTTTAAAAGCGTTCCACAATAGCGGATCTCCGGTTTTCCGATACACTGTGCACCGTGAAGATGCCCCAGTGCTACATAATCAAATTCTTTCACCGATCCAATATCTACGTTATCAATCCCACCTACAGAAAACACTTCCGAATCACAGGTTTCCGGGCTTTCCGCTTTTTCGCCCACATAGAATTGATGTGAAACTAATACATTTCTTTTATCTTTATAATCTATCTTTTCCCGTTTAATAATTTCTTTTACAGCATCTGAATACGTTTCCGGTGTTCCATCAACAAAAATATTTTTTACATATGCCGGCTTCATAAATGGAAGCAGATAAAAATCCACCTCTCCATATGCATCATGCAAAGTTACTTTTTCAATATGTTCTTCCGGTCTTTCAGGAACATTGCCGGCAAGGTAAATATGATGTCTCTTTAAAATCTCAGATGCATACTTCAGACGATCCGGCGAATCGTGGTTTCCACTGATAATCAGAATCGGAATCTCTGGTGTAATCTCTGAAAGATCCGTCAGGAACTCATCAAATACATTCACAGCTTCTGCCGATGGAACGGACTTATCATAAATATCTCCGGCGATTACAATTGCATCCGGCCGTAATTCTTTTGCATAAGTAATAACTTCTTTTAATATCACCTGTTGATCTTCTTTTAAATTATAACGATGAAGCTGCTTTCCAATATGCAG